>FWPV01002916.1_pt1 | contig 27736 bp, 31 predicted proteins | sample 2228371 | NCBI WGS metagenome assembly FWPV01 (sample SAMEA103939776, study PRJEB20133) | metagenome
GGCGGAGGAGACCCGCGCAGCCTTGGGGATCGCCTAATCGGCAGCCCTGCCCGCAGCCCCGGCCGACTCTGCCGGCCGGTCCAGCCCCCGGACCGACTCCGCCACCAGGAGCACATTGCCCTGGCGACCGCTAAAGCGGATCTGCACGGGCAGGTGGGGATAGTCCTGCCTGAGCCACAGCTCGATGCGCTCCTCCGCCTCGCCGGCGCGCAGGCGCAGCCGCCGTGTGGCGGTGCGGCCCAGCGGGGGCTCCACCCATTCCTCCCCCAGGGGTTCGAGCTCGTAGGCGGTGAGCTTTTTGCCGTCCAGCACCGGCAGGCGATCCTCTGGCGGTGGGAAGAAGGTGAGCTGGTAGATGACGCTCAACAGGTCCTGGGTGCCCGGGGGCAGTTCGGTGAGGGGCGGGCGTCCGTCCAGTTCGGCACGCCCCGCCTCCCAGTGGAACTCGACCCGCCGCTGGCGGGTGCCTCGCTGCATCCAGTACTGCTCGGGACGCAGCCCCTGGGGCGTGATGGCACCGATGCTGGTCTGGCTCAGGAGCCCCTGGAAGACGATCGCCATGAGGCCGGTGGCACGGGCGATGGCATAGAGGGCATAACGCTGTCCGTCGCTTTGCCAGATGTGGTCGAACTGGCCCAGCTCGAAGCCCGAGTCCGCACCCCGCACCAGATAGCGCAGGGTGAAACCCGTGGGCAGCCTTGGGCCGGTATCCGGGGCGGGCGGGGACGAGGGCTCGGCGGGAGGCTTGTGCTGATCTACGGCTGTGACGGCGGGCTCGGCCGTCTCGGCTGCGGCCGTCTCGGCTGCGGGTGTCTCGACGGCGGGGGTCTCCTCCCCCGGGGCAGCCGGGGAAGGGATCGGCGCGGACGCCACGGCAGGCGACGGCACGGGCCGGGGCCTGGGGGGCGGGGCCGTCAGGGGGGCGAGCGGTTCCGGCGGCGATGCCGGCGCCACGAGCTCGGCCTCGATGGGCGAGACGGGGAAGGTGTGCGGGCTCGTCAGGGGCCAGGGGACGCCCGTTCCCACTAGGAGGTGGAACAGGAGGGAAGCGGCCAGGGCGGCGAGAAAAGGGCGTGGCGTGCTGGCCGCCCGCATGCCTGCCTATCCGTCGGGATTGAGGAGGGCCGCCTCCCGCGGCCGCGCATCCTTAAGCCGCACCCGCCCGTCCGGGGTGAGGTGGAGCCGCCCCTCCGCATACCAGCGCACCGCCAGGGGATAGATGCGGTGTTCCTGGGCCAGCACCCGCGCGGCCAGGGTCTCCGGGGTGTCGTCGTCGTGCACGGGCACGGCCGCCTGCACGACGATGGGGCCCGCATCCACCTCGGGGGTGACGAAGTGCACGGTGGCCCCGTGCAGCTTGACGCCGGCGGCCAGCGCCCGGGCATGGGTGTCGAGCCCTGGAAAGGCGGGCAGCAGGGCGGGGTGGATGTTGAGCATACGACCCGCATAGCTTTGCACGAAGCCGTCGGTGAGCACCCGCATGAAACCGGCCAGGCAGACGAGCTGCGCGCCGCGCCGGTCGATCTCTGCGGCCAGGGCAGCATCGAAGCCAGAGCGGTCCGGGTAACAGGTGTGATCTACCACGGCAGTGTCCACCCCCAGCTGCCTGGCGATCGCCAACCCCCGGGCATCGGGCCGGTTGCTGATCACCCCCACGAAATCCACCGGCAGCCCGGCCTTGAGCAGGGCCTCCATGTTGCTGCCGCGCCCGGATATGAGGATGACCGCCCGCAGCATCAGGCGATGACCACCCGCGGGGCGTGGGCGGGCGCAGCCTCGACCCGGCCCAGACGGAAGACCGTCTCACCCTGTTGCGTAAGCAGCCGCTCGGCTGCCTCGGCAACCGCCGCCTCCACCACCACCACCAGGCCGATGCCGCAGTTGAAGGTGCGGTACATCTCTTCGGTGGCTACACCGCCGGCCTCCTGCAGCCAGCGGAAGACGGGGGGCCAGGTCCAGGCCTGGGCATCGATGCGGGCGGCAAGCCCTGCCGGCAGGATGCGCGGCAGGTTGCCCGTGATGCCGCCGCCGGTGATGTGGGCCATGCCCTTGACCGGTAGCGCCCGCAGCAGGGCGAGCACGGGTCGCGCGTAGATGCGGGTGGGCGTGAGCAGCACATCACCCAGACTGCGGCCGTGGAAATCCGCGCTGAGGTCCGTGCCGGTCACCTCCAGGATCTTGCGGATAAGGGAATAGCCATTGGCATGGGGGCCGCTCGAGGCCAGCCCCAGCAGGATGTCACCTGCCTGGATGTCGGCGCCGGTGATGAGGGCGTCCTTTTCCGCCACCCCCACGGCGAAGCCGGCCAGGTCGTATTCGCCGATGGGGTACATGCCAGGCATCTCTGCCGTCTCGCCGCCGATCAGGGCGCAGCCCGCCAGCTCACACCCCTTGGCGATGCCGGCCACCACCTGCTCGGCCACGTCCACATCCAGCCGGCCGCAGGCATAGTAGTCCAGGAAGAACAGGGGTTCTGCCCCCTGTACCAGGATGTCGTTCACGCTCATGGCCACCAGGTCGATGCCGATGGTGTCGTGGCGGCCGAGATGGAAGGCGAGCTTGAGCTTGGTGCCCACGCCATCGGTGCCAGAGACGAGCACCGGCTGCCGGTAGCCGCGGGGCAGTTCCATGAGGGCACCGAAACCGCCGATGCCTACCAGGACCTCGGGGCGCAGGGTGCGCCGGGCATGGGGCTTGATGCGCTCGACCAGGCTGTCGCCGGCATCGATGTCCACGCCGGCATCACGGTAGGAAAGCTTGGGGGTCACGCTGCTGATCGTCGGGGAGGGAAAGGCTATCATTCTAGCGTATATGCCTCCTGCCGCCTCTCATGACCCGCGCCTCCTGGCCTATGCCGCCCTGGCGGCGGGGCTCGTCTATCTGCTCTACGTCCTCTCGCCCATCCTCACCCCCTTTCTGTTCGCCGCCGGGCTCGCCTATCTCGGCAGCCCCCTGGTGGACCGCCTGGAGGGCTGGCGCATGCCGCGCACCCTGGCAGCGGTGTTGGTGCTGCTGGGCTTTCTGCTCGCTTTCGTGATCCTGTCCACCATCCTGGCGCCCCTCGTCCTGGCGCAGGTGCGCATCTTCCTGCAGCGGTTACCGGAATGGTCGGCATGGGTGCATGGGGTCCTGATGCCCTGGATCATCGAGAACCTCGGTCAAGGCCTCACGCAGGATGAGGTCGTGACGTTGTTGCAGGATCATCTCGCCCAACTGGCGGGGCTGGCCGCCGGACTGCCCCATGTGGCGGGGCAGGGCTTTGCCCTGCTGGGGGCCTTGGGGGCGCTGCTGCTCATCCCTGTGGTGACCTTCTATCTGCTGCGGGATTGGCACCGCATCCTGGCCGCCGGCGCCCAGTGGGTACCCCTGCCCTGGCGGCCAGGGGTATACGGGGCTTTGCGGGAGATGGACGCGGTGCTGTCCGAATTCGTGCGCGGCCAACTGGGGGTCGTCGCCGTCATGGTCCTCATCTACAGCCTGGGGCTGTGGCTGATCGGCCTGGAATATGCCCTGGCGGTGGGAGTGGTGTCGGGGGTGCTGGTGATCGTGCCCTATCTGAGCCTCATCGTGGGCGTGGCTCTGGGCAGCCTGGCGGCCTGGACCCAGTTCGGCGGGATCGCTGCCCTGATCCAGGTGTGGGCGGTCTTCGCCCTGGGGCAGCTGCTGGAGGGGATGGTCATCACGCCCTGGCTAGTGGGGGAGCGAGTGGGGCTGCACCCCGTGGCGGTGATCTTTGCCCTCCTGGCCTTCGGGCAACTGTTCGGTTTCTTCGGGATCCTGTTGGCCATCCCCGCCAGCGCGCTGCTCCTGGTGCTGCTGCGACGGCTGCGGCAGCGGCTGACCGCCCCTGCCTGACCGCCGCCCTGCACCCCTATCAATCCAGCCGCCGGTACTCCCCCTCGATCACGGTCTCGTCCCGCCCTGCTCCAGCGGCAGGCGGCTGGCGGGGTGGCCCTGCCTCGGGCCAGGCGAGCAGGACGAGGGCCATCAGGTCGCTCAGGGCACCGGGAAACATCAGGAGCAGTCCCGCCAGCACCCTGCGCGCGCTGCCCAGGAGCACGCCGAAAGGTGCGTGTCCCGCCAGCATGGCCCGGGCCATCCTGGGCAGGAATTCCAGATGCTCCTTGCGTAACAGCGCCAGGCCGGCGAAGAAGGCAGCGGCGAGCCAGACCAGGGTCGCCAGGCCGATCTCACGCCAGACGAGGTAGATCCCCACCATTTCCAGGCCCGGCAGGCCCAAAGTTATAATCAAAAATCCCGTGCGCATCGCAGCACCCCGTCCATGCAAGCCCTGTTGATCCTCACCACTTTGCCCGACCCACAGGCCGCCCGGCAACTGGCGCGACAATTGGTGGAGGCGAAAATGGCTGCCTGCGTCAACGTCCTTGCCCCCTGCACCTCCGTCTATCGCTGGCAAGGGGAGGTGCAGGAGGAGGCGGAGACCCCCCTTTTGATCAAGACCTCCCCTGAGCGCTATGCCGAGTTGGAAACCTTTTTGCGCCAACGGCATCCCTACGAGTTGCCGGAGGTCATCGCCCTGCCCGTGGTGCAGGGGTTGCCCGCATACCTGGATTGGGTCCTGGCGGAAACCCGCGCCTGATCCCTGGAGCCCGTCGCCATGCGTCGCCTCATCCTCGCCCTGAGCCTATTCATGTCCGCCCTCTGGGTGCACGCCCAGGAGGAGCTGCTGGAGCCCGAAAAGGCCTTCGTCTTCTCCGCACGCATGGCGGATGCGGCCAACATCGAGGCCCGCTTCCAGGTCGCCCCGGGCTATTACCTCTACCGGGACAAGATCGCCTTCAAGGCCGACGGCGGGGTGGAGCTGGGCGAGCCGATCCTGCCTGCCGGCAAGATCAAGGAGGACGAATTCTTCGGCCGGGTGGAGACCTACCGGGGCGAGGTGCGGGTACGCATCCCGGTGCGGGGCGTGAGCGCACCTTTCACCCTGACCGCTAGCTTCCAGGGTTGCGCCGACATCGGGGTCTGTTATCCGCCCCAGAGCGCCCAGGTCCGGCTTCAGCCCGTCGCCGCAGCGCCGACGGCGGAGGGCCCTGCCGCGGGTGCGCCCACGGTGCAGGACCCGGGCCTCATCAGCCGGCTCCGCCAGCTGGCCAATGAGCTCACAGGCCGCGGCGAGGAGGAGTTTCTCCCGCCGGACGAGGCCTTCAAACTGCATCTGGAGGCCGGCCCGGACAACACCCTGGTCGCCCGCTACACCATCGCCCCCGGCTACTACCTCTACCGCGACAAGACCACCCTCGGCATCAAGGACCCCGCCGGTGTGGCCCTGGACATCCTCAAGCTGCCCAAGGCGGACGAGAAGGACGACCCCACCTTCGGCAAGACCTACGTCTACCACGATTCCTTCACCGCCAGCGCCCGCATCCTGGGTCTGCCGGAAGGTCCAAGCCGGCTTACTGTTCAGGCGAGCTATCAGGGCTGTAGCGAGCGGGGGGTGTGCTACCCCCCCATCGAAAAGGTGATGACCGTCGACGTGGTGGGTGTCGCCCAGGCGGAGGAAGCCCCGGCGGTCACCGAGTCCCCGCCCCAGGCGGCGGCTCCGGTGGAGGATACCTCGGAGACCGGTCGCATCCAGACCCTGCTCAAGGGCGGTAACTACTGGCTGATCGTAGGCACCTTCTTCCTCTTGGGTCTGGGTCTGTCCCTCACCCCCTGCGTCTTCCCCATGATCCCCATCCTGTCGGGCATCATCGTCGGTCAGGGGCAGCACATCATCACCAAGACCCGCGGATTCCTGCTGTCCCTGGCCTATGTCCTGGGCATGGCCATCACCTACGCCATCGCGGGGACGCTGGCGGGACTGTCCGGCACCCTGATCTCCAACGCCCTGCAGAACCCCTGGGCCCTGTCCATCGGGGCGGCCATCTTCGTCGCCCTGGCCCTATCCATGTTCGGGTTCTACGAGCTGCAGCTGCCCTCTTTCCTGCAGAGCCGCTTCACCGAGGCCAGCAATCGCATCAAGGGCGGCCACCTGCCGGGTGTGTTCGCCATGGGGGTGATCTCCGCCCTCATCGTCGGCCCGTGTGTGGCTGCGCCTCTGGCGGGGGCCCTGCTCTACATCGGCCAGACCGGTGACCTGGTGCTGGGCGGCACGGCCCTGTTCGTCCTGGCCCTGGGCATGGGCGTGCCGCTGCTGCTCATCGGGGTGTCCGCCGGCACCCTGCTGCCCCGGGCCGGGGCCTGGATGGACGCGGTGAAGAAATTCTTCGGCGTGCTCATGCTGGCGGTGGCCATCTGGCTCATCTCCCCACTGCTGTCCGACATCGTGCAGATGATGTTGTGGGCGGCGCTGCTCATCATCTCCTCCGTCTATCTCAAGGCCATGGACTCCCTGCCGTCCCACGCCACCGGCTGGCAGCGGTTCTGGAAAGGGGTGGGGATCATTTCCCTGGTGGCGGGGGTAGGCTTGCTCCTGGGCGCCATGGGCGGTAGCCGCGACCTGCTGCAGCCGTTGCTGATCTACAAGGGCGGCGGCGAATCAGCCGCCGGGGAGCGTAAGCTGAACTTCACCCAGGTCAAGGACATGGCGGCCCTGGATGCGGCTATCCAGTCTTCGCGCGGGCGCTATGTCATGCTCGATTTCTATGCGGACTGGTGCGTTTCCTGCAAGGAACTGGAGCGCTTCACCTTCACCGACCCGCGCGTGCAGGAGCGGCTCAAGGACGTGGTGCTGCTCAAGGCGGACGTCACCGCCAACCGGCCGGAGGATAAGGAGCTGCTCAAGCGCTTCACCCTGTTCGGCCCGCCCGGCATCATCTTTTTCGACAAGGAAGGGCGCGAGGTGCCCTACCGGGTGATCGGCTTCGAGCCGCCGGACAAGTTCCTCGCCAGTCTGGACAAGGCCATTCCCTGACGGCACCGGACCATGCAGCGCCAGCGGTGGCTGATGCTCGCCGTCGCCTTGGGCTTCGGCCTCCTGGGGGTGCTCGCGGGCCGACTCATCGGCGACCACCCCGGCCTCGCCCCCGATTCCGTGCAGACGGACGTGCTGTGGCAGGCCCGTCTGCCCGACCTGGAAGGGCGCGACCAGGACCTGTCCCAATGGCAGGGAAAGGTGCTGGTGCTCAACTTCTGGGCCCCCTGGTGCCCGCCCTGCCGCCGGGAGATCCCGGGTTTCATCCGCCTGCAGGATCGATACGCGAGCCAGGGGGTGCAATTCGTGGGCGTGGCCCTGGATGAGGTGGGTCCCGTGCGTGCCTATACGGCTGGGGCAGGCATCAACTACCCCATCCTCCTCGGCGGGCCGGGCGGCGCCCTGCTGGGTCGCGCCGCCGGCAACGTTCAGGGGGGGCTACCCTATACCCTGGTGCTGGATCGGCTGGGTCGGCCGGCGGCCAGCCTGGTGGGTGCGGTGAGCGAGCGCCGCCTGGAGGAGATCCTCCGCCCGCTGCTATGAGCCCCATGGTGGAGCCCGTCAAACCACCCCGATCCCTGGTGGTCGCCGCCGGACGGGCCATTGGCGACTACGCCATGATCCGCAATGGCGACCGTGTGCTGCTGGGCCTGTCGGGCGGCAAGGACAGCCTCTCCCTGTTGCACGTCCTGCTCCACCTCCGGGCCCGGGCGCCGGTGCGCTTCGAGCTGGCCGCCTGCACCGTGGACCCCCAGTCTCCCGACTATGACCCCTCACCCCTCATCCCCTATCTGCAGGACCTGGGGGTGCCCTATTTCTATGAGCGCCAGCCCATCCTGGAGCAGGCGAAGGAGCACATGCAGGGGGATTCCTTCTGTGCCTACTGCTCGCGCATGCGCCGCGGCATCCTCTACCGGGTGGCACGGGAGCAGGGCTGCAACGTCCTGGCGCTGGCCCAACACCTGGACGACCTGGCCGAGACTTTGCTCATGAGCGCCTTCTTCGGCGGCAAACTGCGCACCATGCGGGCCTGTTATGTCAATGACGCCGGGGATGTGCGGGTGATCCGGCCCTTCATCTACGCCCGCGAGCGCCAGACCCGGGACTTCGCCCGCAAGGCAGGCCTGCCGGTCATCCAGGAAAACTGCCCGGCCTGCTTCGCCATGCCCCAGGAGCGGCAGCAGATGAAGATGTTGCTGGCCGAACAGGAGCGGCGGCATCCACGGCTGTTTGCCAGTCTGCTCACGGCCATGCGGCCGCTGATGGGAGCAGGCGCGGCAGGGCCGGGCAGTTTTCGTAGGGCGCAATAAGCGAAGCGCATTGCGCCGGATGGAGTGAGTACGCCGGGGTCGGTCTGCGACCCTGTGTCGTTCGCAGTCAGTTGCGGACCTGGTCGATCACCAGCCGCACGTCCTGACTGCCCAGTCTGACCATCAGGGGCCGGCTCTCCAGATCGCCTTTTTCGGGGGCTGGCCGGCCCGAATGGGAGATGCGGGCGCCCAGGGAGACTTCGGTGCGGGCCGACAGGGGCTCGCCGGGGTTCATGCTGTTGCTGTCGTCCAGTACGAAGTCCAGTGGCAGCCGCTCGGCGCTGGCCCGCAGCACGGCCACGGGCGGCCCTGCCGTGCCCTGGGGACGGGCGATGATGTAGAGGGTCGCCCCGGGTCGCAGCATGGCCCTGAGTTGGGGACTGATCTCCACCCGGCCCCGGATGCTCACCCCGCTCCTGGCGGCTGCCTGTGGCTGGGCTTCCAGGCGGCTCAAATCCACGCCGGCGGCCTGGGCGCGGCTGCGGGCCTCCTGGATGGCCGCCAGGATGTCCTGGGCCTCCTGGGAGTCCGGTGGGAATTTACGCATCAGGCGCATCCAGGTCCGGATGGCGCTTGCGTAGTCGCCTTCCATGAAGGCGTGGATGGCGCTGAGGTTGAGGGCGGTGGACTCCTCTGGGTCGAGTTCCAGGGCCTTGCGCACCATCTCCATGGGCCTGCCCCGCAGGTCCCGCCCCTGCATCTGGGCCAGGACCTCCCCATAGTCCGCCCAAACGGAGGCCTCCTGAGGCAGCAGCTGGGTGAGCCGTGCATAGGCGTTCGCCGCTTCCTGCCACCGTTCCAGGGCGGCGTAAGTGCGGGCCAGCAGCAGCAGGGGCTGGGGGTCGTCCGGGTTGGCCTGCACCCGCGCCTCCACCGCCCGGATCATGGGCTCCAGATTGTGGCCGGCGGTGGCGGTATCCTGTGCCTTGCCGGCCAGGGTGATGGCCGTGGGATTGCCGATCCAGAGATACAGGCCGAAGGCCGCGGCCGGCAGGGCCAGCCCCAGTGCATAGCCGAGACCGCGTCCTCCTCGGGCGCTGGGCGCCCGTTCCGTGTCGCGCAGCACGTCCTCGGCCAGGCGTGCCTCCAGCTCCAGACGCGCGGTCTGGTATTGATCCGCCGGGATGAGCCCGTTGGCGTGGTCCTGTTCCAGCTCCCGCAGCTGATCCCGGTAGACGGCCAGGTTGATGGCCTGCCGCTCGGAGGCAGGGTCGAGGGGGCGGCGCTTGAACAGGGGACGGAGCACCAGCGCCACGGCGGCCAGGGTGAGCAGGCCGGCGAGGGCCCAGAAGAGATAGAGCTGCACGGATGGACTCATGGACGCTGATCCTCAGACTCCAGCAGTCTGGCCGCGCGCTGCAGCTCCTCTTCACTCACATGGACACCGGCATCGGGCTTCTGCCGGCGGCGCAGCACCGTGTACCACACGCCGGCGCCCAAGACCGCGAACAATACCGGCGCCCCCCAGAGCAGATAGGTCAGGGGCTTCAAAGGGGGGCGGTAGAGGACGAAATCCCCGTAGCGATCGGTGAGGTATTGGATCACCTCGGCGTCGCTCTTGCCCTGCAGCATCTGCTGCCGGATCTCCCGGCGCAGGTCCTCGGCCAGCTCGGCGCGGGAGCCGGCCAGGGACTCGTTCTGGCAGACCAGACAGCGCAAATCCTCGGCCAGGCGGATCAGGCGCGCCTCGATCTCGGGGTTCTCGGCATTGGGCCGGGCCTCCCCTGCCCAGGCGGACGAGACGAGCAGGCCCGCCACGGCCATCCAGGCAAGCGGCTTGGGGGTCATGATTGCAATTCCTTGAGCAAGGGAACGAACTTCTTCTCCCACACCTCGGGCGTGATGGGACCCACGTGTTTCATGCGGATGATGCCGGCCTTGTCGATGACGAAGGTCTCGGGTGTGCCGGTCACACCGTAATCGATGCCCACGCGCCCGTCCAGATCGTCCACACTCAGCACGTAGGGGCTGCCTTGGCGTGCCAGTAGGGCCTCTGCCTCCCGGTCCTTGTCTTTCCAATTCAACCCGTAGATGGGGACCCCTCGGGCGGCAAGCTGCATGAGAAAGGGGTGCTCCTGGCGGCAGGATACGCACCAGGGCGCCCAGACGTTGAGCAGCCAGACCTTGCCTTTGGCCTCCTCCGGGGAGAAGGTGACGCCGGGCTGGCCGATCACGGGCAAGGTGAAGGGGGGGGCGGGCTTGCCGATGAAGGGGGAGGGGACCTCGCGCGGATTGAGATACAGGCCGATGTAGAGGAAGACCCCCAACACCGCGAAGAGGACGAAGGGGATGAAGCGCTTCATGCGCCAGCCCCCTGCACCTGCGCGGTCTTCCCGGCCTGCGCGGCCTTCCTGAGGGCGATGCGGTACCTGCGGTCCGATGCCGCCAGCGCCCCGCCCAGGGCGAGCAGGACGGCACCACCCCAGAGCCAGCCGACGAAGGGCTTGTGATAGACCTGGATCACCCAGGATCCGTCTTCCAGGAGCTCGCCCATCGCCACGTAGAGGTCCCGGAAGACGCCGTAATCGATCCCCGCCTCGGTCATGACCATGCCCGAGGCGTGATAGCGGCGTTTTTCCGGATGGAGGGTGGTCACCCTGCGGCTGCCTTCGTAGACCTCCAGGGTGCCGCGCATGGCGCTGTAGTTGGGTCCTTCCACAGGACTCGCCCCGAGAAAGAGGAAGCGGTGTCCGGCCAGTTCCAGATGATCGCCCACGTTCATGCGCACATCGCGCTGGCTTTCGTAATTGGAGACGAGGGTGATGCCGATGACCACCACGGCCAGACCCGCATGGGCGATCTGCATGCCCCAATAGCCCCTGGGCAGTCCAGTCAGCTGGCGCAGCAGCCCCCCCTGCCCGGGCCGCAGCCGCTCGTAAAACCCCTTGAGGATACCGAACAGGATCCACAGGGCCAGGAAGAGGCCCAAGGTGACGCCCAGCTTGAATTCCCCCTGGGTCAGCGGTATCAGGACGGCTGAGGCCAGTGCCACGGCAAAGGCCCAGCGCAGGCGCACGGCCAGCGCTGGGAGGCTGTCGCCCTTCCAGCGGACCAGGGGGCCGATGGCCGCCATGAATAACACCGGCGTCACAAGGGGGATGAAGACCGCATTGAAGTACGGTGGGCCCACCGAAATCTTGCCCAGCCCCAGGGCATCCAGGAACAAGGGGTAGAGGGTACCCAGCAGGACGGTGGCCATGGCGGCCATGAGCAGCACGTTGTTGCCCAGCAGCAGGGCCTCACGGGAAAACCAGCTGAACCCCCCGCCGCTCATGAGCCTTGGAGCGCGCCAGGCGTACAACAGCAGGGAGCCGCCGATCACCACGGCGAGGAAGGCCAGGATGAACACCCCCCGGCCTGGGTCGGTGGCGAAGGCATGCACCGAGGACAGCACCCCCGAGCGCACCAGGAAGGTGCCCAGCAGGGACAGGGAGAAGGCGGTGATGGCCAGGAGCACGGTCCAGCTCTTGAAGGCCCCCCGTTTCTCGGTCACCGCCAGGGAGTGGATGAGGGCGGTGCCCGCCAGCCAGGGCATGAAGGATGCGTTCTCGGTGGGGTCCCAGAACCACCAGCCCCCCCAGCCCAGTTCGTAATAGGCCCACCAGCTGCCCAGGGCGATGCCGGCGGTGAGGAACATCCAGGCTACCGTGGTCCAGGGCCGCGACCAACGGGCCCAGGCCGCGTCCAGCTTACCCGAGAGCAGAGCGGCCACGGCAAAGGCGAAGGCCACCGAGAACCCTACATAGCCCATGTAAAGCATGGGGGGGTGGATCACCATGCCGGGGTCCTGGAGCAGGGGGTTCATGTCGTTGCCCTCCGGCACGGCCGGGATGAGGCGCAGGAAGGGGTTGGAGGTGAAGAGCATGAAGGCGAGAAAGCCCACGCTTACCAGGCCCATCACCCCAATGACCCGCGCGGCCATGTCCTCGGGCAGATGGCGCGAGAAGACGGTGACCGCCGTGGTCCATAGGGTCAGGATCAGGGTCCACAGCAGCAGGGAACCCTCATGGGACCCCCAAGTGGCGGTGAAGCGGTAGACCTCCGGCAACTTGGAATAGGAGTTGCGGGCCACATTCTCCACCGAGAAGTCGTTGACCAGAAAGGACCAGGCCAGGCAACCGAAGGCCAGGGCCACGAACACGAACTGCCCCTGGGCCGCCGGCCGCGCCACCGCCATCAGGGTGGCGTTGCCGCGATGGGCACCGATGATGGGCAAGACCCCCTGCACCAGGGCCAGCATCAGGGCGACGATGAGGGCGAAGTGTCCGAGTTCCGGGATCATGGGGTCTCCTCTGGGGTGACAAGGTGCCGGGTCTGGCGTTTGTCTATGCGTCAAGCGGCTGCGCGGCCACGGTTGGCTTGCCGGTCAGTCATTGCTCCGAAACCAATGATGTTGAACGTCACCCCCACCCCGGCCCTCCCCCATTGAGGGGGAGGGGGCTGGTCATGCCAAGAATATTCGTTTAGGGTCATTAGGGTGAAAGTCGTGCAGCCGACGCTCGACGTCCCCCTCTCCCGCCTGCGGGAGAGGGGCTGGGGGTGAGGGAAACGGGCATGGCTTTCGTGCTTCGGGGTGTCTGTCAAAGCCATGTCCGTTAGCGCCAAAACTACATGCCGCATCATTGCACCTCCAACGTCCGTTGTGCTTTTTGCGCCTGCTCGACGGCATGCGCCGCTTCGGGCGGCATGTAGTTTTCATCGTGTTTGGCGAGGACGCGGGTGGCGGTGAACATCCCGTCTGGGCCGAGGCGACCTTCGGCCACCACACCCTTGCCTTCCTTGAACAGATCGGGCAGCACACCGGTGTAGGTGACAGGCAGACGGTGGGCGGTGTCGGTGACCACGAATTTCACCGTCAGGCCATCGCCCTGTCGCACTACGCTGCCTTCCTCCACCAGGCCGCCGATACGGAAGACCCGGTCCATGGGGGCCTCGCCGCGCAGGACCTCGGAGGGGCTGAAGAAAAACACCAGGTTGCTTCGGAAGGCGTTGAGGATCAGGCCCGTGGCGATGCCCAGGCCCGCCAGGGCGAGGCCGATGGCCAGCAGTTTCTTGTGTCTCGGTTTCATCGGGGCTGCATCATGGTGTGGGGATGGTGTATCACTGCTCCTCCCAGGAGCGCATGCGCCGCAGGCGGCGCATGGTCTCATTACGACCGCGAAGGACGAGAAAGATTTCCAGCCCTATCGCTAGGAAGGCGACGGCATAGGAGCCCCAGACATAGAGCCCGTAGCCGCCCATCGCCCAGAAGTCCTGCCAACTTGCCCATTCCATGCTATTTCTCCAAGATGTCCTTGACCCAGTCGGTATGCCGCTCCCGCTCCAGGATGATGCTGCGCACCCGCGCGAGGGCCACGGCGATGGCATAGAACCAGGCGGCGAAGGCCATCAGCAGCATGCCGGTGAGCATGATCTGGTGCATGCTGATGCCGGTCATCTTGATGGTGGCCCCCTGGTGCAGGGTATTCCACCACTTCACCGAAAAATAGATGATGGGCACGTTGACGGCACCCACCAGGGTGAGCAGGGCGCCCGCCTTATCCCCCCGTTTCGGGTCGTCGATGGCCGCCCAGAGGGCCATGATCCCCACATAGAGGAAGAGCAGGATGAGGGTCGAGGTAAGCCGCGCATCCCACACCCACCAGGCGCCCCACATGGGCTTGCCCCAAAGCGCCCCGGTCCATAGCGCGATGAAGGTGAACAACGCCCCCGTGGGGGCCAGGGCGCGCGCCATCATGAAGGAGAGCCGGGTCTTGAAGGCCAGTCCGATGGCGGACCAGAAGGCCATCACCAGGTAGATGAACATCCCCATCCACGCCGCCGGGACGTGGATGAAGATCACCCGATAGGCCTCGCCCTGCTGGAAGTCCGTGGGTGCCATGAAAAAACCCACATAAAGCCCTGCCACGGCGAGCAAGCCGGCGCCCCACCCGAACCAGGGGATGAGCCTGCCGGCCAGATGGTAGAACGTGGCGGGTGCGGCGTAATAGTAAAGGTTCAAGGCCATCTATCCGTGATTTATTCCACCGACACCCTCAGGGCGGCGGACGCCACCCAGGGGGCAAGCAGAAGGCTCAGGACCAGAAAGGCCCCCAGCAGGGACAGATGCGCCTGCGCACCGGTTCCCGCCAGGGCGGCATCCACCGCACCGGTCCCGAAGATGAGGGCCGGCACATAAAGGGGCAGGATCAACAGGGTCAGCAGCACCCCACCGCCGCGCAGCCCCAGGGTGAGGGCCGCCCCCACGCTGCCCAGCAGCGACAGGATGGGGGTGCCGATGGCCAGCGACAGGACCAGCACCCCGATCGCCTCGGCGGGCAGGGCGAACTGGATCCCCAGGACAGGCGTGATGGCGAGCAGGGGGATGCCATAGATCAGCCAATGGGCCAGGGCCTTGCCCAAGGTGAGGAGCACGGCGGGTTGGGGCGAGAGCAGCATCTGTTCCAGACTGCCGTCGCGATGATCGTCGGCGAACAGGCGCGACAGGGACAGCAGGCTGGCGAGCAGGGCGGCCACCCAGACCACACCAGGCCCGATCATGCGCAGCACCGCCGGCTCCGCGCCGATGCCCAGCGGGAACATGCTCACCACCATGACGAAGAAGAACTGGGAGGTCAACCAGTCGCCGCGGCGGCGTGCGGCCAGCAGCAGGTCGCGGCGGATGATGGTGAGCAGGAAGCGGAGCATGGAGCATCATTGTCTCATGGGCGCGAGCGCTCAGGCAGCCCGTCTTAGTCGGGCCGCAAACCGGGGCCGGACGTATCGCCGCCGCATGGCGCCCCGCCACACCCGTCGCCGCCAGGCTCTGGGTCACCCACGCGCAGGGTATGCACCTGGACCCCGTGCAGGGAGAGGCTCTGGTGGGTGGTCATGACCACGAGGCCACCACGCACTGCATGCTCCTTGAGCAGCGACTCGACCAGGGCCACGCCGTGGACGTCCAGACCGGTGAGGGGTTCATCCAGGATCCACAGCAGCGCACCGGCGGTGAGCAGGCCGGCCAGGGCCACCCGGCGGCGCTGGCCGAAGGACAGTACGCGGGAGGGCAGATCCAGACAGCGGGCAAGCCCCAGACGGCTGAGGGTCTGCTCGGCTAGGGCGGGATCCAGTACGCGGCCGGCGAGGCCGGCCGAGAGGCGTAGGTTTTCCAGGGGGGTGAGATCGTCCTTGATACCGTTCAAGTGACCGATGTAGGCCATCTCGGCGTAGTAGCCTTCCCTCACCTCACGGATGGGGCGATCCCTCCAGCGTACCTCGCCCTGGACGGGCTCCGCCAGACCGGTGAGCAGACGCAGCAGGCTGGTCTTGCCCCGACCGTTGGCGCCCTGTACCAGCAGGATCTCCCCCGCCTGGAGGGAGAAGCTGATGCCGGAGAACAGGCAACGGTCGCCGCGCGTGCAGGCCAGGTCGGAGACGCTCAACAGGGGACGGGCCATGGATGATCAAAGCAGGGGACGCCCGAATGCGGAGGGTGACTCAGCGGCCGTCAGGGCGCGGGGGCAAGCATGACAAATGGTAAATTGAACACCCTGGGACGGGTCACGTGCAAGATGACCGGCGGGAGAGGCATGGGATTTCCCTCCCGCCTTCGGCGATGTGCTGCTGCCTGAAGCCCGTACACCTCCTCGCCGGGACCTGGGGGTGCAGGCGGGCGAGGGGGTGATGCGGTCAACGAGCGGGTCGGCCTCCGTAGGGCTCGCCTCAGGCGAACGCGTCGGTCATGATGTTACGCCACCAGCCCACGGCGTATTCCGCTTCGAGCCGGTACTGGATGGGGGGCGCCTTGGTCGGTGAGACGCCGCCTGCCTCCTTGATGTACACGAACTTGTTGTCCTGCACCCGGTAGATGTGCACCACCGAGAAGCCATAGTCGGGGGCAGCCAGGCTGTAGCAGGTGTTGACGTACCATGGCGTGGGCGGTGGCAGCCCGTTGAGCTTGGCCACGATGGCCCCCACAGCCACCTTCGCCTGGGTGATGGCCATGTGGGCCGATTTGGGCATGTCATAGACCGGAAGTTCCCCGGCGATGCAGGCATCCCCCACCGGGTAGATGTCTTTGTGGACCACGGACTCCATGGTCATGGGCACCACCTCGCACCAGCCGCCGGCATTGGTGAGACCCGTATCCACGGCGATCTTGCCCGCGTGGTGCACGGGGATGAGGTTGAGCACATCGGCCTTGTGCTCGTTGAAGTTGGTATAGGCGGTGCGGGTCTTGGCATCGATCCGCAGTACCTTGCCGTCCTCCGCACCGGGCACCCACTCCACCATCTGACCCTTGCCGAAACCGTACAGCTCCCGCCAGGCCTGCTGGAACAGGGCCTGTTTCGAGTGGGAGTCGTTGGCGTCCAGGATCAGCACCTTGGCCTTGGGCTTGCCGTGGGTCTTGCAGTACCAGGCCACCTGGGCTGCCCGTTCATAGGGCCCGGGGGGGCATCGGAAGGGTTTGGGCGGCACGGCGATGATGAACACGCCGCCATCCGGCATGGCCTCCAGTTGTTTCTTTAGGAGCAGGGTCTGGGGGCCGGCTTTATAGGCGTGGGGGATGACCTCGGCCACCTCGCGGGAATAGCCCTCCACGCTGTCGTATTTGAAGGAGATGCCGGGGGCCATGACCAGGGCATCGTAGGACAGGGTCTTGCCGCCCCGGGTCCTGACCGTCTTCTTGACCGGGTCCACCGCGTCCACGTGGTCGTGCAAGACCTGTACGCCGCGCCTGGCGATGCCGTCGTAACCGGTCTGCAGGCTCTCCAGACTGCGGTGGCCGGAGACGACCTCGTTGGACAAGGGGCAGGAGGTGTAGGTCTTGTTGACCTCGATCATGGTCACGTCGATGGCCGGGTCGAGGATCTTCAGATACTTGGCGGCGGTGGCGCCACCGAAGCCGCCGCCGATGACCACCACGCGGGCCTTGGCCTTGCCGGATTGGGCACGGGCCGGCACGCTCAGCAGGCTTGCCGCCGGGGCGGCGGCGAGGGCCTTGAGGAAGCTGCGACGATCGAAGGGGTTCATGCGGGTCTCCTCGTCATTGTTGGCTGGCATAGAAATGGGCGATGGCCTCCAGGTCCTCGGGCTTCACCTGTTTTGCGATCATGCGCATCATGCCCGGCATGGACACCGCCTCGTCCTGGTACTTGCGCATCTCCAGCTCGATGTACCTGGCCACCTGGCCGTTCAGATTGGGGGTGCCGGGCATGAGGGCCTTGCCGGTGGGGCCATGGCAGCCGACACAGGCCTGCGTGGCCTGTCTGCCGCGTTCAACCAGCTTGGGATCGGTCTTCTGGGCCACGGGAACCCAGGGCTGTTTCGCGAAATGGGCGGCAAGTCCTGCGATCTCCTCCTCGGTGTAGCCCTTGATGAGCCGTGCCATGGTGGCGGAATAGCGCTTGCCCCCCTTCCATTCCAGCATCACGTTCTTGAGGTAGGACTCGGGCAATCCGCCGATGGAGGGCATGGACACACCGGCACTGACACCGTTGGCGCCATGGCAGTTGTTGCAGGTACGGGCCAGGGCCTCGACGGCAGGGGAGGCCTGACTGAGACCGGCCACCGTCATGCCGAAGGCGGCCAGAGTATAGAGTAAGGCTCGCTGCATACTCGTCTCCTCGCATGGGGTCGTTCGGGATCACGCTGGCGCCCCGTCCGGGCGCGCGCCGACGTATGGTACAGATGTTTCAGTACGGGAAGGGTAGAAATGGGAAATATTCTTGATCCAGGTCAAACTTGTCACCGGCCACCATCCACTGCCGGTGCGCGTCGAAAAAAAAGCGGCTTGTGCCGCCTGTCAACCCTCTCCAACGCCCTGGGTCATACGGAGTGCTTGCCTGCGTGGCTAGCCAGCCTGCCGGTGGACGAATGCTCCAGCCATCGGCGGATGCGGTTGGCGTCGCCGATGCGGGAGAGCTTGCCCCAGGCGTCCAGCAACACGATGATCACCTTCTGCTCCGCGATCTTGGCCTGCATCACTAGACAGTGCCCGGCCTCGCGTATGTAACCGGTCTTGGAGACTCCGATCTGCCAGTCTTCCTTGCGGGTCAGCAGATTGGTGTTGTTGAAGGCCAGCTGTCGCATCCCCTTCTTGGCCGGTACGACCAGCTTGAAGCTGCCGGTGGTGGAGATGCGGCGGATCAGGGGATAGCGGTAGGCGGCGTCCACCAGTTTGACCAGGTCCTCGGCCGTGGAACGGTTCTCGCTAGACAGGCCGGTGCCGTCCACGAAATGGGTATGGTGCATGCCCAGCTGTGCCGCCTTACGGTTCATGGCCGCGACGAAGGCCTCGCGCCCGCCCGGATAGACGCGGGAGAGGGCGGCGGCGGCGCGGTTTTCCGATGCGATCAGGGCCAGGTGCAACAGCGCCTCCCGCGTCAGGGCGGCACCAACGGGCAGACGCGAGCTGGTGCCCTTGATCCGGTCCACGTCCTCATCGGTTATGGTGATCTCTTCGTGCAGAGGTAGCCCCGCATCCAAGGTCACCATGGCAGTCATGAGCTTGGTGATGGAGGCGATGGGGGCCTCCAGGCGGGGATTTTTGGCATAGAGCCGCTCGCCGGTGTCCTGATCCACCACCAGCACGGAGGCCGAGCGCAGCATCAGCTCGCCGCCCGTGTAGGGCTTGCCCATGAGTCGTTGCAGATCAAGGGGTCTGGCGGCGGACTTGGCCTTCAAAGTGCTCTTCTTCCTGGCGAGGGGCCTCTTTTTCTTGACCGCCTTGCGCTTTGGCGTCTGTTGGGCCTTGGCCTTGACCGCACCGGCAGCAGGTGCGGCCTTGACGCTTTCCCGGGCCAGCACGTGGGGGGGCTGGGCCAGGAGGCAGAACAAGGCGAGGACCAGGATCAGGGCTCTGGACATGGGAGGACGGCGTCTTTTGAAAAGACTCTAGCAAACATCGGCGATTGTGCAAACAACTTTAGAAATGGCTTTAACTCTGATGCACGTCTCCCTTGAGGCTGCGATCCGATGCGGCACTGCCTTTGAGTTGCTCGATGCGGACACGCCACTCGCGCGGTCCTTCCTCATGGACCGAGCGTCCCGTACTGTCTACCGCCACGGTGACCGGCAGATCCCGCACCTCGAACTCGTAGATGGCCTCCATGCCCAGTTCCGGGAAGGCTAACACCCGCGCGGAGGCGATGGCCTTGGAGATGAGATAGCCGGCGCCCCCCACGGCGATGCAGTACACCGCGCCGTGGCGGCGTATGGCCGCCACGGCCTCGGGACCCCGTTCCGCCTTGCCGATCATGCCGATCAGACCTGTGTGGGCGAGCAGCGGCTCGGTGAACTTGTCCATGCGCGTGGCGGTGGTAGGACCGGCAGGTCCCACGGCCTCGCCGGCCACCGGATCCACCGGGCCTACGTAGTAGATGAAACGGTTGGTAAGCTCCACGGGCAGGGGCTGCCCGTTGCGGATGAGATCGGCCAGGCGTCGGTGGGCTGCATCCCTTCCGGTAATGAGGCGCCCCGTGAGCAGCAGGCGTTCCCCCGCACGCCAGCCGGCGATGTCGGCCTTGGTCAGGGTGTCCAGCTGCACGCGCCGTGCTCCGGCCGTGCCCTCCCAGGCGATGCGGGGCCAGAGGTCCAGGGAGGGGGGCTCGAGACGGGCCGGTCCGCTGCCGTCCAGGGTGAAATGCAGATGGCGTGTGGCCGCGCAGTTGGGGATCAGGCCCACGGGGAGCGATGCCGCATGGGTGGGATAATCCCGGATCTTGACGTCCAGCACGGTGGTCAGCCCCCCTAGCCCCTGGGCACCGATGCCCAGGGCGTTCACCTTGTCCATGAGCTCTAGGCGCAGCTCCTCGATGCGGTTGGACGGGCCGCGGCGGCGCAGCTCGTGGATGTCTATGGGCTCAAGCAGCGCTTCCTTGGCGATCAGCATGGCCTTCTCCGGCGTGCCTCCCACCCCGATGCCCAGGATGCCCGGCGGGCACCATCCGGCGCCCATGCGCGGTAGCTGCTCCAGCACCCAGGCCACCAGGTCGTCACTGGGATTGAGCACGGCGAACCGGGCCTTGTTTTCCGAGCCGCCGCCCTTGGCGGCGACCTTCACATCCACTCGGTCGCCCGGCACCAGCTCCACGTGAAGCACCGCCGGGGTGTTGTCGCGGGTGTTGCGCCGCGCCCCCAGAGGGTCGGCCAGCACCGAGGCGCGCAGGGGATTGGCTGGGTCTGTATAGGCCAGGCGCACCCCTTCGTCCACCAGTTCCTGTAGGCTGCGCTGTGTGTCCCAACGTACGTCCATGCCCACCTTCATGAACACCACGGCAATTCCCGTGTCCTGGCAGATGGGGCGGTGGCCTTCCGCACTCATGCGGGAATTGACCAGCAGCTGGGCCAGGGCGTCCCGCGCCGCGGGGGATTGCTCCAGCTCGTAGGCCTCTTTCAGGGCGCGGATGAAATCGGGTGGATGGTAGTACGAGATGTACTGAAAGCCGTCCCGGATGCTTTGGATCAGGTCCTGATGGCGGATGAGGGTCATGGGCTGTGGCGCATGCTCCGTCCCGGTGGCGGATGGGACTGTGGTTTACGGAGCTTAGTTTACGCGAGACCGCCCAGGCATCCCACCCAGACCTGCAGTGACCGTGTGAAATGCGTCACTGCTGCCCACCCGGCCGGGCGTGTATACTCCGCCATGACAAACAGCCCGCAATCGAGGAGGAAGACATGCGCTTTGCCCAGGAATTCAAAGAGTTCGTCATGCGCGGCAATGTCGTGGACCTGGCCGTCGGGGTCATCATCGGGGGCGCCTTCGGCAAGATCGTCGATTCCCTGGTCAAGGATATCCTCATGCCGCCCATCGGGTTGATGCTGGGCGGGGTGGATTTCAAACACCTCTACATCAACCTGGGCAGCGTCCCCTACGAGTCGCTGGAAGCCGCGGAGAAGGCCGGCGCACCGCTGCTCAAATACGGCGCGTTCATCAACACCGCCGTGGATTTCCTGATCATCGCTTTCGCCATCTTCGTGGCCATCAAGGCCATCAACAAGCTCAAGCGGGCGCAGCCGCCGGCGCCGCCGACCCCCGCCGCGCCGCCCGAAGACATCCAGCTGCTGCGCGAGATCCGCGACGCCCTCAGGAAGTAGACCTCCCAACCACTCAAACGCCCGTTCATCCCAACGAAGAGCAACCGTCTACAGGAACCCGACATTAATCGAGCTATGCACTCCCTCAGCCCCGGCAAATTGTTCTTCCTCCTCCTCGCCGCAGGGGGGGTCGGCGTCCAGGCCGCCGAAGGTCGCTACTATGACCCCACCAATGCCGCCAGTCCCACCGGCCGGACGACCGGTTATGAGCTCTACCGTACCATCGGCTGCCCCGGTCAGGGGCTGCTGGGCACGCCCTGTCCCGAACCGGTGGCCGCCAAGCCGGCTGCCGCACCGGCCACTCCCGCTCCGGTCACGCCGGTGGTGAAGGACAGCGACGGAGACGGCGTGCCCGACGACAAGGACCGCTGCCCCGGCACGCCGGCCGGTGCCAAGGTGGACGCCCAGGGCTGCGAGCTGGACAGCGACGGTGACGGTGTGGTGGACCGCCTGGATCGTTGTCCCGGCACGCCGGCCGGCGCCCGGGTGGACGCCCAGGGTTGTGAGCTGGACAGCGACGGTGACGGTGTGGTGGACCGACTGGACCGCTGTCCCGGCACGCCGCCCGGCCGCAAGGTGGACGCCCAGGGCTGCGAGCTGGACAGCGACGGCGATGGCGTCGTGGATGCCCTCGATCAGTGCCCCAATACCCCCAGGGGCGACAGGGTGGACACCCGCGGCTGCACACTGACGAGCGCCATCCAGCTCAAGGGGGTGAATTTCGACAACGACTCCGCCGTCCTTCGCGCCGATGCCAGGCCCATCCTGGACGAGGCGGTGACGACCCTCAAGCGCTATCCGCAGATCAGGGTGGAGGTCGCCGGCCATACCGACGACCGGGGAGCCGACGACTACAACCTCGATCTGTCGCAACGGCGGGCGCAGGCCGTGGCCGACTATTTCGTGCAGATGGGGATCGATGCCGCGCGGCTGGTGCCGAAGGGTTACGGCGAGTCCGCACCCGTGGCCGACAACACCACCGCCGCGGGTCGGGCCGATAACCGGCGTGTGGAGCTGCGTATCCTGCCCTGAGACGCCGATCCCAAAACAAAGGCCGCATCCAAGGATGCGGCCTTTTTTTCGTATGTCCAGTAATCAGGCGGTTTCCGCCACCTTGGGCAGATTGGCCAGCGCGGCCTGGATCGCCTCGGTGGGGTATTCGTAGTCTTCCAGCTCGCCGGCGAAATACTTGTCGTAGGCGGCCATGTCGAAATGGCCGTGGCCGGAGAGGTTGAACAGCAGGGTCTTGGGCTCGCCCGTGGCCTTGCAGCGCAGGGCCTCGTCGATACAGGCGCGGATGGCGTGGCAGGATTCGGGCGCCGGGATGATGCCCTCGGCCCGCGCGAACGTCACGCCCGCCTCGAAGGTGGCGATCTGCGGCACGGCCACCGCCTCGATGAGCTTTTCGTGATAGAGCTGGGAGATGAGTGGGGCATCGCCGTGGTAGCGCAGCCCCCCGGCATGGATGCCCGGCGGCATGAAGTCGTGGCCCAGGGTGTACATCTTCATGAGCGGCGTGTAGCCGGAGGCGTCGCCGTAGTCGTAGGCATAGACCCCTTTGGTCAGGGTCGGGCAGGAGGCCGGCTCCACGGCCACGCAGCGCAGGTTCTGGGCCCGCTTGTCGCCTGCCGCCTTGTCCGCTAGGAAGGGGAAGGAGATGCCAGCGAAATTGCAGCCGCCGCCGCAGGGGGCGAAGATCACATCCGGGTAGTCTCCCACCTTCTCGAACTGTTTCTTGGCCTCTTGGCCGATCACCGTCTGGTGCAGGAGCACGTGGTTGAGCACCGAGCCCAGGGCGTAGTTGGTGTCGGAGCGGGAGGCCGCCTCCTCCACCGCCTCGGAGATGGCGATGCGCAGGCTGCCCGGGTTGTCCGGGTCAATCTCCAGGACCCTGCGCCCGGCCTGGGTGAGGTTGGTGGGGCTCGCCAACACCTCCGCACCCCAGGTCTGCATCATGGAGCGGCGGAAGGGTTTCTGGTGATAGGACACCTTCACCATGTACACCCTTACCTGCAGGCCGAAGAGCTGACCGGCCAGGGCCAGGCTGGACCCCCATTGGCCGGCACCTGTCTCGGTGGTGAGCCGCGAGATGCCGGCCTGTTTGTTGAGCCAGGCCTGGGGCACGGCGGAGTTGGGCTTGTGCGACCCGGCCGGCGAGACCCCCTCGTACTTGAAGTAGATCCGGGCCGGCGTGCCCAGGACCTTCTCCAGACGGTGGGCGCGCACCAAGGGCGAGGGGCGCCACAGCCGGTAGACCTCGCGCACCTCCTCCGGGATGGGGATCCAGCGCTCTCTGCTCATCTCCTGCTCCAGGATGTTGGCAGGGAAGATGGCCAGCATCCGCTCCGGATCCACCGGCTTGCCGTCCGGCCCCAGGGGGGGCGCAGGCGGGTTGGGCATGTCTGCCACCATGTTGTACCAATGGGTGGGGATGTCGCTTTCCTCGAGCAGGATCTTGGTCATAGGCATGGGCAACTCCTTTGGTGTCGGGCCAGACGGCATGCTATGCCAGAGCCTCGTGACTGAAAAGGGAGGGGCGCCCCTGAACCTCACGCTGCGTTTGCGCTGACACCGAGGAAACGCAAGGCAGCCAGGTCACCATGTTGGCAGCATGATTTTTTTTTGACGCAGGTCAAAGCAAAGTCGCCTGGACCCATCTAGTTTGTATGTACCACATGCCCATCCCGGGGCTGCAGGTATGTCCCGCTGATGGCCCTGGAGCTGTAAGGGAAGGGGATGCGGGGGATCGGGGAATGACCGCGGTTGGTGTCGCTGGCGGGAGATGGCCTGCCGGGAACCAGCCTTGCGGTCACGCCGTGGTGCAAGCCTCGGTTCGTCAACGTACGTCAACTCGGAGGAGTCAGCCATGAAGAGCTTGGAGAGATGGAGCATCAGGCGTATTTCCTGGCGCTCCGCCATGGCGGGCTTGGTCGCGTGTGTGGCCAGCCTGACCGCATACGGCGGGGACAAAGTGCAGGGCGCCAAAGAGCCCCCGGTGCAGATGGCCACCTGTTACGGCTGTCATGGCCCCATTCGGGACCTGCATCAGGGCAGCAAGCACGAGGGGGTCAATTGCGTGCAGTGCCATACCGGCGTGGCGGAGCACCTCAAGGACATGAAGAACCGGCCCGGCACCCGCACCGACCATCAGGCCTGCGGTACCTGCCACCGTGCCCAGTATGAGAGCTTCTTTACCATGAACTGGGACAAGACCGCCCGCGAGGAGAAATCCTTGCCCACCAGCAAGTCCCCCAATCCGGCCTGGGACCTGCTCATGATGCCCCACGGTTTCACCCGTGAGCATGCCATGCAGCGCTCCCATGCCTTCATGCTCATCGACCACCTGATCGTGGACCGGGCCTATGGCGGCCGCTTCCAATATAAGGACGGCTGGCGTGGGCTCGCCCTGCACGGGGATCTCAAGGCCTGGGACGTGCTCAAGGAGGTCTATACCGAGGATGCCCACAAGCCGTTCATGCACGGGACCGGCGCCTACGCCAACCCGGTGTGTCTGAACTGCAAGACCCAGGACCACATCCTGGACTGGGCCTTCATGGGGGATCCGGTACCGGGCGCGAAATGGTCGCGCACCTCCAAGGTGTACCAGTTCGTCAAGGACCTGAACCATCCCCTCAACTGCTTCATGTGCCATGATCCGCACAACACCAAACCCAGGATCGTGCGGGACGCCCTGATCCAGGCCCTGACCCGTCCGGAGGCCGATACCCTTTGGCACCGCGACCCGAACCGCACCAAGATCGAGGTCAAGAACTTCGGTATGCGCGGTTTCACCCGCAAGGTGGCCTATCTGGAGAAACCGGATTCGGTGCTGATGTGCGCCCAGTGCCACGTGGAGTACAACTGCAATCCGGGCATCGACCCCGTCAATGGCAAGCCCATCGGCATGGCCGATCAGCGCACCAACCACTTCCCCTTCAAGAACGTGTTCGAGAACAACGCCCACTATGACAGCATCCGCTTCCGGGACTACCGTCACGGCATCACCGGTGCGCTGCTGTGGAAGGCCCAGCACCCCGAATCCGAGACCTTCTACAACTCGAAACACCATAAGGCGGGTGTGAAATGCGCCGACTGCCACATGCCCAAGGTCAAGGACAACGCAGGCAAGGTCTACACCTCCCATTGGCAGACCAATCCCAAGCATTACATCAAGGAGACCTGCCTGACCTGCCATACGGACTGGGATGAGCATCAGGCCAAGTACGTCATCAAGTCCGTGTCCAACCACCTGAAGGGCAAGGCGCGCAAGGCCGAGTTCTGGCTGATGCAGCTCATCAACAAGTTCATCGAGGCCAAGGCTGTGGGCGTGGATGATGCCGTGCTGAACCAGGCGCGCGAGAAGCACTGGCATGCCAACACCCATTGGGAATGGTGGACGGCCGAGACCTCCGCTGGCTTCCACAACATCGACCAGGCCAAGGAGTCCCTCAACACGAGCATGATCCGCTCCATGGAGGGGATCGCCATCCTGGAGGATGCGATCAAGGCCAAGCGGGGGACCGACACCACCTTCGTGACTCCCTTGCGGGCGAAACACTTCATCGGTGTCGAGCCGGTCAAGTGATCTCCTATGCGTTGGCTCGGGCGGGGGCGACCCCGCCCATTTTTTGTGGGAGTGCCCCTTGCGACTCAGGATCGACCGAATCTGCAAAGCAGTTTTGCTGAGCGTGGCCTTCGTCACCCTGGCAGGGTGCGGGCAGTCGCGGCAGGAGGCCCAGGACAAGGCCGCAGCTGGCGTGTTGTTCAAGATCGACGGACACGGTGTGCAGGCCGCCGATGTGCGCGCGAGCATCGAGATGCTGCCAGAGGCACCCAAGACCGCCCTGCTCAAGGACGCGGAGACCCTCAGGCGCTTCGTGGAGGAATACGCCAACAAGGAGCTCCTCTATCTGGAGGCGCTCAAACAAGGCTTGGATAAGGACCCGGAGGTGCGCAGGCGTGTGGCCGCCGCGGAAAAGACCATACTTACCCAGTACTTGCTGGACAAGCAGCTGGCGGACAAGGTCAAGGTGACGGATGCGGAGATCAAGAAGTACATCGAGGAGAACAAGGATCAGTTCACCGCCGAGGAACAGCTCAAGATCGCCCACATCCAGTTCGCCAGTCTGAAGGATGCACAGGCGGCACGGGCGCGGTTGGCCCGCGGTGAGGACTTCGCGGCGCTGGCGCAGGAGTTATCGCAAGACCCAATGAGCCGCGGCAGCGGCGGTCTTTTGGGGACGGTGGAACGCAGCAAGGCCCCGCCCCAATTCGCTGCGGCGCTGGCCAAGATGAAAAAGGGCGAGGTGAGCGACCCCATCCGGACGGAACACGGTTATCACCTGGTTAAGCTGTTGGACGTGGTGCCGGGTGGTATGGTGGCCATCGACCCCATCCGCGAGCCCCTCAGGCAGTTCCTCGCCCAGGAAAAACAGCACCAGGCCCTGGAGGAGCTGGTGGGCTCCCTCAGGAAACGCTACAAGCTGGAATCCAACCCGGCCGAGATCGAACGTTTCGTGACGACCACCCTGACGGAGAAGAAATGAAACCCCTGTCTCTACTCTTGATGAACGCCCTTGTGATGTCGGCCGCGACGGCCGCCCATGCAAGCCTGGAGCTGGCGGACAAGGTGGGCTGCACCTCCTGTCATGCCGTGGACCAGCGCAAGATGGGCCCCCCCTTCCAGGCGGTGGCAGCCAAATACCGCCAGGACCCCCAGGCCCTGGCCTATCTCAAAGACAAGGTGCGCCAGGGCGGCCGCGGCGTCTGGGGGCGAGCACCCATGCCCCCTTACGGACCAGACAAAGTGGGAGACGAGGACCTGGAGACGATCCTGCGCTGGATCCTCACTCTCTGATTTCATCGGTGAGGCACGTTGCCTCAAACCTGTAACCATTCGACGAGGAGGTCATCATGGGGTCATCGCGCTTCATCCGTAATCCCTTCGCCTGGGCCGGCACCCTCGGCCGGCGGTGGAAGGACCCAATGCCCAGATCAAGAACTTCCCGGAACTGGCCGGCATGTCCCTGGAGCAGGTCCTGCCCAGGTCTCCAAATACAATGCGGCCGTGCGCAACAACGCCGGCAATCACTACAACCACGACCTGTTCTGGCGGGTGATGGCGCCGGCGGGGCAGGCAGGCAAACCCAGCGCCGCGCTGGAGGCGGCCATCGTCCAGGCCTTCGGTTCCATGGATGAACTCAAAAGACAATTCTCCCCGGCGGCCATGGGCCGTTTCGGCTCCGGTTGGGCCTGGCTGGTGGTGACACCGGACAAGAAGCTGGCCGTCACCTCCACGCCCAACTAGGACAACCCCCTAATGGATCTGCCGGAGATCGCCGTACGCGACACCCCCATCCTCGGCCTGGATGTCTGGGAGCATGCCTATTATCCTAAAAACCGCAGTTGACCGCTCCATTGGATACATAACATGAGGAGGACACTAAGATTTATGCCTTCGCTGGAGGACACCCCT
>FWPV01004832.1_pt1 | contig 27730 bp, 43 predicted proteins | sample 2228371 | NCBI WGS metagenome assembly FWPV01 (sample SAMEA103939776, study PRJEB20133) | metagenome
GATAGCTATGGAGAAGGAATTGAGGTTTGCAATAAGAGAGGGCGGAAGGACAGTAGGCGCTGGCGTAGTTACAGAGGTGTTGGAGTAGAAGGTGAACCAAAAGATTAGAATAAAACTAAAGGCATACGATCATAGACTGCTGGATCGTTCTGTAAGGGAGATAGTGGATACTGCAAAGAGGACGGGTGCACGGATTGCAGGTCCAATTCCCTTGCCGACGAAGATAAGCAAATTTACAATACTGAGATCCCCTCATGTGGATAAAAAGTCGAGGGAGCAGTTTGAGATCAGAACACATAAGAGGCTTATTGATATATATGATCCGACCCCGGATACTGTAGAGGCATTAATGAAACTCGAACTTGCATCAGGGGTTGATGTGGAGATAAAGCTATGACATGTATTCTTGGCAAAAAGCTTGGAATGACACAGATATTTACGGAAGATGGCAGACTTGTACCTGTTACTGTAATAGAGGCAGGACCATGCCAGGTAGTTCAGGTCAAGACGCCGGAAAAGGATGGTTACGAAGCAGTTAAGGTTGGTTTTATAGAGGTAAAGAAAGAGAATAAGATGCCGAAACCAATATCGGGAATTTTCAAAAAGGCAGGCACCCCCCATTACAGGATATTAAAGGAATTCCCCATGGGTGGGTTAAAGGTTGGAGACTTTATCAAGGCAGAAATCTTTAATAAAGGAGATATTGTATCAATATCAGGCATATCAAAGGGTAAAGGGTTTCAGGGAGTTATGAAGAGGCATGGATTTAAGGGGGGACCGGATAGTCATGGTTCGATGTTTAACAGGGCTCCTGGCTCAATTGGTGCGAGCTCATTTCCATCAAGGGTTTGGAAGGGCATGAGGATGGCAGGACATATGGGGAATGCAAGGGTAACCGTTAAGAATCTCGAAGTGGTTGATGTAATGCCTGAGCAGAATCTCATACTTATAAAAGGGGCTGTGCCTGGTGCAAAGAATTCGATAGTAAAGATACAAAAGAGTGAAAAATAAGGAGACTTTATGCCTGAGATAGAGGTTAAAGATATAAATAACAATGTAAAACGGAAAATCGGTCTTTCAGATGTTGTATTTAATAATCCTGCGTCCGAGGCTGTGGTGCATACCGCTGTTGTGGGCTACCTTGCGAACCAGAGACAGGGAACACATGCAACAAAAACAAGGGGATTGGTGAGTGGAGGCGGTAAGAAACCATGGAAACAGAAAAAGACGGGTAGGGCAAGACATGGAAGCATACGATCTCCAATATGGAGGGGAGGCGGTACAGTGTTTGGGCCTCAGCCGAGAGATTATTCTATAGATATTCCTAAAAATATGAAGAAGGTTGCCTTATATAAGGCACTTACGATGAAGTTATCTGACAATGAAATAATGGTTGTTGATTCTATAAAAATGGACAAGCCTAATACAAAAGAGATGGTTGGTATTCTGAGAAATTTAGGATTGGAAGGAAAGAAGGTATTAATAGTGTTGCCGGATAAGGATGAAAATGTCTTACTCTCTGCAAGGAATTTGCCACTTGTAGGAGTTTTAAGGGCATCTGAACTGAATCCATACCATGTTGCAGTTTATGATAATCTATTATTTACAGAAGACTCTATTTTACAGATTCAAGCTGGATTAAGGAGTGATGCATGAGGATTATTTATGATGTAATTAAAAGGCCACTTTTTACAGAAAAAGGGATGGACATGCACGAAAAGGAAAACAAGATCCTCATAGAGGTGGGTGTTGATTCCAATAAACACGAGATTAAAAAGGCCTTTGAGGAGATATTCAAGGTTAAGGTAGATAAGGTAGCTACAATAAACGAAAGGGGAAAGCTCAAAAGGTTTGGAAGGTCAGTAGGCAGAACGCCCCGAAGAAAAAAGGCAATAATAACATTGAAAAAAGGCGAAAAGCTTAGCTTTATAGAAGGGGTATAACATAAAAAGAGAGAGGTATCTAAAAAATGGGGATAAGAAAATATAAACCTACATCACCGGGGAGGAGATTCCAGAGCTCATCAGACTATAGTGAAATAACCTCTGATACCCCGTACAGGGCTTTGACGGTGCCTCTTAAGAAATCAGGGGGCAGGAACAATTCAGGACAGGTGACTGTATGGCACAGAGGCGGCGGAAATAGGCGTCTTTACAGATTAATCGATTTCAAGAGGGACAAAATCGGCATCCCTGCAAGGGTTAAGGAAATAGAGTATGACCCAAACAGGTCTTCAAGGATAGCCCTTTTAAAGTATATGGACGGCGAATATAGATATATCATAGCCCCAGCAGGCCTTGCTGTTGGCGATACAGTGATGTCTGGCTCAGGGGCAGAAATAAAGACAGGTAATGCACTTCCCATTAGAGAAATACCTCTTGGTACAATGATACATAATATTGAGTTGAGACCGGGACAGGGTGGTAAACTTGTAAGGACAGCTGGAGCTTCTGCACAGATTGTGGCTAAAGAAGAAAAGTATGCACAGATAAAAATGCCTTCAGGAGAGGTAAGGCTGATTCAAACAGATTGCATGGCAACTATTGGGCAGGTGGGCAATCTTGAGCACGAAAATATATCTTATGGTAAGGCTGGAAGAAAGAGATATCTTGGAAGGAGGCCTATTGTTAGGGGTGTTGCCATGAATCCAATTGATCATCCATTGGGAGGTGGCGAGGGAAAGTCATCAGGCGGAAGACCTGCATGCTCACCTTGGGGTAAGCCAGAAGGTGTAAAGACGAGGCATAATAAGAGGACAAACAAGTTTATTATAAAAAAGAGGAAATAAAGAGTAAGTAATTAACAACGGAGGTAGATGTGCCGAGATCCTTAAAAAAAGGCCCTTATGTAGAGCCGAAATTAATGAAAAAAGTAGAGGCTATGATTTCATCAGGAGAGAAGAAGATGATCAAGACATGGTCAAGGCGGTCTACAATAGTGCCAGAATTTATAGGTTTCACATTTGCTGTTCACAATGGAAGGAAATTTATTCCTGTATATATTACAGAAAACATGGTGGGTCACAAGTTGGGCGAATTTGCACCTACAAGGACATTTAAGGGCCATGCTGGTTCTGAGAAAACAACATCGGTGAAGGGTTAATATATGGAAGCAAAGGCAATATTGAGATACGCAAGGATTACTCCAAGAAAGGCAAGAAGGGTTATTGATATTATCAGGGGCAAGATGGCCTCTGATGCCCTTATATTACTAAGGTATATGCCTTACAGGGCTGCTCGAAATATAGAGAAGCTTCTAAAATCAGCAATAGCAAATGCAGAACAAAAAGGCGAAAATATAGATATAGACAGGTTAAGAATAAAAGGTGCTTATGTAGACCAGGGTCCTGTTATGAAGCGAATGGAGCCTCGAGCAATGGGTAGGGCTAATATCATCAAAAAAAGGACATCGCATATAACTATTATTTTATCAGAGGAATAAAAGGAGGCATTGATTTGGGCCAGAAGACAAATCCAATCGGAAACAGGGTTGGCATTATAAGGACATGGGAATCAAAATGGTTTCAGAAAAGGGGATATGCAGATTATCTGCTTGAAGATATAAATATCCGTAAAATGATTAAGGATAAGCTGTCTCATGCAGGGATCTCAAAGGTGGAAATAGAAAGGCAGGGTAATAATAAGATTAAGATAAGTATCCATGCTGCCAGGCCAGGAATAATAATTGGCAAGAAAGGGGCAGAGGTGGAGAAGCTTAAAAAAGATATTGAGGATTTTTCTAAGAAACAGGTTTCTATAGATATAAAGGAAGTTAGAAAGCCTGAGGTTGATGCCCAGTTAGTAGCAGAAAATATAGCTCTACAGATAGGCAAAAGGGTGGCTTTCAGGAGGGCAATGAAAAGGGCTGTTTCGTCTGCTTTAAGATTTGGGGCTCAGGGCATAAAGGTTCAGTGTTCTGGGAGGCTTGCTGGTGCTGAAATAGCGAGGTCAGAGTGGTATAGGGAGGGCAGGGTGCCGCTAAGCACTTTCAGGGCAGATGTTGATTATGGTTTTGCTGAAGCCAAAACAACTTACGGAAAAATAGGCATAAAGGTCTGGATTTATCATGGAGATATACTTCCGGAGCATGCCGAAACCTCATTAACAGGAGAGTAGAATGTTAGCACCTAAAAAGGTAAAGTTCAGAAAGACAATGAAGGGTAGAATGAATGGCAAGGCTTACAGAGGCTCTGAGGTTGCCTTTGGTGAATTTGGACTGAAGGCTACAGAGCCAGGATGGATTACGAGCCGTCAGATAGAGGCAGCAAGGGTTGCAATAACGAGACAGGCAAAGAAGGGATGCAAGCTTTGGATAAGGATATTTCCTGACAAACCCATTACACGGAAGCCTGCCGAAACCAGAATGGGAAAGGGAAAGGGTAATCCAGAGTTCTGGGTGGCGGTAGTTAAGCCAGGCAGGATATTATATGAGGTCTCGGGTGTTGCTGAAGATGTTGCTAAGGAGGCATTCAGGCTCGCTTCTCAGAAGCTGCCAGTTGCCACAAAATTTGTAAAGAGAGAGGAGGCACTATAATAATGAAATTCTCGGAATTTATGGCCTTATCTCTATCTGAATTGAAGCAGAAGGAAATGGATTTGAGGAGGGAACTATTTAATTTGAGGTTTCAGCTCTCAAAAGGAGAGTTGACGAATAACATGAGGGTCCGTGCAGTCCGCAAAGATATTGCAAGGGTGTTGACTGCAATTACAGAAAAAGAAAAAGGGGTTAGAAATGCCTAAAAAGCTTTATGTAGGTAAAGTGATTAGTAATAAAATGGATAAGACAGTTGTTGTTGCGGTCTCGAGGACTGTAAGACATCCATTATATGGGAAAACAATAAGAAAGATTACAAAGTTTAAGGCCCATGACCCTGAAAACAGATGCAAGATAGGGGATATGGTAGAGATAATAGAGAGCAGACCTATCAGTAAAGAGAAGAAGTGGCAGGTAATTAAAATTATAGAAGGCGAGGGTATATAGAAATGATACAGCCGAGAAGCATTCTTGAAGTAGCAGACAATTCTGGAGCCAAGAAGGTCCAGTGCATAAGGGTGCTCGGTGGTTCTAACAGGAGATATGCAAGGATTGGAGATATCATTGTTGTCAGCATTAAAGAGGCAACACCAGAGGGCAATGTAAAGAAGGGAGCAGTAGCAAAGGCTGTTGTTGTGAGGACAAAGAAAGAGACGAGAAGACCTGATGGGACTTACATAAGATTTGATCAGAATGCAGTAGTACTTATAAATAATCAATTAGAGCCAATAGGCACGAGAATATTTGGTCCTGTAGCGAGGGAGTTGAGATGGAGAGAGTTTATGAAGATAATATCCCTTGCACCAGAAGTGCTGTAATGGTTAATAATTTTTAGTGGAGGATAAGGTGGGTTTAAGGATAAAAAAAGGAGACACTGCGTTGGTGTTATCTGGAAAATATAAAGGAAAGAGCGGAAGGGTATTGTCTGTGGTACCTACAAAAGAGGGCATTATTATTGAAGGTATAAATAAAATAAAGAGACATACGAAGCCCAGCAAGAGATATGAACGTGGTGGGATAATAGAAAGGGAAGCACCAATTCATATCTCCAATGTTATGTTGGTTTGTCCAAAATGCAGTAAGCCAACGAGGATTGGCTCTACTGAGCTGGAAGGCGGCAAAAAGCTCAGGACATGCAAGAAGTGCAAGGAGGTTATAGATTAGTAATGACAGCTCGATTGTTAGAAAAATATAAGAAGGAAGTTGTGCCTTCAATGATGAAAGAATTCTCTTATAAAAATATCATGCAGGTTCCGAAGCTACAGAAGATAATTGTTCATGTAACCCTTGGAGAGGCAACACAGAATATAAAGCTTCTTGATGCCGCTGAGAGGGAGCTTGCTGCAATTACAGGGCAAAAACCAATCATTACAAAGTCAAAAAAGGCTATAGCAGGTTTCAAGCTGAAAAAAGGTGTCCCTTTGGGCTGCAAGGTAACCCTGCGTGGCGTAAGGATGTTTGAATTCTTAGATAGATTAATTAGCGTAGCATTGCCAAGGATCAGGGATTTCAGAGGTCTTTCATCAAGGTCATTTGATGGTAGGGGTAACTATTCTTTTGGACTCAAAGAGCAATATATATTCCCTGAGATAGATTACGACAAGGTTGAGATGGTGCATGGACTGGACATTACATTGTGCACTACAGCTAAGACTGACAATGAATGTAAGGCATTGCTGAGAGAATTGGGAATTCCATTTAGAAGGTAAGGAGGACTTTTGTGGCAAAGATATGCATGATTGAGAAGGCTAAGAGGACGCCGAAATTTAAGGTGAGGGCTCACAATAGATGCAATTTATGTGGCAGACCGAGGGCATACATGAGAAAGTTCGGAATATGCAGAATATGTTTCAGGACACTTGCACTGCAGGGGCAAATCCCCGGTGTAACAAAATCAAGCTGGTAGAGGTGTTGAAATGTTGACCGATCCGATTGCAGACATGCTGACAAGAATTAGGAATGCAATTCTTATAAAGGGCGAGAAGGTTGATATCCCTGCTTCAAAGATAAAGGTAGAAATAGCCAAGATACTAAAAGAAGAAGGATTTATCAAGTCTTATAAGATTATTAAGGACAAAAAGCAGGGAATATTAAGAATAACCATGAAATATACACAAGAAAATGAGCCTGTAATATCAGGACTAAAGAGGATTAGTAAGCCCGGCAGGCGGGTCTATGTTGGTAAGGATAAAATACCGAGGGTTATGGGCGGAGTTGGAGTAGCTATACTTACAACGCCAAATGGTGTATTAAGTGATAAAGAGTGTCGCCATCAGGGAGTGGGTGGCGAAGTATTGTGTTATATATGGTAAGGAGAGATAGATGTCCAGAATAGGCAAAAAGCCAATAGATATTCCAAAAGGTGTTAATGTGGTGCAAAAGGATGGAGTGGTTATCATAAAGGGACCAAAGGGTGAATTAAATTATACTATGCCCGAGGGCATAACCATATCTGTAAAGGATGACAAACTGCTGGTGGAGAGGGCATCCGATACCAAGTTTAACAGGGCGCTTCATGGTCTTACGCGAAGCTTGATAGCAAATATGGTTACAGGGGTATCATCTGGATATGAAAGGGTTTTAGAAATAAGCGGAATAGGGTATAGGGCTCAGACAAAAGGCAATAAACTGACCTTTACACTTGGATACTCGCACCCTGTTGAATTTGAACTGCCAGCTGGTGTTTCTGCAAAGGTTGATGAAAAGCAGACCACTATTACCCTCAGCGGTATAGATAAGCAACTTTTAGGTCAGATTGCTGCAAATATAAGAAAATTGAGGATGCCTGATGCCTACAAAGGGAAGGGTATAAGATACGCCGGTCAAAGGCTGAAATTGAAGCCAGGAAAGACGGGTAAAAAATAGTGATCAGCTCACAGATATATGCTGCGACTGGAGGGATTTAGTGAAAACTAAGGAGATATTAAGACAGACAAGACATACAAGGATTAGAAAAAGGGTTTTTGGAACCGCAGAAAGACCGAGAATTAGCGTTTATAGAAGCCTTAATCACATATATGCACAGATTATAGATGATACAAAAGGGAATACACTTGTATCTGCATCAACGCTCGATAAGGAATTTAAAGACATAAAAGGTAATAAGGCAAACGTTGAAATGGCTAAGAGGGTTGGTAGCCTATTAGCAACAAGGGCATTAAAGGCGGGAATAAAAAAGGTAGCCTTTGATAGATCTGGCTATAAGTATCACGGATGCATAAAGGCACTTGCCGATGCGGCAAGAGAAGTAGGATTAGAATTTTAGATTTATGATTCGGGTTTTAGAATTCGAATGCCAGAAGATCATAAATCTTAAATCTTAAATTCAGATGAGGAGGTATAGTGAAGACGGAGAGAATCAACCCTGAAGGACTTAATCTAAAGGATAAGGTTGTTTACATAAATAGGGTTGCAAAAGTTGTTAAGGGTGGAAGAAGGTTTTCTTTTAGTGCACTCGTAGTTGTTGGAGATGAGAATGGAATTGTAGGCGTAGGTAAGGGCAAGGCGACAGAGGTGCCAGAGGCTATAAGAAAGGCATTGGAGCAGGCAAAGAAAAGACTTCAGAGATTTCATATAAAAGGTACCACAATACCTCACAGGATTATCGGTCAATACGGTGCTAATAAGGTAGTAATGAATCCTGCAAAAAAGGGGACAGGGTTGATTGCAGGAGGTGCTGTCAGGGCAGTATTTGAGGTGGCAGGGGTGCAGGATATAGTTGCCAAATCTCTTGGAAGTCACAATCCGTTCAATACAGTCAAGGCAACCTTAGATGGGCTCTCCAAGTTAAAGAACCCCGAGACGGTTTCGAAGATCAGGGGTAGGGGTGAAGACGAACAGGCAATTGAAGATACAAACGAATAGTTGGCGACTAATTTCTAAGCCAAATTAGGAGGTTTCAGCGAGTAGCTATGAAGATTTATAACTTAACTCCAGCAGAGGGCAGTAAAAGAAGAGCCAAAAGAGTAGGTAGAGGGTTAGGCTCAGGACATGGCAAGACATCCACAAAGGGTCATAAGGGGCAAAAGGCACGTTCTGGTGGTTCAAAGGGTCCCGGCTTTGAGGGTGGTCAGACACCGTTGCAGAGGAGATTGCCTAAAAGGGGCTTTAAGAACAGTCCATTTAAAAAGGAGTATGCAATTTTAAACCTGAAAGATCTCTCAAAAGTAACAGGTGTAGATATAATAACCCCGGATGTGCTTTTGAAAAACAAAGTAATAAAGGATATAAAGAGCGGTGTTAAAATCTTAGGTGCAGGAAATATAGAAAGGCGATTGACTGTCAAGGCTCATGCATTTAGCGCTTCCGCGATTTCGAAGATAAAGGCAGCTGGCGGAAGTGCCGAGATTATAGATTGAGAGATTACAATAAGGATAACAAATACATAGAATGAGACTTGTACAAACTATCCGCAACATATTCAAAATTCCCGAACTCAAAAACAGAGTGCTTTTTACATTGAGTCTGCTTGCTGTCTACAGAATTGGTGCCCACATACCAACTCCCGGAATTGATGGGGCTGCACTCAGCAAGTTCCTTATAGACAGAGGTGGAGCCCTCATGGGGTTTTTTGATATGTTTTCAGGTGGCGCACTCTCTCAAATGACTATTTTTGCATTAGGCATAATGCCGTATATAAGCGCATCCATTATATTTCAGCTGTTGACCGTTGTTATCCCAGCCCTCGGCAGGATAGCGAAGGAAGGAGAGGCTGGAAGAAAAAAAATAACTCGTTATACAAGATACGCTACAGTTGTAATAGCAGGCATACAGTCTTTGGGTATAGCAATAGGACTGGAAGGCATGTCTGGTGGTGAGTTTATTCAGAATCCTGGATGGGGGTTCAGACTCCTTACTATGATTACACTTACATCAGGAACCGCCTTTTTGATGTGGCTTGGAGAGCAGATAACCGAGAGGGGTATAGGAAATGGAATTTCTCTAATAATATTTGCTGGAATAGTTGCAAGATTCCCACGAGCAATTTTTAATACCTATAATCTTGTGAGGGCAGGCGAACTTTCTATATTTTTTGTGCTTTTCTTAATAGCGATGATGGTTGCAGTAGTTGGCGGCATAATATATATAGAAAGGGGTCAGAGAAAGATACCGGTTCAGTATGCAAGAAGGGTTGTGGGGAGAAAGGTATTTGGGGGACAGACAACCCACCTGCCATTAAAGATAAATACATCTGGTGTTATACCTCCTATTTTTGCATCTTCAATAATAATGTTTCCAGCAACTATCGCAGGCTTCATTGCAATACCATGGATTCAAGGTATCGCAAAACAGCTTTCTCCCGGGACGGTTATTTATACTATCCTTTATGTTGGTCTTATATTCTTTTTCAGCTACTTTTATACTGCTGTAATATTTAATCCAGTTGATATTTCTGAGAATCTCCAGAAGCATGGAGGGTTTATTCCCGGCATTAGACCTGGGCAGAAGACCTCTGAGTATATATACAGGGTTCTTACAAGATTGACATTCGTCGGGGCATTATATCTCGCCGTAGTATGTGTTATACCAGAGATATTGATAAAGAGATTTAATGTGCCTTTTTATTTTGGTGGTACTTCCCTCTTGATAGCGGTCGGAGTTGCCCTTGACACGGTTTCACAGATCGAGTCTCATTTAATAACAAGGTCATATGAAGGTTTTCTCAAAAAGGGCAGATTAAGGGGCAGAAGGGGCTGATTGTTGTTCGTTACTCGTTGCTTGTTAATCGTGTTTAGCGAATAGCGAATAACAGATAATGGGTAACATGATAATAATTAAAAGCGCGAATGAGATAAAAAAGATAAAGGCATCATGCCGCATAGTGGCTGAAGTTTTGGACAGTCTCAAGCAAATCATAAGACCTGGAATATCGAGTTTTGATATAGAGTCTTATGTAGATGAACAAATAAGAAGGAGAAATGCTATACCTGCCTTTAAAGGCTATAGGGGGTATCCATCGAGTGTTTGCATATCCATAAATGATCAGGTGGTTCACGGGATACCATCTCCTAAAAATATATTGAAGGAAGGTGATATTGTTAGTATTGATATGGGGGTACTGCTTGACGGTTTTTATGGGGATGGTGCGTTAACTATTCCTGTTGGAAACATCAGCACTCGTGCCGCAGATTTGATAAGGATAACGGAAGAGTCTCTATACATCGGAATTGGTAAGGCGGTGGTGGGAAATAGGATTTCAGATATTTCATTTGCTATTCAGAATCATGTAGAATCTAATGGTTTTTCTGTTGTAAGGGCATTTGTGGGGCACGGCATAGGTCGCTCCCTGCATGAAGAACCTCAGGTACCAAACTTTGGAAAACCTGGTCAGGGACCAAGATTGAAAGAGGGCATGACACTGGCGATAGAGCCTATGGTTAATGAAGGCACCCCTGATGTCAGGATATTAGAAGATGGTTGGACGGCTGTTACAGCAGACGGTAAATTATCGGCTCACTTTGAGCATACAATAGCGATAACAAAAAATGGTGCCGAAATCTTGACTAAACTTTAAGCAGAAGGATATAATTTAGTTTAAAATTTTTATGCCTAAAGAAGAACATATTGAAGTTCAAGGAACGGTTATTGATGCCCTGCCCAATGCGATGTTTAAGGTTCAGCTCGAAAACGGGCAGGTCATTCTTGCCTACATATCAGGCAAGATGAGAATGCATTTTATAAAGATATTGCCAGGGGATAAGGTCACTGTTGAGCTTTCCCCTTATGACCTTACAAAAGGTCGTATAACATATAGATTTAAATAGTGTTTTTAGAGGAGGTAGGCAAAATGAAGGTAAGACCTTCTGTTAAGCAAATATGCTCTAAATGTAAGATTGTAAAGAGAAAAGGCGTTATCAGGGTTCTCTGTGAAAATCCGAGACATAAACAGAGACAGGGATAATATATAATAATTTCAAATTCACAGGTAAAGGAGTTTTTTATGGCAAGAATAGCAGGCGTGGATCTGCCAAAGAATGAAAGGGTAGAAATAGGACTCACACGGATATTTGGAATAGGTAGGTCTCTATCAAAAAAGATATTGCATTCTACAAATGTTAATCCAGATACGAGGGTAAAGGACCTAACTGATGAAGATATTGTAAAGATAAGAAATATCATAGAAAGGGATTACAAGGTCGAAGGAGATCTCAGAAGGGAAATATCTTTAAATATAAAGAGACTTATGGAGATCGGGTGCTACAGGGGATTGAGACACAAGTTGCATCTACCGGTGCATGGACAGAGGACAAGGACAAATGCGAGGACGCGTAAGGGCCCGAGAAAACTCGTAATCAAGAAAAAGTAATAAGGAGGAAAGATATCTATGGGGCAAAAAAAGAGAACAAAAAAGATAAAGAAAAATATACCTGTAGGCGCAGCCCATATACATACAACATTTAATAACACTATTGTATCTATAACAGATCCTAACGGAAATGTTATTGCATGGTCAAGCGCAGGAAGCCTCGGGTTTAAGGGATCAAAAAAGGGAACTCCATTTGCTGCTCAAATGGCTTCTGAAACAGCAGCAAAAAAGGCGATGGAGATGGGTCTGAGACATGTGGATGTTTATGTTAAAGGACCGGGCTCAGGAAGGGAGACAGCAATACGAGCCCTTCAGGCTGCAGGATTAGAAATAACCATGATTAAGGATATTACCCCTGTTCCTCATAATGGTTGCAAGCCCCCTAAAAGGAGGAGAGTATAAATGGCAAGATATAAAGGACCATTATGCAGGCTTTGCAGGAGAGAAGGCGATAAGCTTTTTTTAAAAGGCACAAGGTGTTTTACTGAGAAATGCGCAGTAGAAAGAAAAAAATATGCACCAGGACAGCATGGACAGAATAAGGGAAAACTTTCTGATTATGGACTTCAATTAAGAGAAAAGCAAAAGGTCAGAAGGATGTACGGAATAATGGAAAGACAGTTCAGGATTTATTTTAAAGAGGCATCAAGAATAAAGGGTATAACAGGTGAAATCTTGCTTCAGCTTCTGGAAAGAAGGCTTGATAATGTTGTTTATAGATTGGGTTTTGCGGTAAATAGAAGAGAGGCAAGACAGCTTGTAAAGCACGGGCATTTTCTTGTTAATGGGAGACGGGTTGATATACCATCCTATTTATTAAAGCCCGGAGATATTGTTGAGGTTAGGGAGGGTAGCAGGGATTTACCTGTAATAACCGAAAGCCTCTCGATTGCAGAACATAGGGGATTTCCGGAGTGGATGGAAGTAGATGTCCAGAATATGAAAGGAAAGTTTGTTAGGATCCCAACAAGGGAAGAGATCCAGATTCCAATACAGGAACAGCTTATAGTTGAATTCTATTCTAAATAAAAATTTATAGATAAAGGCATAGGAGGCCTTAAATGAATATAGCTAAAAAGGGCTTTCAGTTACCCAAAAGGATTAGCTTTGATGAAGAAACACTAACAGATTTTTACGGTAAATTGGTTGTAGAGCCTTTAGAACGTGGATTTGGTATTACGATAGGTAATTCACTGAGAAGGATTCTGCTATCTTCATTAGAAGGGGCTGCTGTTACAGGGATAAGGATTCCTGGTGTTTTGCATGAGTTTTCTCAGATTAAGGGCGTAAAAGAGGATGTGGTGGATATCTTGCTGAATGTGAAAAAGCTGAGAATAAAGATGTACGAAGATGGCAGGAAGACGCTTCATGTTAAGGTAAAAGGACCTAAGGATGTAACAGGAGCCGATATCGAAACCGATTCTACCGTGCAGATTATTAATAAAGACCATTATATAGCAAGGGTCGGTGACGGGTCCTCTTTTGAAATGGAGATGTATGTCAGGAAGGGTAGAGGCTATGTGCCAGCAGAATCCAATAAGGAGGAAGACCTTCCCATTGATATTATACCCATGGATTCTATCTTTAGTCCTATAACAAGGGTGAATTTCCATGTTGAAAAGACAAGGGTTGGAAAGGCAACAGATTATGACAAACTCATTATGGAGGTCTGGACAGACGGAAGCATTACGCCAAAGAAGGCAGTAAGCGAAGCTGCATCCATTCTGGTTGACCACCTTGATATGCTATTTTTTTCAGAGGAGGAACAACCTGAATTAGAGATGGCAAACACATCATCTGTAAAGTCAGTTGAGCTGAGTCCATCTCTAAAAGAAAATCTGTTAAAGAGTATTGACGAGCTTGAATTGTCTGTAAGGGCTTATAATTGCTTAAAAAATGCAAACATAAAGACCATAGCTGATTTAGTCCAGAAGACAGAGCATGAGATGATGAGGACAAAGAACTTTGGTCGTAAATCTCTTGATGAAATAAGGAATGTTATTAATGCCATGGGATTACATTTTGGCATGAAGATAGATTTAGAAGAGCTTAAAAATTAAGAAAAAAGTCTTTTTTATATTACAGGAGGGATAAAATGCGTCACCGCGTAGCAGGAAGGCATTTTGATAGAACAGCAAATCAGAGAAAGGCATTGCTTCGTGGGCTTGTATCTTCTTTATTGGAACATCAGAGGATAGAGACTACCGTTGCAAAGGCAAAGGCTATCAAAGGGATAACAGAAAGACTGGTTACTTTCGGTAAAAGAGGTGACCTGCATTCAAAAAGGCTTGTAATGTCATATATCCCCAACAGGACGATTGTAGCAAAACTGTTTTCGGAGATAGCACCAAGATTCTTAGACAGAAATGGTGGCTATCTGAGGATAATCAAGACCCGCCAGAGAGTAAATGATAGGGCTCAAATGGCTATTGTAGAGTTTGTTGATTACGAACAAATTAAGACCAAGACATCAGAAAGTAAAGACAAAAAATAGTGACCGATATTCTCTTAGGCATAGGCATCGTTTTAGTCTGGGTTATCTTGCAATGGATTGTATTGCCGAGATTAGGCATTCCAACATGAGCAGTTCGTCATAAGGGTCAGGAAGACTCGAAAAAGTGTAAATAGAAATTTTAATCTGACTAAAGTCCTGAGGAGATTCCCTGTCTCTTTACCATGTGGAAGTGTGCCCAAAGTATTAATACCATTGATACCGGCAGGTAAATCACATGAAGACTGTAGAATCTTATGAGGGTGATTCCATTTATATCAGGACCTCCTCTTACTGCATATATAAGATATTTTCCAATGAAAGGGATAGTTCCGAACATTGATGTGCCAACCTCTGTTGCCCAGTAAGCCTTCTGGTCCCATGGCAGCAGATAGCCGGTAAATCCTGATGCCATTGCTATAACAAAACCAAAAACACCAGCCATCCAATTTAATTCCCGCGGAGGTCTGTATGCCCTTGATACGAAGACCCTAACAGTATGAAGGAATATGAATATGATGAAGAGATTTGCAGACCACTTGTGAAGGCTCCTTACGAGCCAGCCGAGGGTAACCTCATTTGTGATGGTAACAATACTCTTAAATGCCTCTTTTTCAGAGGGTATGTAATATATAGAAAGAAGCATGCCTGTGAAAGCAAGAATAATAAAATAGGTGAATGCCATACCACCGAGACAATAAGAGTAATTAAGATTTTGAGGTACAGGTCTTTGCAGGAACTTTTTATGTGGCTCCTTTATCCTGAATCTGCTATCTAACCAGTTTAGCACTTTGCCCATATAACTAAACTATGATACCTATATAAACCTTGCCTTCTTTGATCTGTATCGGCAATTGTCTCAGGGGTTTTGGAGGGGGACCCGAGATAACCCTGCCATTTATATCAAATCTTCCGCCGTGACACGGACACAAGAATTCTTTTCTATTATTATCCCAGTTTATCAAGCATCCCAGATGGGTGCATATAGATGAAAATGCCGTTAATTTGCTGTCTGTAGCACATAAAAATATTCTGGTAGTTAATTCTCTTTCGCTTCTGTCTTCGATGTATTTAAAATCTATCTTTTTTACACCCCTTTTGGGCAGGTCGTCTTCGTCAATGATATAGAAGAATTTTTGTCTTTTCTCTTTTGTTTTTGAGGGATATAAATAAATGATAAAAGACAGCATAATAGCTGCCGTTAGAGTAAAAAAGGTCTTTATTACCCACTTTAAAAACTCCCTTCGTTTCATTAATTCAGACAGTAAATTACAGCAAATTGGCAATAGTCAAAAAAGCAATATCGTATTCGGATTTTCTTTCTATTGCCCTGCGCCCATATGCTGTACGGTTATTTTTTGTTGAGGGCATCATGGAAAGGTTTGCCTATTCTGAATCTAAGTACCCTTTTGGCTGGGACTTCAACCTTTGTCCCGGTCTTGGGGTTTCTTGCCAATTTTGCATCTCTATGTTTAACCCTAAAATTTCCAAAGCCCCTGATTTCGATTTTTTCTCCTCTCGCAAGGGCTTCTTTCATTCCTTCAAACACCGAATCTACAATTGTCTCGACCTGTTTCTTTGTAAGTCCCTCTAACCTTTCTGCAACTTTTTCTATTAAAACAGATTTTGTCATAAAAAGCCTCCCTTTATGGTATGTACATATATTTCAGTTCTGCGCTTGGCATAATTTTTAATACCTCTTCCGGCACACTTCCTTTCAGGAGATCTATAATTGTACGCCTCTCCTTTTTTATAACAATATCTGGTTCTCCTTTGATGCCAGCCATTTTTGCTGCAATATCAATAGAATACTCCAATCCACCAAGTTCGTCAACAAGCCCCTCCTTTAGTGCCTGTCTACCTGAAAAAACCCTTCCATCAGCAATTTTTCTGACATCTTCGATAGACATTTTTCTACCCTCTGCAACAGCCTTTATGAATTGTTCATGGACATCATCCATTACACCTTGTAAGATTTCCCTTTCTTCTTTTTCCATATCTCTGAAGAAAGAAGCCATATCTTTATGTTTTCCGCTCTTTATTATCTGAGTCTTAACTCCGATCTTGTCCATGAGCCCTTTAATGTTTGGTATCTCCATTATTACGCCTATAGAGCCTGTCAATGTACCAGGATTTGCGACAATCTTATTGGCAGGTGCAGATATGTAATATCCACCGGATGCAGCAATTGCCCCCATAGAGACCACCACAGGTTTTTTGGATGCAGCTTTTTTTATAGACTCGTATATCTCCTGAGAAGGCGCAACCCCTCCACCAGGGCTATCAACCCTCAATACTATAGCCTTTATGGATTTATCTTTTTCATATTCTTTGATTTCATCAGTAATATCTTTTGACTTGATTATAGGACCTTCAACCCTTACCAGTGCTATTTTGTCTTTCAGGGAGATATCTTTCTGAAAGAGCGTAAAAATAAGGCTTAAAGCAAAGATAAAGATAAAAAGTAATGTTATCGAAATACATATCTTTTTTGGTTTCATTTTTATATCTGCTCTTTCCTTATATTCTTCATACTAAGACCTATCTTTCTTTCCTCTGTATTAAGTTTTATTATCTTCACCCTTATCTCATCACCCTCTTTATATTCCCTTGACCTGTCAATCTCTGATGAAAAGACGAGTCCTTCAACTTCATTCTCGAGTTCTACAAATATGCCAAAGTCTGTAATTTTTATTATCTTTCCATTAAATTCTCTGCCGAGCTGATATTTCGAAGGTATTTCATTAAGCCATGGATCAGGTAATAATTGCTTCAAACCAAGAGACATCCTCTCTTTTTCTGGTTCAAGGCTAAGGATAATAGCACTTACCTTTTGTCCCTTTTTTAAGACTTCTGATGGATGTTTAATGTGTTTGGTCCATGAAATATCAGAAACATGTATAAGGCCATCAACACCCTCCGGTAGTCTGACGAATGCACCAAAATCTGTAATGGTTTTTACTTTTCCGGTTATTACCTGTCCGACCTTATAATGCTGAGCAACGAGTTCCCAAGGTTTGGGCAGCAACTGCTTAATACTCAGAGATAACTTTCTATTGTCTCTATTAACATTTACAATTACAGCCTCTACTTCGTCACCAATCGAAAGATACTTTGAAGGATGTTTGGGTTTGAGATCCCAGCTCATTTCGGATACATGAATGAGTCCTTCAAGGCCTTCCTCGACCTCAACAAAGGCACCGTAATCGGCTATGCTCACAACAGTCCCCTTTATGTGCATACCTGCTTTGTATTTTTCTTCTACAGTAAGCCATGGGTTAGGCTTTTTCTGCTTATAACCGAGGGTTACCTTATCATTGCTTGGGTCATATTTCAGTACAATAAATTCTTTCTCTTCTCCGATATTAAAGAATTCAGAAGGATGATTTACCCTCTTCCATGATATATCAGAGATGTGAAGGAGACCATCAATGCCGCCAATATCAACAAATACTCCATAATCTGTGATATTTTTTACAATACCTTTCAGTATTGCACCATCTTTTAAGACCTTTAAAGTCTCCTCCCTTTTTATCTTTTTTATCTCCTCGATTACAGCCTTTTTAGATACAACAACAGATGCCCCCTTAGAATAGTTATTATTAGAAATATGTTGAATAGGTTTACGAGATAGGTTTACTATCTTTAAAGGCACGATCTGTCCTAATAAGCTGTCTGCTTCTTCTGGTGACTTAATGTCTGCCTGAGAGGTGGGCAAAAATGCATTTATGCCAAAGATGCTGACAAGAAAGCCACCCTTTACCTTGTCTTTGACAGTTCCTTGTATTGTTGAGTTATTGCTATAGGCATCATTAATTCTTTCCCAAGCCCTTATCCTTACTGCCTTCTGTCTCGAAAGAGTAATAATGCCATCTCTTTCGTTAATATGCTCAACGACTACCTCGATTTCATCGTCCTTTTTTAAATTGGCAATTTCATCATGTCCAAATTCTGATAAAGGTATTACGCCTTCTGATTTGTAGCCGACATCAACTATAACCCCATCATCTTTTATAGCTACTACCTTTCCTTTGGATATCTCTCCAGTTTCTACTTTATGCACGGTTTCTACATAAAGCCTTTCGATATCGTTTGTTGTTTCTGTTGGCTGTATGTCCATGCTATCCCCTCTCTCCTATATATCTAATTCTTTTTTCAACATCATTTATAATCCAATCTGGTGTTGAAGCCCCGGCGGTTATTCCAATTGTGCGAGCATCGGAAAACCAGTTTTCCTCAATTTCTGAATCTGTCTCTATATGATATACAGGCACAGACATTGAGTTACACAACTGAGCAAGTTGTGTAGTATTTGCACTGTTTTTACCGCCCACCACAATCATGACATCTACCTTGCGAGCCATCTCCTTTGTTTCTTTGAGCCTCAATGCAGTAGAATTACAGATAGTATTAAAAACCTTTAGTTCTTTTACATGACCTATTGCCTCTGATACAAATCTTTTTAATATATCAAGCGGTTGGGTTGTCTGAACAATAACCCCGACTTTTCTCTTCAGGCGTGGCATAATGTCCTCTTTGTTGATAACTATTGCATCTTTCCCAGCATAACTCATAAGCCCTTTGACCTCTGGGTGCCCTCTGTCTCCTATTATAATTACCTGATATCCTTCCTGTTTAAGAAGTTTAGCATATTGCTGTGCCTTTTTTACAAAAGGGCATGTAGCATCTACCACTTTTAATTCGCTTTTTTTCAGTCTCTGTGAAATATCTTCTGGAATACCATGAGTCCTTATAATAATTGTCTTTATTTCAGGATTTTCAATATCTTCTGTAGGCTGAACACCTTTTTCCTTTAATTTTTCTATTACCTGAGGATTATGTATTATTGGTCCAAAAGTATAAACACCGTCTTCATTGTTTTTTGCAGCATCGAATGCGAGGTCAACAGCCCTCTTTACACCGAAGCAGAAACCTGCGCGTTTTGCTGTTATTATCTTAAATCTCCTGTCCATAGACTTTAATAATTAGGATACAGGATTATATAAACAAGAGGCAAGTTCAGTTTTTAAGAACCTCCATTATCTTGTCTAATACTTCCTCAATGCCTAAATCGGTGGTATCGATATAGACCGCATCGTCTGCAAGCTTAAGCGGGGCAATATCTCTGCTACTGTCCCTTTTATCCCTCTCCCTCACATCAGCCAATGCCTCTTGCATCGTTATATCCATGCCTTTTCCCCTTAACTGGAGGTATCGCCTTTTTGCCCTTCCATATTCAGAGGCATCGAGAAAAAACTTCTTCCATGCATCTGGAAACACAACAGTTGTCATATCCCTGCCTTCTGCAACGATATCTTTTTGGGCGCCTGCATCTCGCTGGGTCTGTAGCAGAAAGTCCCTTACAACTTTTCTTGCTGAAAAAACAGATGCATAATGTCCTACCTCTGTTGTCCTTATCTCATCTGAGACATCTTTATCGTTAATAAAGACCCTGCCATCATTAAAATATATATTGACACCATCCAGTGCCTCTTTAATTTCATCATCTGTGCTGTTTTCATTGAGACCCTTTCTTTTTAAGTGCAATGCCGTAGCCCTATAAAGGGCACCTGTATCAAGAAACTGAAATCCGAGTCTCTCAGCAATAAGCCTCGATATTGTGCTCTTCCCTGCACCTGATGGTCCATCTATAGCTATTACCTTACCCATATGAGATTTTAACCTAAATCGAGGGATTTATGTAAGGCTTGTATCCAAAAAATCCAGACTATGAGGTTGGGTTTTGTATGAGCCTTTTAAGTTCTTCGAAAAATCCGGGAAATGATATGTTTACGCAGGATGAATTATTGATAGTCATTGTGCCTTCTGCAACAAGTGCAGCAATTGCGAGGGACATGGCGATTCTATGGTCGTAATAACTCTCTACTGTAGCGCCTTTTAAAGATGACCTGCCTTTAATTGAAATGCCGTCAGGATATTCCTCAAGCTCAACACCTAACCTTTTCAGTTCAGTTGCCATTGCCCTGATCCTGTCAGACTCTTTGACCCTTAACTCCTTTGCACCCCTTATCTCGGTAATCCCATCTGCCTGTGTTGCAAGAACACAAAGGATCGGGAATTCATCTATCAATGAAGGCATGATATCGCTGCTGATTTTAACTGCCCTTAAGCTGTCTGCAGTCCTGCAGTGCAGGTCTGCCACAGGCTCTCCTGAGACATCCCTGATATTTTCGATCCTCACATCTGCACCCATATCTTTAATCACATCGAGTAACCCTGTCCTTGTTGGGTTTACACAGACATTTTTTATTAGAACCTCTGAGTCAGGCACAATCAATGCAGCAGCAATAAAAAATGCTGCAGATGAAAAATCTCCCGGCACCACAATATCAATAGGATTTAATCCCTTACTACCCATCCCTTTTACCTTGATTGTGCATGGTCTGTCGTATTTTTTTTGCTGGCAGTCTTCTGTCATTATCTCTGCCCCCATTGTCCCCAACATCCTCTCTGTATGGTCACGGGATTTCTGAGGCTCATGAACAGTCGTTATTCCATCTGCATAAAGACCAGCAAGGATAAGGCATGACTTGACCTGAGCAGATGCCACAGGCATCGTGTAATCTAAGGGTTTGAGATGTCCGCCCCTGATTGCAATTGGCAGGTATCTATCATTATCCCTCGCAGACATACCAGCTCCCATCTGTTTTAATGGATTAATAATCCTTGCCATTGGTCTCTGCCTTAAAGAATCATCGCCTGTGAGTACAGAAAAGAATGGATTTCCAGATAGTATCCCGGAAATAAGCCTTACTGTCGTCCCGGAATTTCCGCAGTTTATTACATCAAAGGGCTCTTTCAGTCCGTATAGGCCTTTGCCATGTATAACAAGCTCATTGCCTGCCTTCTCCTCTATCTCTATTCCCATTGAACGAAATGCATTCATGGTGCTTATGGGGTCTTCTGCTATAAGTGGATTCCTCACAATGCTCATCCCCTCTGCAATTGAACCAAGCATGATAGCCCTGTGGGTAATAGATTTGTCAGCAGGTGGTGTTATCTCGCCCCTTAATGCCCTTGCCTTTGTCAGCCTCAAACTATCCATATTTTATTTTTTAAAAAAATATTTCTTTTTGCCATATAAAACATTCTTCTAAAGTAATAGTTTAAAATCCTATTGGCTTATTTTTTATGACTCAAATAAATTTGCCATATCGATCTCAAGATTTTTTATTCACCTTTCTGCTAACTTTACATAATTCTCATTTATCTCATAGCCAACATAATGTCGCCGGGTTTTCAACGCTGCAATTGCTTTTTGACCACTGCCTATAAACTGGTCCAAAACTACATCTCCTTCAAATGTATAAAGTTGAATTAACCTGTAAGGTAATTCTACAGGGAATGGTGCAGGATGTCCAACTTTGGTTGCAGGTTCAGCTGGTTTCCCAAATAACCTTACATCAACCTCAGGTTCTGCAATAGGGATTTCCGTTTCTACATTAGCCTCGCCAAATTTATATATGAGCAAAGCAACTATTATCCTTTCTCGAATCGAGCTAACCTCCATACCTGTTTTGCCTGCTCGTGAGCTTTCCATTTCAGCGAGTTGAAACAAATATGGCAAACGCTTTTTAATCTTTTCTACGAGTTCTTCATCACTGAATATTTCTTCAATCAGGTTCCTAAGCATTTTTCCAATCTTTAGCTAATTGATCACATTCTTTAAATTGTAATATATCAACAGATTTTATTTCTTTTGAATACCAGGTTTCATTCTCTCCATTACTTCAACCCACCTCTCAATTGCTGTGCCCTTGAAAACTCCTCCTCGATGCCACGTCCATCAGAATTCTTTAACAAATCTGTAATCCTGTCGAGATTTTTCCTGAATACATCTATCATCCTGATGAGATTATCTTTATTGAATATGGATATGTCCCTCCATAACTCTGGAGAACTGAGTGCAATCCTCGTTGTGTCTTTAAAACCTTTTCCGGCATAACCTATATATTTTGAGTCCACATCTCCAACTGTATTTACAATTGCATAGGCAATAATATGAGGGAAGTGGCTTACTGCTGCATATATCTCATCATGCATAAATGGGTTCATCACCTCTACTTTTGCACCAAAAGATTCCCATAGGGATATGACTTTATTTTTTGCTGATTCATCAGATTTTTCGGTAGGAGTAATGATACACCGTGCGTCATTAAACATGTCAGCCCTTGCATCGTCAATACCAGATTTATCGCTGCCTGCTATGGGATGTGAGCCAATATAATGCACTCCATTAGGCATCAAGGACTCTAATTCATAAACAAGCCTGCCTTTTACACTCCCGACATCTGTAACAATGCAGCCGGGCTTTAATGTTTCCTTAATTTTTAAGGCTATATCATTAAACACACCAACGGGTGTTGCAAGCATTACGAAGTCTGCATCTGTTGTGCTTTCTCTAACATCAAGGCTGTAATAATCTATTATCCCCCGAGCCTTTGCTTTTTTCAGGTTTTCCTCGGTCCTTCCATAACCGCATATAGCATTGCATAAATTATATTCCCTTAATGCAAGGGCGAAGGATGCGCCGAGCAAGCCAACACCGATAATTGTTACTTTATTGAAAGATATATTTTCCCTGCTATTCACTATTGCACTGCCCCTTTATATCTCTCTGCCAACTGCTTGTGCTACTGGTTTTAATTCGGTCATCAGTTTTGCGAACAACTCTGGTTTTATGGACTGCTCACCATCAGAAAGTGCCTCTTCAGGGTTTGTATGAACCTCTATAATAAGCGCATCTGCGCCCACCGCAACTGCCGCCTTTGCCATCGGTGCTACAAGATCCCACTTGCCAACTCCATGGCTTGGATCTACGACAACAGGCAGGTGAGTAAGCTTTTTGAGAACTGGCACAGCGCTTAAATCAAGTGTATTTCGAGTTGCTGTTTCGAATGTCCTTATTCCCCTTTCACAAAGCATAACCTGTTGGTTGCCCCTTGACATGATATATTCAGCAGACATCAGCCATTCCTTTATAGTTGCAGAAAGACCTCTTTTTAAAAGAACAGGTTTGTTAACGGCACCGACCTCCAGCAATAGCCTGAAGTTCTGCATATTGCGAGCTCCTATCTGGATGATGTCTGTGTATTTTATTATTACATCAATATCACGGGGGTCCATTATCTCTGTTATGATCGGAAGCCCTGTCTTTTCTCTCGCCTCAGCAAGATATTGAAGACCCTCTTCGCCAAGCCCCTGAAATGAGTATGGAGATGTTCTTGGTTTGTAGGCACCCCCCCTTAAGAAAGAAGCACCTGCTTCTTTTACCTTCTCTGCTATTGTCATTAAAATCGTCCTGTTTTCTACAGCACAAGGACCTGCCATTACAGGAATTTTTTTGCCACCTATTACAGTTCCTTTAACATTTATTTCTGTATCTTCTTTTTTAAAGTCGCGACTTGCCAGCTTATAAGGTTTCAAGATCCTTACAACATTTTCAACGCCTTCCATTGCCCTTATGGCATCTTCCTCTTCTTCTGTTACTTTTGAAGTATCTCCTATTACTCCGATAATCGTCCTTTCTGTACCGTGTGAAACGGTTGCTTTAAGCCCCTTGCTCTCGAGTTTTTTCAGGACATGCCTTAAGTTGTCTTCAGGCGTGTCTGGTTTTAAAACAATAATATCCATAAAACCTCCTTATTTAAATATCAAGTCTATTACACATTCACTAATTTCAATGCCTCAATGAATCTCTTATTTTCCTCTGGCAATCCTATGGTAACCCTGATCTCCGTTTTTCCAACAGGCCTCACTATGACACCCATTTTTAAAAGGGCATTGTAAATATTTTCTGACTCAAGACTTAGTGGCATATATATAAAATTAGCTTCAGTAGGTATAAAAGACACTCCGATTGAGCTCAATTCGTTATATAAAAACCTTTTGCCCTCTTCATTTATTTTTATTGATTTTTTTACATGCTCTTCATCTTTTAAGGCATTCGTTGCTGCTATCTGAGCAAGTGTGTTTGTATTGAATGGTTCTCGAATCCTGTTCATCTCTGTTATTAACTCTTTTTTTGCTATTCCATATCCTATTCTAAGCCCGGCAAGTCCATAGATTTTCGAAAATGTCCTTAAAATAAGAATGTCTCTGCCTTCTCTGAAATATTTAAATGTATCCGGATATTCTTTATCAATAACATATTCAAAATATGCCTCATCTACAATTACGAGAACGCCATCTGGAACCCTATCCATGAACATCTCAAATTCTTGCCTTCTATTAATAGTGCCTGTAGGATTGTTTGGATTCGCTATAAAGATGATTTTTGTCTTATCATCTATTGCATCAGCCATTTTTTGGAGATTATGTCTGTAATCCAGAAGTGGTATTTCTACTGGTATTGCGCCGACTGAATTTGTGGCCATTGAATATACAACAAAAGAAGGTGTTGCCATTATTGCCTTATCACCACATCCAAGAAAAGTTCTGACAGCTATATCTATCAATTCGTTCGAACCATTCCCGAGTATTATTTGTTCCATATCCACATTGAGTTTTTCAGAAAGAGCCTTTTTCAGATAGTATCCTCCTCCGTCTGGATAGCGACTTAACTCTGTGCCGTTCTGAATAAAATTCTGAAGGCTCTTTAATGCCTCTGGCGAAGGACCAAGAGGATTCTCGTTAGATGCAAGCTTTATGCTGTCTGTTATTCCGAGTTCCCTTTCGAGTTCTTTGATGGGCTTGCCCGGAACATAGGGTTTGATATTTGATACATACTTTAGAGGGGTTATCATTTCTATTTCCTCTCATTCCACTCATCAATTGGATAGGAACCTAAATGCTTTAAGTAAAGGCATTTATCTTTTATATCTTCAACTGCCTTTCTGACCTTTTTGTCCTCTATGTGACCCTCCATGTCTATAAAAAACATATATTCCCATGCCCTTCTTTTTGATGGTCTTGACTCTATCTTTGTGAGGTTTATCTTCGCCTTTTTGAATGGAAGGAGCACCTCATAAAGTGAGCCCGGTTTATCTTTTACAGAAAGCAAAAGAGATGTCTTGTCTTTGCCTGTTTTCGATGGATAATCTTTTGATATAACAAGAAACCTCGTATAATTGTTTTTATTGTCTTCAATATGCCTTTCTACAAATTGGAGGTCATAAATTCTTGCAGCAAGTTCGCTTGCTATGGCAGCAGCCTCTTCATCCTGAGATGCAAGCTCAGCAGCCCTTGCAGTGCTTGTGGACTCAAGTATCGGTATATCAGGCATATTTGCCTCAAGCCATATCCTGCACTGTGCAGTCGCCTGTGGGTGTGAATATATCTTTTTTATCTTTAATTTATCTCCGCTCTTTGAAAGCAGATTGTGAGAAACCTCAAGCATCACCTCTGCTGATATCTTCAGGTCATAGTCCATAAACATATCGAGTGTATAACTGACAACGCCCTCATTTGAGTTCTCAATCGGCACGACCCCAAAACTCACCTTTCCGCTCTCTGTTGCATCAAAGACATCCTTAATGCTGTCAACAGATATATAAGCAGCAGATGAGCCAAAATGTCTTAGTGCAGCAAGGTTAGTGAATGTGCCTTCTGGTCCAAGATACGCAACCTTAAGTGGCTCTTCGAGGGAAAGGGTTGCTGACAATATCTCTCTGAAAATGACCTTTAATGCATCATTTGGGAAAAGACCTTTGTTCAAGGATGTAATGCGCTCAATGATTGCTCGTTCCCTTTCAGGGGAATAGAATTTGAGATTTGCCTTTCTTTTTATATTTGCTATTTCTATTGCTATTTCAGCCCGTTTGTTTAACAGTTCTAAAATCTCTGAATCAATAGCATCAATTTTGTCTCTTAATTTTTCGAGTTCACTGTTTTCGCCCATAGTTATAAATAATACAGTATATTCCCTGTTTTTTCAATTTCTTGAAGACCCGAAAAATCCAAACTCGCGGGTTGGATTTTTTTGGGGGGTTAGGGTAGCAAAAGTTCGTCTATTTTTTTTCCTATGTCTTTTGCTTCCATGATGGATGTTCCTATCAGGACTGCGTCAACTCCAGCATCCTGTAACTTGAGTATATCAGTTCTGTCTCTTATCCCGCTTTCGGATACAACAACCCTGTCTTCAGGAATATGCCTTTTTAGTCTGAGTGTTGTTGAAAGGTCTATTTTTAAAGTCTTTAGATTTCGGTTGTTTATTCCAATAATGTCTGCCTTTATTAGTAGTGCCTTTTCAAGGTCATCATCATCATGGACTTCAAATAGCACAGAGAGCCCCATCTCTTTTGACATATGCAGATATTCCTCTGCCTGATTCTTTTCGAGTATAGAGCCAATCAATAAAATTGCATCCGCATGATTTGCCCTTGACTCGTATATCTGATATTCATCGAATATAAAATCCTTTCTTAATACAGGTTTTGATGTAACATTTTTTACTAACTCAATATATGAGAGATTGCCGTGAAAAAAATCCTCTTCTGTCAAAACAGATATTGCACTTACAGGTTTTTCATTATATATAGATGCTATTTTGATTGGGTCAAAGTCCTTTCTGATAATCCCCTTAGATGGAGATGCCTTTTTTATTTCGGCTATCAGCCTTATCCTTTCAGAATTTCTTTTTATTGCTGATTTGAAATCCCTTGCCTTTTCGACATCCCTCAATCTATCTTTGAGTTCATTTAAGGGAACTGAAATCTTGATTTGGTTTAATCTCTTAGATTTTTCTGTAACTATTTTTTGCAATACATCCATGAGAAGTAGTTTACATCACAAAATAAGTCAAAGACAATAAGGCTATGAAAAATTTATGGGACAGCCAAATCTCTTTTTTAAATATTAAACAGAAATATTGTTGCTATTTTCAATTTTTGCTTGACAAATAAAAAAACTTTATATTTAATTTAGTTAGGGATTCCTTTTAGGGTCGTTTATTTTAAAGAATATTCTCAATGAGGGGGTGATACCTAAGGATTTTTATTAAAGGGTTATTTGGTGCTTGCTTCAATCAAATAAAAACAAAAAGGAGGATGAAGGATGTTAGAAAAGATTAAGGAGATGTATTATCAGGCAGTATCATTCTTAAAAACAGAAAAAGGTCAGACTCTCGTTGAGTATGCGCTCCTGCTTGTATTAATTGCCATTGTCGTTATAGCTATGCTCACAGGCGTAGGAAAGTCTGTAAATACCGCTTTTTCCAAGATAAACAGCGCGCTACAGTAGCCTTAAGAAGTTAAGGGTCTCCGGCTTTTTGCCAGGGACATGATTTTCTAAAGAGATATTTGTGAATTGGTTTAAGGTCGTTTTTGTAAGGGAGTGTATATAAAACAAAAAGGTCATACATTTTTGCTTGACAAATAAAAAAACTTTATATTTAATTTAGTTAGGGATTCCTTTTAGGGTCGTTTATTTTAAAGAATATT
>FWPV01002357.1_pt1 | contig 27711 bp, 23 predicted proteins | sample 2228371 | NCBI WGS metagenome assembly FWPV01 (sample SAMEA103939776, study PRJEB20133) | metagenome
CCGACATACCAATAAAATATTATAGAAATACTCAATAAAATTAATTTTACTAAAATAATTGGATTTATAATGATTTTTTTCCCTTGAGAAGTGGAAAAAAAAGCAAGTATTCTATCGATTCTGTATTCCTTTAGTTGCCAAATAAATACTTCTAGAAAAGTAACACGTACAGTGTGCAGTATAAATAAAATGGTAGCTAACAACTCTAGCGTCTGTTTTGTAGTCATTTTTTCCTAAATATAATCTCTTATTGCTTCAATAAATCTCTCAGGTTGAATATATGGCAAGTTATGAAAAGTATTCGGTACTATTATTAACTTGCTATCTTTTATTACTTTCTCCATTTTTTTTGCTATAGATAGATTAACTGTTTTATCTAATTCTCCCCATACTAATAATGTCCGTATCCTTATCTTTTTCATGTATTGAACTAAATCTTCTCTAATCACGGACTTGAAAGTCAATTTTAACGGTCCCTCTATATTCATATAGTCATTTGTTCCTGCTAATTTATAAAGTGCTTTTCTAGCTATTTTTTTCAAAAAAGAGAAGGGTGGAAACATAAAAATAAACCCGCCTATTTTGCTTATAAAAAGAAATGAAGTAATTTTTAACCTATTAGCAGGTACAAATCCTGGCACACCTGTAAGAATCAACAGTCTCGTTTTTTCTGGATAATTTGTAGCAAATTTTATCGCGATCCGACCGCCAAAAGAGTGACCTATCAAAATAGTCCTTTCAATGTTATTTTTTTTTAGATATTCAACCACAAATTCCAAATAGTCATCCAAAACTAAAGGTTTCGATAAAAAAGCATTTTCTCCAAAACCAGGCAAATCTGGAGAAAATACTTTATAACCCTCTTTTTCTAAACATTCCGCTAGCGGCCTGAATTTTTTGCCTGATAGATTCCAACCATGCAGTATTAAAATTGGATATTTTTTCATTTATTTAACTGTAACGGATTTGGCAAGATTACGAGGTTTGTCTGGATCAATATTTCTTACAACTGCTAATTCATATCCTAATAACTGGCCAATCACTATAGAGGGAATAATTGAAGCAATTCCACAATCTTTATATGGTAAATAGTAATCAAAAATCTCATGAGGCCGATATGAAATACCTATGATGTATCCTCCTCGTGCTTTCATTTCCATAGCACCAGCAAGAGTTGCTCCATATGTCTCATCATTAGGCAAAAAAGCTATACAAGGAGTTCCCTTTTCTACCAAAGCTATAACTCCATGTTTAAGCTCTCCTGCCGCAAAACCTTCTGCGTGAATATATGAGGCTTCTTTTATCTTCAAGGCTGTTTCTAAAGCTATTGGATAAGATACACCTCTGCCAATTATATATATATGCTCCTTACGTAAAAGAATCTTCGCTAAATGTCTTATTTTATCAATATTGTCTTTACTAAGCACTTCGCGTAAAGCAATTACTGCTTCCTTAAGAATCTTTTCTCCTTTATTACGATTATTCACCAAGGTATATGAGAGTAAAATGAGATAAGTAAGTTTTGCGGTAAAAGCTTTTGTTGAAACTACAGCTTTCTCAACTCCCGCTTCTAAAAGTAACCTATAATCGGCAATTCTATATAAAGTCGAACCTAAAACGTTCACCATTGTCCCTATCTTAGCACCTTTTTCTTTTGCTTTTTTCACCGCATCTATTACATCAATAGTTTCTCCTGATTGTGATAGAGCAATTACTAAACTCCTTGAAGTTAAAAAGTCTAAAGAATAACCAAACTCACTCCCCACGGCAAAATTTATATGTCTTTTAGCAACTTTTGAAAAGATATAAGTACCCGCTAAACAAGCATAAGCTGCTGTACCACAACCTACTAGATAAGTTCCATATGAATGTTTTATTAAATTAGCAAATTTATCAATTTTTTTACCAAAATTATGAACAATGTTATCAACTATATCAACTTGATCATGTATTTCTTTAATCATAAAATGTTTATACTTCCCCTTAGAGGCTATTTCCGGATTCCAATTAAGCCTCGTAAACTTGATGTCCTTTTGAGTAGTATCATAAAGTTCATAACAAATAATTTTTTCTTTAGAAACAAATATTAACTCATTATCTTTGATAAAATAAACATCCCTTGTATATGGCAGAATTGCGTGAGCATCAGAGGCTAAGAAATTTTCTTCTTTTCCTTTACCTAATACTAATGGAGAACCATTTTTTACAGCAATAAAAGATGATGTGTGGGCGTCCATCACGATAATAGCATTAAGCCCGATGAATTTATTAAAAGCCTCTCTGACTGACTCAATAAAAATATTTTCAGAAAGAGCTAATTCTGATTTTTGCTTGCCTAGTGGTAAGACTGGATTTTTGAGTTTTGATTTATATATATCCTCAATCAAATGAACAGCTACTTCAGTATCTGTATCTGATTTGAATTTATGACCTTTAATCAATAAGGCTTTTTTGAGTTGATCATAATTTTCTATTATCCCGTTATGAACTATGGCAAATTTTAACTCACAATCTACGTGCGGATGCGCATTGTAATCTGTTACCCCACCATGAGTAGCCCACCTTGTATGTCCAAAGGCGAAATTACTATCAGGTAATTCTATAACTTTTGCGGCTTCGATTTTACCTGCTTGTTTTTTTATTAATATTTTAGAATTTTTACCTAATACCGCTATTCCCCAGGAGTCGTAACCGCGATATTCCAGAGTTTTGAGCGCGAGCAAAACTATATCTTTCGCCTTATTCCTTTTACCTATATAGCCAAATATTCCACACATAAATCTTATATTTCGTTTTCCTTTATTCTATAGATATTCTTTCTACACACACAATATTTTTTTTCTAACAAATCCTTATCAAGAAGAACAGCTGGCCCAACAAATGATTTCTCTCCTATTTTTATACCGGGCATAAGAGAAGCATTAATACCTATACGGACATTACTTCCGATTATAGCTCCTAACTTAATTCTTTCCGTATTGATCATTTTATTTTGTACTTTTGATAAAATAGGTTTTTCATCAAAACGAAAATTCGCCGTAACCGCACCAGCTCCCATACTCACATTATTGGATAATACGCTGTCGCCAACGTAATTATGATGGAACCAACAATTATTGCCTATATAACTTCTTGCTATCTCTGTTGAATACCCCACCACACAATTACTACCAATCATAGATTCTCTAATAAGACAATTTTGTCCTATGACAGTTCCGTAACCTATATAAGTTGGTCCTATTATCTTTACATTCTCCATAATCTTAACATTATCTCCTATGAATACTTTACCCTCTATTACTGCTGAATTAGCAATAGATGCATTTTCAAGTTTTTGCCCCTTAATCCTTTCAAGAAAAAAAGAGGTAATAGATAACACATGCCAAGGATATTTTAAGTATCCCCAGTATCCACTATAAGGAAGGTATCTTATATCTGCACCTTTTTCTAAGAGATAATTCAGTGCTTTTTCATAATGATCATCTTTATTAGTACGAATTTTTCTTAAAGCGTCAAATAATAACTCAGAATTTCTTATGTAATGAAAAACAAAATTTACAATATTACTAGGAGCAGAATTTTCTTTTGGTTTTTCTGTAATTTTAACAACTTTATCCTGGTCAAGAGTAAGATAACCTCCTGGGAAATATTTATCTACTGTAACCCCTGCCAAAATTCCATCAGGATTAACTTTTATCAATCGTTTAAAATCTGTAAAAAGAATATCTTCATAAATGTCTGAAGGTCCAATTATTAAAAGTCTTTTTTTCTGGATAAATTTTTCAGCGGAAAAAACCGCACCAGCCATACCTTGAATATTAGTTTGTTCAACTAGTGAGAAAGAAATACCTGAAAACACTTTTTCCAATTTCTCGAACTTGGATTTATTATCTTTATTCACAACTATCGTGAAATTAACAAATCCAAACTTTACCAATTGGGCAATAGAATAATATATAAGCGGCCTATCAAAAAAATTAATGAAAAGCTTATCTTTTAGAGGCCAGATACGTGATGAATCTCCTCCAGCTAAAATGAGCACACAAATATCTTTCATATTTTTAATTTAATTTATAATTTAACACGCTTTATGCTAGCACCTAAATCTTTTAATCTTTCCTCAAGCTTCTCATAACCTCGATCTATATGTTCTATACCATGAATAATACTTTCTCCCTGTGCGACTATTGCACCGATTACTAATGTTGCTCCAGCGCGTAAATCTGTTACTTCTAATATTGCATTATGAAGCTTGGTTGGACCAATGATCTTAATCGCATGATGATAACCCTCTTTTCTATCATCCCAATTAAAGTTGTAATAACTCTCAGGTTTCCTAATCTTAGGATCGTAAAATGATATTTTTGCTCCCATCTTTTTTATTTCCGAAACATAACCAAATCTGTCTTCAAAAATAGTCTCATGAATCCTAGAAATACCATCTGCTTGTGTCATCAAAATAGCCCAAGGTGCTTGCCAGTCAGTCATAAATCCTGGATAAATATGAGTCACTACATCAGTTGCCTTTAATTTTTTATTTGAATAAAACCTAGTTTTATCTTTACTAACAACCTCCCAACCAGCTTTTGCTTGATCAAGTTTCTCTAAAAATGCTTTAAGATATTGACGTTCAGTACCACTTACTATTACATCCCCTCCTGAAGCAATTGCCGCTATTGCAAAAGTTACAACTTCATTACGATCAGGCATCACCGTAAATTCGGCTCCTCCAAGTTTCTTCACACCTTTAATAATAATTGTCCTTGCCTCTTTTCTCTTTATTTTCGCACCCATCATGTTAAGCAATTTTATAAGATCGTCAACCTCTGGCTCCTCTGCTGCATTTTCTAGTATTGTTTCTCCTTCTGCTAAAACAGCAGTTAACAAAAGCGCTTCTGTACCTGTATGAGAGTTGCTTTTGAATCTATACTTTATTCCGTGAAGATGTAAACACTCTGCTGAAAAATAACCTTCTTTTTGAACAACTTTTACTCCCATTGCCCGTAATCCATCTATATACCTATCAATAGGTCGCTTGCCCAAACGACAACCACCTGGATTTGGTACTATTGCTTTTCCAAAACGCGCTATCAAAGGACCCATAACCATGGGAGCTGTACGGTATAACCCTCCTAGTTCCAAAGGAACCATATAATTTTTGATGCTATCTCCTTTTATTATTAAAGTGTGATCATTACTTATTTTGACTTTAACTCCCAAATTTTTTACCATCTCTGCTGTCCCATAAACTGAAGATATTAACGGAATGTTTCTTATTGTAATATCTTTATCTGTAAGAATTCCTGCTAGAACTACTTTCATTGCCACATTTTTTGCACCACTCACTTTCACTTCTCCTTTAAGTTTTGCTCCACCTTTAATAACAAATTTCTCCATAATTAAAAATCTCCAACAAAAACAATTTCTTCTTCTATGTCAATTTGAAAAGTCTCTTTGACTCTTTTTTTTGCTAAATTTATTAAAGCAAAAACATCTTTTGCTTTAGCCTTACCATTGTTAATGATAAAATTAGCATGCTCTCTAGAAAAATAAGCATTTCCTATCTGATAACCTTTTAAACCAACTCTCTCAAGAAGAAAACCTGTTGAACAGGTATAATTAGGTGTTGCTAACTTTATAGCCATACTCTTTTTTATATTTTTAAATACACAACCCGAAGAAAAAATACCTACTGGTTGAGTTTTCCGTCTATAATTCAAGGCTTCCTGTGCCTGTTTCCATAATAAACTTTTTTCTCCAGTGTTGAGTTTTAATCTAACTGTTAATACTATATCACCTGTTTTCTGGATGATGCTTTGATCATAACCAAATTTAAAGTAATTTCTGTTTACCTCTATTATTTTTCCCGGAGGCTGTAATATCTTTGCACTAGCTATTTTATCACCGAAAAACTTACCCATTTTCATATTATGAGCATTACTCCAAACAGCCCCACCCACACTCCCTGGCTGACCTAAAAAGGCCTCAAGCCCAATCAAACCTTGATCCAAAACAAATCTCACCAATCTATTTATACTTACTCCGCTTTCTACTTCCAATAATACGGTATGAATCTTTGTTGTTTTTTCCTCTTTACCACCAACAAATCCAACCATTTTTATACCGTTTGTTTCATTTTTAATTACTAAACCTCTATAGCCAAGATCACTAATAAGTAAATTTGTACCCCCGCTAATCACTATCACAGGCACATTTAAAAACCATGCATTCGTAACTGCTTTTACTAGATCGCTAATATTTGTCGCTTTAAAGAAAATATCTGCAGGTCCTCCTATATGAAAACTCGAATATTTATCAAGTTGTTCATTCAATTGAACTTTATTCTCACCAAGTATTTCAATTAATTTTCTATACTTCTTATCCATAAGATTTTATCAAATCTATCAAATCATCATGCCAGGTGTAAATATTACCCGCTCCCATAGTCATAACTATGTCATCTGACATTAATTTTTCTTTTAAAAATAAAAAAGAAGCTTTTTTATCTGGACAATAATAAGCATTCTTTTTGTTTTTGTTTGCTTCTATTTCTAAAATCTTAGATGAAATACTAGGATCAAAAACTTCTCTAGCTGAAGGATAGATGTCAGTTATCAATACTGTATCTGCCTTAATAAACGCCTTACCAAATTCTTTAAGTAGTGATTTAGTACGTGAATAAGTGTGAGGCTGAAATATAACAATTATTCTCCGTTTTTCAAACCAAGTACGAACACCAGCTAGCGTCGCCATGATCTCGCTTGGATGATGAGCATAATCATCATAAAGCAGGATATTGTTATATTCAGCTATTTTTTCAAATCTCCTCTTTGTACCAGTAAATAATTTTATATTTTCCCTTATTTTGTCCCAATCTACACCAGCTAGATTAGCTGCTATACTTGCGCCAAGAATGTTTAACAGATTATGTCTGCCTGGAATAGAGATCATATATTCACCAAGACCTATTCCCTTACAGCTTATCTTCATGAAGCTTTTACCCTCTCCAAAATAAAATCTCTCAATTCTATAATCCGCTTTTGGCGAAAAGCCATAAGTAATTACTTGTTTTTTGATAGCGGGTAATATCTCTGAAATATTTTCATTGTCTATGCAAGCTATAATTATTCCATCTTTTGATAATTTATTGGAAAATTCCAAAAAAGCATTTTTTACTGCACGTAAATCAACATAAGCATCTGGATGATCATAGTCTATGTTTGTAATGACTAATATATTCGGCTTCTGCCATAAGAATCGCGGCGTCTTACACGTCAATGGACAAGTCATATATTCATCTGCCTCAGCGACAAAAAACTTTCCTAAGCCAAAATGACCAGCTGCTCCCAAATCATTAATACTCGCAGTTCCTATAGCATAGGAGGGGTCAAAACCAGCATGAGTCAGAAGAGAAGCGATCACTGCCGAAGTAGTAGTTTTACCATGACATCCTGCGACAGATATTCCTTCTTTCTCTGAAACTAATTTACCTAAAAACTCTCCATGCATATATGTAGGAATACCCAATTTTTTACTATAAATAGCTTCAGGATTAGTCATGCCACCATGAGCACCTGTGACCACTACAAAATCATATTTCCGGTCAATATTCTCTTTACTGAATCCCTTCTTTATAGGAATATGAAAATCGGCCAAAATTTTGTCGGTTAAGAATTCGTCGCTTATGTCAGAACCCGATACGTTAAAACCTCTCTGCGCAAGATACACTGCCAAAGCGGTCATTGCTACCCCTTTGATACCTATTAGATAAACGTATTTTTTCTTCATTGTTATATTAGTCCTATCACGCTCCACATCCTACTGCTATTATCTCCCTCTCTTCTGTAAGAAGAGTAATGTAAATTACAACAAGTACAATTTTCTTTAAGAATATCAATGTTATTCTTATCCATACCAAATTTATTCATTATAATTGCTGCGATTTCTGCTAAATCCAAATGCCACTCTCCCTGTTGATTCTTTTTGGTTTGATAGCCGAATTTTTTTTCAAATTGTATAATTCTTTCATGATGTACTTTATAACAACATGGACCTATATGTGGACCTATCACCGCTAAAAGTTTTCTTTTATCTGCACCTCTTTTTACCAAAATTTTAATTCCATTACTTACTATACCATCTAATAAACCCCGCCAACCCGCATGTACAATAGCTATAATATTTCTTACTGGCTCATAAAACAAAATGGGCAAACAATCTGCAGTCTTTACCCCTAAAAACAGATTTCTATCTGTAACTAACCCATCACAATTTAGATATTTTCTTTTTTTCCTTTGAACGAAAACCACATTGTTAGTATGCTTTTGTTCTGGAAACACACAATTTTTGATAATATCTAAATAACCTTTATTAATTACGGGATCATTCTTATCAAAAAAATAATGCCTTATTTTAGGAAATTTAAGCAGTAGCTTTGACTGTACCATAGAGTGCCTTTTCTATTGCCTTTTTCTCGTCCCATGGATATTCTTTATTTCCATAGCAAATGGATTGCTCGTGGCCTTTACCACAAAATAAAACTACATCACCCTTTAGTGCTAGCTTTTTTATAATGAAATTTATTGCTTCTTGACGATCTGGTATTCTCCAAAAATATTTTTTATGTTTATTAAAATCACCATTATTATTTTTCCTTAATCGCTCTGTTACTCCAGCAGCTAAGCATCCTTTTGCTATTTCTTCAATAATATCCCTTACATCTTCCGTTCTCGGGTCTTCAGCTGTTAAAATGATATAATCCGCTAGTTTACCCGCAATTTTTCCCATTATAGGTCTTTTCAATTTATCCCTAAGACCTGCACAACCAAACATAACAATCAGTTTTCTTTTTGTAAAAGTTCTTGCTGTTTTTAGAACTTGTTCTAAAGCGTCAGGCTTATGAGCAAAATCAATAATTATCTTAAAACCTCTGCGATTTTTTACTTCTTCCATCCTCCCTTTTATTCCTTTAAACTTTAAGATTGCTTTTTCTATGATTTTTTTATCGATTTTCAAAATCATGGCTACAGAAATAGCTGCTAAACAATTGTAGATATTAAATTGTCCAGGAATTTGGGGTTTTAAAATAAAATCTGATGGTTTGTAATCTGCTCTGTTTTTTATAGCAAAAGTTACTATGTTTTTTTTTGCTTTCTTCTTTAAGTACGAAAAGTTTTCATCATCGCTGTTTAATATGGCATATTCTACACCATCCAGTATTTTTGCCTTTGCCTCTTTATATGAGTCTAAAGAACCATGATAGTCAAGATGTTCATGTGTAATGTTTGTAATAACACCTATGTCGATTGAGGCGCCTGACACTCTATACTGATCAAGACCATGAGAAGTCACTTCAAGAATAAAATATTCGCTATTTTCATCTGCTGCTTTTCGCATAAACTTCTGTAACTGCCACGGAGATGGTGTCGTCACGTGAAAACCCGTGTCGTATTTCTTTCTGTTTATCACTGCGTAAACAGTAGAAACCATGGAAACTTTTTTACCTGCAGCCTCAAGAATGTCATAAAGCAGATGCACCGTGCTTGTCTTACCAGATGTACCGGTAATTCCAATCACCGTCATCTTCCTTCCAGGATATCTATAATAAGAAGTAGCTAACAAAGCATTAAACCGATGAAACAGGTTTTTAAAGCATCTTATCATGCTATAAGGATAAATTATAGCAGAATTTATTCAGAAGGAGAAATGCGATAATATGAAAACAAGTCTCTAGCAATGTCAAAAAAAATAGGCGCGGCTGTCTCTGATCCCCACGGTGAAACACTTGGTTCTGTCAAAGTTACCAACATCACAAATTTAGGTGAATCTGCTGGAGCAAAACCAACAAATGAGGCAATTGTTTTTTCCGTATCATAATGTCCAGATATAGGAATTTGCGCTGTACCTGTCTTACCAGCAATCCTATAGCCGGCAGGTTTCTTATAACGAGCTTCCCCATTATTGACGGCAGAAACCATCATTTCTGTAACTACACGAGTAACTTCAGGTTTAAATATTACTTTTTCTACTTTAGGCTTTATCTCAATTTTTCTTCCATCAGAAAAACCTATACTCTTTACAACTGTAGGCACCATAAGTTTCCCTCCGTTGGCAATTGCCGCTACTGCCCTTACCATCTGCAAGGGTGTAACAGCAATTCCCTGGCCAAATGAAGCTGTAGCGTAATCTATCTCATACCATTTGTTTTTCGGTCTCATCTTTGGATAAGCCTCATCCTGTAAATCTACCCCCGTGGAATGACCCAAACCTAAATCGCTCAAATAGCGAAGAAATACATCTCTATCAAGGTGTTCTTGTATAAACACCATACAAACATTAGAAGAATATTCCAATATTTGTGTAAGAGAGATCTCTCCGTGATATTTCTGATTCCAAGTTTTAATAGCGTATTCTCCGATTTCCAAAGGTCCCTTCTCATTACATTTTTCATCAAGTCTTAATTTACCTTCGTTCAGAGCTGCCGCCATTACCAAAACCTTAAAGGTCGAACCCGGCTCATACGAAGAAGAAACCATAGGATTCTTATAATACTCTCCTGGAAATTTAAAATATTCTTCTTGGGAATAGGAGGGAAATGACGCTCCACCTAGAATACCTCCTGTATATGGATCTAAAACAATTATCGTTCCTCCCTTTGCTTTATATCTTTCAATTCCCTGTTTTAATTTATTTTCAATAATAAATTGGACCGTCTTATCAAGATAAAGATATAAATCTCTCCCATTTTCAACTTGGATGCTTTCTCTCTTGCCTGTAAAAATAGGATTACCTTTTGCATCTGTCTCTTCCCGTAATATTCCATCTCTACCCCTTAATTGTTCGTCGAAATATCCTTCAATACCAAAGTAGCCCTGATCTTCACCCTTCATGTTTTTACCGACAAATCCCAAAAGATGCGCTGCCATTGAACCTTCTGGATAATATCTCTTTGTACCCTCTACAAATTCTATTCCTTTCAATTGATAGTTCTTTATCTTTTCTACGATTGCCTCATCAACTCTATCAATTATTGGTATCCATAAAGCTTGGTTGTCGGCTAACTTAGCTGATATGGAAGATATTGGAATCTCTAGCTCTTTAGAAAGAACAGAATATACTGCTTCTCTATTTTGAATTTTTTTAGGCTCAAGAAATATACTGAACGCTCGCTGATTTAAAACCAAAGGGCTTCCGTCAGAGGAAAAAATTTTTCCTCTTAGAGCTGGAATAGTAGAAGTCACTGATCTTTGTTTTTCAGCTAATCCACCCAGATGCTCAAAAGAGAGTACTTGCCAATAAAATAAGCGTAAAATGACTAAAATAAATAATAAGAAGAATAGTCCGGATACAAAATTTATCCGTTTATTCATATTAAAGCGATAAACCAGGTTTTTGAGCAATTTTGGAAGGAGAACTTAAAGAAATTGAGTTACTAATTGAAGATAAACCTATTTCTTTAGCCTTTAATGAAATAGTTTTCATTGAAGAAGCAGAAGCAATTTTTTGACTTAAACGATTATTATCTTTTTCAACTTCTTCTATCGATGCTGACAAACTAGCTAATTTATCGCCAACAGTAGAATATCTATTCAAAAGCAATACCTGAACTACTGCAAGTATTATAAGTAAAGAAAATAATAGTATATTTATTCTAAATTTAGACCTGTTATTTTCCATAAATTTTTAAATTCTTTCTGCTATACGCAATTTTACTGATCGTGAACTTGGATTATTCTTTATTTCCCAAAAATCTGCTCTTAATGGTTGTCTAGTAATTATCCGCATTTTTCCACTTCTTTCCATTTCATTCAGAAATAACTTAACAGTTCTATCTTCCAAAGAATGATAGCTTAATACTAATAAACGACCACCCTTAATAAGAAGACTATAAGCCTGTTTTAACCCTTCTTTCAAATTATAAATTTCTTCATTTACCATAATTCTAAAAGCCTGAAATATTCTAGTAATAATTTGTATCCGGTATTTATCCTTACCTACTGTTTTATCAATTATCTCAACCAATTGCTTCGTAGTTCTTATAGGCCCTTTTAGGGTACGGGCGCGAAAAATAGCTTCAGCAATTGGCCGAGAATTGAGCTCCTCAGCATATTTACTAAAAATTTCATATAACTCTTCGCTTGAAAAAGTATTAATAATATCTATTGCCCTAAGTTTTATCCCTTCATCCATCCTCATATCCAATAGCTCATCTTTCTGAAAAGTAAATCCTCTTCCTGAAGTTTTTATCTGATAATTGGACAAGCCCAAGTCAAAGACTATCCCCGAAACTTTCTCAAAGTTATTCTTTTTAGCAATTTTTTTTAGATCTGCAAAATTACCGTGTTCTAGGATTATTTTTTTGCCTAGTTCAACTTTAAGGTGCTGTTTTTCTACTCTACGTTTTACAAAATTAATTGCTGCTATATCCCTATCTATTCCTAAAACAAAACCTCCCTTATCAAGAATCGCTAGAGCATAACCCCCTCCTCCAAGAGTCGCATCTATATACTTCCTATTAAATTTTATCTTTAATCCATCCAATACCTGGGGCAGAAGTACCGGCTTGTGGAAATTAACATCTAAAATCATAGGCAGCGTGATTCTAAATTTCCGCTAATTTAGTCCGGTACTCTGCCCACTGTTTTTGATCCCAAATTTCAAAATGGTCTCCTGCACCAATTATCACCACGTTTTTCACTATACCTGCATAGTCCATCATCGACTGGGGAATAATAAATCTACCCTGCGAATCAAGTTCAATATTAACAGCTTCAGCGCATATCTTCCGACGTAAATCACGAGCTACCTGATCAGAAAATAAAGGTTTTCCGAGCTCAGATCTTGTCACATCCTCCCAAACTTTTTCAGCAAAACCAAAAATACACTTTTCAAATCCTATAGTTAATATTAACCTACCCCCAGTTAATTCTTGTCTGATCTTTTTAGGTAGCGCCAATCTACCTTTATCCATTAAATTTGGTGTAAAAGTGCCAAGAAACATATTGATAAACTACATATATCAACATTTATCACCAAAATTCTCCTTTTAATTCCATAATGATACTATTTTAATCACTTGTCAAGATCCAACAACGAACAATTATAAAATCAATAAAAATCATCCAGAAAATAAATTTTTGGGGAGGTCTACCAAAATAGAAAGAAGATAATTTAGGATTGACTCATTTTTTCCCGAGGATAATTATTACGTCATATTTATCTTTTTCATCTAGAGATTCAGTTTCAAAACTGCTTAATTTATCTTTAAGATCCACTTTTATAAGCGGCAGATATTTCTTAACTGTGTCCTTAATCTTTACCAAAGTATACTCATAATCACTTCTATCTGCATTTCCTTTGGCTATGTTTTTATAACCTTTTTCTTCAAGATAGGAGGCTATTTCCTTCGCGTAGCCTGTTATCTCTGTCCCGTTCTGTACAAAAATTTTTATATCTGTTCTTTTTAAACTAGAATCAATAGTTGGAGTAGGAGTAATTGTAGGTGTGGAAGTAGGCAAAGGCGTAGGTGAGGGACTGCTAATAAAAGGCAAAGAGATCTTAAAATTATCTTTACTAGTAATCGAGTTTATACCTAAAATTACTCCAAAAAACAAAAGTCCGGATCCTAAAATAATAAAAAGTTTACTTGTGAAGAAGCTGAGAATACCAAATTTCTTTTCTTTTAGAAGTTGATCAGTAGGAGTAAGAAAAGTCTCACTTATGTTATCCTTCTCCACGTCTTTTATTACTTTCTCTTGAACTCTCTTTACGTCCTTTTCAAATGAAGAGGAACTGAAAATTTCGGAATAATCTTTTCTAAATATTTCAATATCTCTAGCAAAATTTGGAGCTGTTTTATTCCTATCTACAAGAAACAAGCCTATAACTCCAGCAAACAATATCGTAGAAGTACCTCCGGTATCAAAATTAATCTTATATTTTAAGAGTATTTTTTCTACTATTTCCCCGACTTTTATTGTTGGTATAGTACAACTTTCATATAAATCATTGGTATGTATCTCAAGAGAACCAAGCCCCCCCAGAATAATTTTGGTTACCTTAATCTTTTTTTCTCCACTTAATTTATCAATAATCTCCTTTGTATCTCCTATAAAGTTTTTAGAACTAAATTTTTTATCAAAATATGCTATTGGACCATACTGGTCGTAACAATAATATTCTATTTTCTTGTCAATATCACAGTAAATAAAATAATCATCTGGACCGATAAAACTTTTTAATACCTCAAATAGAGAAAAACTTTTACTAGAAAGAAGAGTAATTTCTGTTCCTATTGCTTCCAAAGTCTTAGCAAAGTGAATGATGGTATTTCTTGAGACGGCTGTATATAAAATCTCCTGTGAACCGTGAGATACTTTAATACTCTTATAAAAATGTTCAAAATTTGTCACTTCCTCTGGTAATATTTTTTTAGCCTCATTTATTATTAATTTAGTTACGTCAAGACTTTTTTCTGTTGTTTCAAGTAAAAATCTCCCGTGTATCACCTGATTATCAGGCATTGCTATAGCGATATTTTTATCTTTAATACTCTGTGGATATGCAGAGGTTAAAATGTCTCTTAAATGAATAATAAATTTTTCAGAATCTGCTATTAACCCATTTATAATTAAACCCTCTGGTATTTCTCTCCTTATGCTAGCTATTATTTTTTCTCCACTTAAAAGGTTTTTCTTCGTTTGAATTATCTCGATAGAAGAATCTGATAAATTAGCGTAGATCATATGCTTATAAGTTATAAGATTTTTGATATATACTACTACCCTTATTTGTATTAAATTTCAAAGATAGATCAACTTTAGTCACGCCAGTATCATAAACGCACTTTCCACTACTGCAAGTACCCAAAACTATATCACTTCGCGTTATTTCTTTCTCCCCATGAAGAGTAATTTTTCCTAACACACCTCTCGGTAATCCCGACCCAGTCATATAAGTTAGCTCATACTCTATCGACTCTATGTCCGGTGTCAAACCTTTGATTTTAAGAACAACTGATTGTTTGTTTACTGCGGAAGTAAGCTCAACAATTATATTCTCTGAAACAGTTGGCAAAACTATTGTAGGGCTTGGATTAAAATCATCTTCCTGTTCTCTATTTTGCGACTGCAGTTTTGATTTTAATATTACTCCTCCTCCTATTAAGAATGTTATTATTACTATAATTAAACTTATTTTTTTAAACATATGGTTAATTTGAATTTAATTTTTCTTCAAAATAAGAAACAAGGTTTGGTACTTTAACTCTTTCTTGTTTTTTACTATCCCTATTCCTCACTGTTACAGTGTTATCTTTTATAGTATCATAATCAATCGTAACACACCAGGGTGTACCAATCTCATCTTGAGAGTAGTATCTCTTTCCTATATTTCCTCTATCGTCCCAAGCGGTAACAAATTTCTCTCTTAACTGTTCATATATTTCTCTTGCATATTTAACAATCTCTTCCTTGTTAGCAACCAAAGGAAAAACAGCTATTTTTATTGGTGCTAATTTGGGATCCAATTTAAGAACTATTCTCTTTTCTTCTTCCTGATATGCATCTATCAAGAATGCTAAAGCGGCTCTATCAACACCTGCTGAAGGTTCTATCACATAAGGAATATAGGATTTTTTATTTTCTTCATCAAAGTAACTCATATCTTTACCTGAATATTTCTGGTGTTGCCTGAGATCAAAATCCGTCCTATTCGCAATTCCTTCAAGTTCTCCCCAACCCCATGGAAAAAGATACTCTATGTCAAAAGTTGCTTTAGAATAATGTGATAATTCATTCTTTCCGTGTTGACGAAGTCTAAGTTTCTCTGCTTTAATACCATTTTTCTTGTACCATTCAAGTCTTTCTCTCAACCAATACCTATGCCATTTTTCATCACTTCCGGGAGATACAAAAAATTCTATTTCCATCTGTTCAAATTCACGTGTTCGGAAAGTAAAATTTCCTGGTGTTATCTCATTCCTAAATGCTTTTCCTATCTGAGCTATTCCGAAAGGTATCTTTTTTCCATATACAGTAGTAATTAATTTAAAATCAACAAAAATACCTTGTGCAGTTTCAGGACGAAGATATACTAAAGAGGCGCTATTTTCTACAGGACCGATAAATGTCTTAAACATTAAATTGAATTTTTTCTCCTCTGTCAATTCACCGTTACAAAACACGCATCTTGGTTTTCCATCAATTGTTTTTACTTCTCCAAATTTTCCTTCATAAAGATGATCTGCCCGAAATCTTTGATGGCAAGATTTACATTCTACAAGAGGATCTGTAAATGAAGAAACATGTCCTGAGGCTTCCCACACTTTGGGATGAAGTATTACTGCACTATCCAATCCTAATATGTTTTCCCGTCTTAATACATTATCGCGCCACCATAACTGTTTTATATTATTTTTTAGAAGCACACCATAGTGGCCATAATCATAAATGGAGGAAATACCTCCATAAAGTTCACTCCCAGGAAAAATAAATCCCCTACGCTTAGCTAAACTAACAATTTTCTCCATTAAATCCATAGATAGTCATGATTTTAACATAATTTTACTAATTAATCTTCTGCTTTTAATACTTCTTTCAATTGTATTTTCTATAAAGATTCTAAGGTTTTCACCTTTTAGCACTTGATGATGAGGTAAATATCCTAACTCCCATAATAAATGCTGCATGAAATTTTCTAAAACTTCTTTAATGCTAGTATAATTTCCTCTTTCGAAAGTCCTCAATACATTAAGAGATAAATCAAATATTTTTCTATGTTCCTCTCTTTCTGGACACAATTGATCTATTAATTCAGCAAGTTCATAAGTATAGGCCATATTCTCTAGATTACTGCGTATAGAGGGAAAAACTTCCTGTGTCTCTACTTCGGCTACTATATCTAAAAAACTATTACTTATCAGGTTAAGCTTAACGTAATTAAATAGTTCTAATTGTGGAGCTCTTTTACTAGATATTCTTCTTATACCTTTAGCCAAAACCTTAATTTTCCCATACTCTTTTGTGAAAACTATCAATATTTTGTCAGCCTCTTTATAATTTATGCGCTTAATGATGATACCTGTAGCTTTATACGATCTATACACATCAGAGTTTAAAGGAGATTTCCTTATCAGTCTGTAGGAGAAATTTCTCTATTTCTCTGTTCTTATAAGACACAATATATTCATAACCATCCGTACCTGGTTGTTTCTGAATCAAAAGTTTATATAATGAACCTTTATTCACTTTATTAGGTAGCTTATATTTTACTCTTACTTCAGTAGCACCTTGAGGTTTAACAGTTATAAATCCTTCAAATACTGTTTTACCAAGCTCTTCATAGGTAGCTGTTTCTTTTTCTGATCCAGTAAATTCAATTAATTGACTACCTTGAGGAACATAAATCCTCAACCAATTTCGCAGGATTCCATTCAAACAAAGTTGGCCAGCCTCTAGATTACAATTACTGAAAGGTGCTGGGTTTTTATAGTTAAGTATTAAGGTCTTCGTTATGAATCCATCATCTCCAACCTCAATATTCTGCTTAACTGTATGTTTAACAAACAAATTTGATTTTGCTCCTGCAAAATTCACGTCATTAATATGCAGATAATCTCCTTCAAATGGTAATATTCTTCCCCCAAAGTTTAAAGCTTCTATTCCTTTTTGCGCATCTTGATCGTGAAAATATAACAAGACATGTTTTTGTTGGGCTTCTTCCAAAAACATCTGAAAAAGCTTCCCCCAGTATTGAGAAGGAGAAACTCCCAACGCCCGCTGCATAATCTGATAAAGTAAGACACCAATTATATCTTTTCTATCCTCTCTAACGTAAGCTACAGGTCTTGTGGAGTAATCCTCAAGTTCATATATAGCTTTAGGACAATCGCATCTTTTATCATTATCCGCGCTAAAGGTTCTTCCGTAAACATTAAAAGCGCCAAGAATTTTTATAGCGCTTACCAACACATGTGTATCAACAGCAACTATCCCATCAAAAGCAGGAAATCCTGGCACTGACTCTACTAGCATTTTCTCAAAATCTGTCATAGAAATATAAAAATCAGGAGATAAATTATTATCTCTTAAATTAAGATTATTAACATCTTTATGGTATTTAAGAATTGCACTAGGAGCGGGGTATTTTTTCTTTTTAGCATCGTCCAGCTTATAAATATCATCAGATTTTTCCACTTGCATTTTTCCCTTGTCAATTTTAAAAACTGCATAAGCCGTAATAAAACCTCCTGTAGCTCTAAGCTCCGCATCATTCTGAAAAAGAACTAGGTATCTTTTAGGTTCTCTCACACCAAGTAAAGTAGGAACTTTTTTCAAAAAAGGCTGCGCCTCCACAAATAACTCTGCTGTCTGAGAAAACAACTGTTTCACTGACTTAAGACGGCTACGTATGGTCAAAGAACCTATTTTTTCAGGATATCTATCAGGATCTATTTGATTCAGTTCATTTCCGCAGAGAGCAATTTTATCAGCAATTTTATCTATATTAGGAACTATCTTGTCTAATGTCTCTACAGCCATTTTTATTCTTTCATCAGCGCTTCCAGCTACAAAAGTAGACTTTCCTTTAAGTCCTAAAAGATCCGCGTAAGGATTAAGTGTATCTACTGCTATCTCTACAGCTTGAACGCCTGCTATACCTGCTTTAAGCATATGTTCTGTATCTTTTTGATAATTCCCAATAAAAGGAAATAGCTTTAACCATGATAGCCTTGCTGATTGTTTTTGTGTTTCTAGAAGATTTTCCTCGAGTTCTTTCAGTTTGATTTTTGCAGTTTCAATATCCTGATTCTTCAATAGAGTATATGTTTCTTTAGCCAAAACAGTAGTCTTTTGAGCTGAAGAAAGAAGGCTTTTTCCTGGAATAAAGACAGCTAAAGAAAAAATTAAAACCGCAGAAAATAATATGATTAAACCAAACCCTATAAATTTAGGAATATTCCTAACTTTTTTTTTGTTTCTTCTTATCTCTCTATTATCAGAAGAAATTGACCCATCTAAATGAATTTTATGAAAAATGTCTGACATATTCTTATTATTATACGGCACCCTTACCGGTAATCATAGCAAAAGGCGTTTTAAATAATATTTTTATATCATACCATAAAGATTTTTTATCAACATAATCCGCATCCATAGCTATACGTTTGTCAAAATTTACTTCCGAACGTCCAGAAACCTGCCAGTAACCTGTTATTCCAGGCTTGATAGAAAGCACTTTTTTAACTAGCGAACGAGTCTGTGGATATTTTTTTTGTTGGTTGCTTAATTCATCGGGATAATAAGCCCGCGGTCCTACTAAACTCATCTCACCTTTTAAAACATTTATAAGTTGTGGTATTTCGTCTAAAGAATGTTTCCTCATAAATTTTCCTAATTGGGTTACTCTTGGATCACGCTTCAATTTATAACTGTTTTTTTTATACTGCTGATATAAGGATTTCATTTTGGGGTCTTTTCTTAGAAGCATATGGGCATTTTCTATCATTGAGCGGAATTTATACATTTTGAATAATTTTCCTTTTTTTCCTACTCTTTCTGGTGTATCCGCAAAAATAGGACCCGGAGAGTCCAATTTTATCATTATCGCCAGAATGATACATATTGGAGAAAAAAGAACTAGCAAAAACAATGCACCAATAACATCAATCACTCTTTTTAGAAATAGATCATAACCATCGCCACAAAAAATATTCATGGAGTATTAATTATACTAAATGCTGATTTTCAGAATTTGCTAAATTTTCAACTAACTTTTTTATTTTCGGAACGGAATTTTTGTGACATACTAGTATTACATCGTTGGTATTTACCACCATAAAACCGTCTAGATCTATTGCCACGAGCATTTGCTTAGTGTAATTATACAGTAGCGTGTCACGGCAATCTTGAACTAGAACTTTTCCCTGAATAATATTTTGTTCGGGCGAAGATTGAAGAGCTTCCTTTAAAGCTTCCCACGCTCCAACATCACTCCATCCTAAATCTTCGGAAATAACCAAAGCTTCATCTCCAGTCATTTTTTCAAGAATTGCATTATCAAAAGAAATCTTTGGTAATTTTGGATATATTCTTTTTAAAGTTGAAGCAAATTTTGAGGTTCCTACTGTTTCTCCAATTTCCTCAAGTAGACAATATAATTCAGGCTGATATTTTTTAAATAAACTCCATAAAAAGGATGGGGTTGTTACAAAGTAACCCACATTCCATCCATAATGACCATCTTTATAAAATTTTTGAGCTAAAGTAAGATCAGGACGGTAATAAAAACCCTTAAATTCATACAGTGATAGATTATCTTTTTTTATTTTTACTTTACCAAATTTTATCCAGCCTAAATTCTGACTGGCAAAACGAGCTTTTTGACTTATAAAAATAAGTTTTCTTTTATCAGAAGAAATAACTTCTGCACATATTTTTAAAATTTTCCTGAAAAATACATCTTTCTTTACAATGTGATCACTCCATAAAATCACTAAAGGCTCACTTGGATATTTTTTCATAAGTATGGCTGTAATTAAACCCACAGCAGGACCAACATCTCGTAATTCAGGCTCACCGATAATATTGGCATTAGACATGTCTGGTATTATTTTTTTTACTTGAGAAACATAGTTCTTGTTTGTTGAGATATAAATATCTTCCCAACGGAAATCAGGTAATAACCGCTCAACAGCCAACTCCAAAGTTGATTTGTCTCCGATAACTTTCTCAAATTGTTTAGGAGAGTCTTTTCGAGAAAGAGGCCAAAGTCTAGTACCGACACCTCCAGCAAATATAACCGCTTTCATATTTTTTTCCTCCAGTTATTCCAATACTCCTCTACTAGTTTTCTTATTTTACTCTGAAAAACAGATTTTGCGAATCTCTTACTGTTCTCTCTACAGATTGAAGCTGAATATTTCTCTGGTTTAAAATTTTTTAATACGGACAAAAGAGTTTCTGTATCAGCATTCTCATATAACTCTCCTGTCTTCCCATTAATTACTATCTCACTTATTCCTCCCTTTTTATAACCTATTACTGGTTTTCCGCAAGCTTGAGCCTCTGCTGCTGTCAAACCAAAATCCTCTTCTCCTGGAAAGATAAGAGCTCGGCAATTTTGATAATACCAGCAAAGTTTTTTATCTGTCAAATCATTATCAATAAATTCTATGTTTTTCTGAGCAATTTTTGTTAATCTTTTCTTGTCTATACCGCTCCCTATTATTTTAAGTTTACTACCTAAAATATTAAAAGCAGAAATAACATAGTCTAATCTTTTATAAGGCACTAACCTTGATACAATCAGATAAAACTCTGACAACCTTTCAGAAGTTGGCACAAATTTATCTATATCTACAGGAGGATACACAACTATTGATTCTTTACTATAATAAGTCGATATACGCGACCTTACCGTTCCTGAAATTGCTATATAATAATCAGGACGCGAAGAAGCAATATAATCCCACGATCTTAGATTACTAGAAAATAATTTCATAAAAAATTTGGCAAAAAAATTTAATTTTCCCACTCCAGGTTCATTAAGATAATTATTATACCCACTCCAAATATATCTAGTAGGAGTCAGACAATAGCAAATATGCAATACCGACGGCTTAACAATTATAGACTTTGCGTCTGCAGAAGTAACCGAAAAAACAACATCAAAATTATTTAAATTAAATGATTCAAATATATACGGAGTAATTAGAGGTAATAATTCATTTTTATTTCTTAATAGCGTTATACGATTAATTATCGACGGATTTATTCTAAAGATTTTTGCCCAGTTTGTCTTTTCCTCATTATAAACAGCAGTATATAAAGGAGCATCGGGCCATATCTCATGAAGTGCCAACAGTATTCTTTCTGCTCCACCAAATTTATTAATCCAGTCATATATAATAGCAATTTTCATAAAGCGTTATTTTCATGAAAAATTCGTTCATATAGGTTAAGAGTGGTCACGGCTGTTTTTTTCCAGCTAAAATTATTTAATTGCTTTTTTGCCAATTGCAATCTATAACTGTACTCATTTTCCGATAGCTGTAAAACTTGTAGTATCTTTCTAGCAATATCTGCATGATCAAATGGGTTAAAAAAAATTAATTTATTACCCCATATTTCCCGAAATACGGGTATATCGGAAACCACCGGTAAAATTCCACAAGCCACAGCTTCAAGATTAGGCAGTCCAAATCCCTCCATAAGAGAAGGGAAAACTAGACAGGAAGCACAACTATAAAGTCTGACTAATTGTCTGTTATTGGCCTCTCCAAAAAAAATAACATCATCTGATGTCTCTGTTTCTGAAACATATTTTTTAAGTCGCGGATAAAAATAGCTATCTTCACCAACAAGAATTAATTTTATATTTTTTTCCTTGCGGACTAATTTAAAAGCTTGTATAAGCCTCTCAAGGTTTTTATGCGGATAAGCATTGCCTACATAAATAATATAAGGAAAATTATAAAAAGATTTTGGTTTTACTTTTGTAATTAATTCCTTGAATGCCAAATCTAAAGCATCATAAGTCACCACTACTCTTTCAGGAGCTACCCCATAATGAGTTATAATTTCTTTTTTAGTAGTTTTGGAAATGGCTGTAATTGCTCCCGCCCTTTTTATCCCTAAAGAAAGTGATATTTTATAACCTATTCTTTTAACTTTATAAAAAGGATAAAGGTGGGTACTAGCGCGACCAGTGTTAAAATGATCTACGATCAAATCATGTATAGTTAAAAGATATTTCCTAGGACAAAATATTGGTACATTAAAGTATGGAAAATGAATTACATCTATTTGATCTTTTGAGAAAATATTTGGCATTACAATTTGCTCTTTGAAAGAATGCCATTTGACATCTGCAATCTGTTTGCTCCACCTTTTATTAGGTAATTCAAACCGGGAATAATCCTCTCTCCCTAAATAAATAGTATAATTATTTTCAGAGTCAATAAGAGCCAACTCAGTAATAAGATTTTTTATATATCTTCCTACTCCTGTCTGACTATATAACCTTGCATCAATTCCGATCCGCATTATATGTATTTAAGTAAAGCAAAATATTTTTTAACTTTTATTCCCATTAAGACAAGTTTTGTTAAACAGTATGGATATTTCCTTACATAGTGTTTTTTATAAAAAATCTCCATTACATCAAAACGTGCTTTAGTTGCTAAAATTTGTGTCTTTTTGTCCGCAGAAGAAAATCTCCGCGAATGCTTTTTTATACCACTAGCTACACCTTTATAATGTAGTATCTTTACTTGAGGAATATAAAATATTTTCCAACCAGCTTTTTTCAGACGATAGCAAAAATCTAAGTCCTCCCCGTACCAAAAATAATCTTCATCAAACCACTTAATTTTATCACCAGCAGTTTTTCTTACCATCATAAAAGCACCAGCGCAACTATCTATTTCGTGGATTTTATTTAAATTTCGATACCCTAAATGATAACCATTAAAAAAAGAGCTTTGAGGAAACAATGAGGCAAGTCCAGTGAATTGGCATAAAGCATTCCATGGAGTAGGAAAACCACGATGACTAGCATCATCAATCGATCCTCCAGGCAATTCTACTTTACAGGTAGCTATACCAGCATCTTTCTGTCTCTGCATAAATTTTAAAACAGTATAAATGGAGTTTCTGAAGACGACAGTATCTGGATTTAAGAATAAAATGAAATCTCCCCGTGCAATTTTAATCGCCTGATTATTGGCTTTAGCAAATCCGATATTTTTCTTATTTACCAAAATTCGAATCTGGGGATAATTTTTTTTTATTTTGGGAATAGAATTATCGCTAGAAGCGTTATCGATAACAATAGTTTCAAAATTAATAGATTTTGGAACAGTACTATAAATAGAATCAAGACAATGTTTTAGAAAGTAATACGTATTAAAGTTAACAATTACAATTGATAAAATCATAAAATCAAGTTAACATTGCCGCTTCTTTATAAATTCTATCGAGCGACGAAGCTATTGTCTTCCAGTTAAACTGATCTTCTACTAATTTTCTTCCATTATGAACTAATTTTTTATACAAAGATTCATCTGTCAATAATTTAACTGTTTCTTTTGCCAAATCAAAAGGTTTTTCCTTGATTAAAACCTCTTTACCATGAGTGCAGTTTAAACCTTCTATACCTGTAGATGTGGTCACCACTGGAAGTCCAGAAGCCATAGATTCCAATATTTTATATCTTGTTCCCCCCGGACCATATATGGGTGCTAATAAAACGTGTGCTTTGTTGTAAGCTTCTCTGATATTGTCAATCTCTGAAGAAACTGTAATTGATGAGGAGGCAAATTTTAATATTTCTTTTGTTGGAAACCTACCCACTATCCAAAGCCTAGCGGAAGGTAAAGACTTTTTGATATGTGGCCAGATAGAACGAACCAGAATTGAAACCGCTTCTCTATTCTGTAGCCATTTAAAATTCCCCACGAATAAAATCACTTTTTCTTTATACTTCCCTGATCTTTTTTTAAGCGAAAAAAATTCTGTATCTACTCCATTGGGAACCAAGTCTACATTAAGACCCGGAGAAATCTTTTGCATGCGTCTTTTATCTGCTTCTGACATAGCTACTACTCTGGTTGCTTTTTTCCAAAATCTTTTTTCCCAAAAAAGTATTTTAGTTACGTCCCAATTCATCAATAATCTCATGGGCAAAAAATTTACACTATGGGTGTAATGACGATATACCAGATATTCAATTGTTTGTTCTACCAAAATAATAGGGATATCATTGGAAGGAATATTAGGCATCACATAAAATGTTTCTGCGTGAATAAGATCAAAATTCTCCTTTTCAGTGGCTTCCTCTATAGCGTTTTTTACTTGTCTATTTAAATACATACAAACAACTAGCGGATAATAAGTTACAGCAGATAAAAAAAGGCTTTTAATTGACCATGGTGGCCGCTTCAAAAAAACCTTTACATCTTTACAATAATCTTTTAGGTTTTGGATGTATTTTTCTTCTCGTTTATCTCTAATAAAAGAAAAAAGAGTAATTTGATGTTTACGTGATAGGTTTTTCAAAAGATTGTATGTTCTTATTTGTCCACCTGACCATAAAGGATAAGGCAGATATGGAGTAATCATGAGTATTTTCATACCAACTTCATCTAGGGAGACGATTATCAGGAACTAACTGTATGATAACGTATTTGTCTGTCTGGGTAATTATTTTGAAGCGTCTTTTTGTTGGATCAGCAATTTGCGCCTCCTGAATTAATTGGTTAGTAAGATTATCAAAGTTAGTACTTACATAAAAATGCGCTCCTTTTTTAATCATGTTGTCTATACTATCCTGCATAATTGGCCAACCTGCTCTATTAGTCTGGTATAAAAAGGCAGTATCGCCATTATATGGGGCTATAACTAAAGAGCGCATTGGGGTCTTACGTGCTACTTCATCCCCCGCCTCTACTATTTCCGGATGGTTTATATTGTAAAAATCTCTGATCTGATACCACCCAAACATTTCTGTGAAAATAAGGATTATGCTTAAGAGGAGAACAGCTAATATTTTTGAAATGTATTTATCTGCTAACTCTAATAAAAAAGTAATTCCTTTTCCCATAAAGATTACAATAATAGGAATAGTTATAATTTGATAATAGTCATGTCTGACATTACCTGTTGCGAAGACCGTCAAATAAAGAAGCATACTTATTCCCCACCAGCGGAAGAACCACCCTTCTTTTTTAATAGGCGCAAGAACACCCATTAATAATAAAGGAAGACCCCAGTAACCCAGAATTAGCTTAGATAATCTTTCTGCAAATAACCAATAGAAAAAAGCGCCTTTGAAACGAATACCATCACCATTTAAAAGCCAGGTATAGGCGGGGATTCCCTCCGGATAATGCCCTATCCACCATCTCCACCAAACAAGTGGCAAAAGGCTAAGAATAATGAAAATTAATAATCCAAAAATTGATTTTAGAGATAGCCCCAATTTTTTAAACCAGAGATAAACTAGTGGAATAAATAAAAATACTGCTGTTGGCTTAACCAAAAGTGAACTTGCAGCAAAAAACAAAGTCAGAATAGAAAGCAATATTAATTTGAATAGTGATTTATGAGCTATAAATCCGTCACTCAAGCGATCATAAAAAAAGATCATACCTAAAGTCAAAAACGTCAGAAATGGCTCCGGCAGTATTACTCTGGTGAAAAAAATGTTATAAGGCAAAAAAGCATACAACAAAGAAACAATATAAGCTTCCTTTCTTCCTAAATATTTTTTTACAATAAGAAAGAGAAAAATAATTGAACCTAAACAAGAAAAGATCGAGGTTAATCTGCCGGAAACCTCAATTGTATACCCCACAAAAACCTTATCTACGAATACGCTAGCTAAATTATAAAGTGGAAATTCAACAAAACGTAGTCCTTTTGGATTGTCTTGTCCTGAAGCTACATTTGAAAGATCATCATAAGTAGGATAAAGAATATTAACTCCATATTTAACATAATTTCGTGTAACCGCTGAAGTGTCAGCTTGACGCCATGAATGCCAATCAGCCAAGGGGGCTTTTATTTTATATAATCTGATTGAAAAAGCAACTATAAGTACCAATAGAAAAAGGAATTTATCGCTTTTTATAAAACCAATTATTCTTTTAATAAATTGCTTAAGATCATAAATTTTTGGCAAAGGAGGTTCTTTTGTTTCATGAGACCTCAAAATAGCTATTCCTGCTAGGATAAATCCAATAATTGACCAAAACATAAACGCCACTTTTGACGAAACAAAAATATCTATATATACAGCATTTATCAAAAGACCGGCTAATAAACCTGCCGCTCCTACTGCCAAACTGAAGAAAAACGGTTCTCTTAGAAGGTTAATATTCCGCCAGATAAGATAAAGAATAAAAAAAAGAGTTCCGTAGAAAGTCAAGAAACCAAATAATCCAGTTTCACCCAAAGTTCTAAGATAATCATTATCTGTAGATTCTGCTTCTGTATAATCTGTTGGTTGTAATTTATTTAAGGTAGAGTAACCGCTTCCTAAGAAAGGATTTCTCTTAAAACCGGCTAGAGCCATCGGCCATAGGGCGTCAAAACGGATAGCTGTAGAAAGATCATAGGTAAAGGCAGTTTTTGAATAAGTTCTCGGTATAGCAGAAACAGTAGCGCTTCCCGTGGCTATAGGCACAAGAAGTGGTATGTCTTGATATACATCTGATGGGCGAGAAATTTTTGGTGGTTGATCACTTTTTGAGGTAATCTGGGCTATTATAGCTTGAGGGTTGTTTTCTAAAAAAATTGCCTTATCTGTAGGTGGCTTACTTATAGGATTAAGCAGAAGAGTTTTCACGCCAGAGACTCGTTCATTGATACGTAGTAGTTTAGTAAATCTCTCAGATAAATCTCCAAAGGAAAGCATAAGTACGATAGAAAGAGTAACTATGGCAAACCATCTGATAAGTGACCAACTTATACCTTTCCTGTAAATCCAAAAGGAAAACATAATGGTTAAACCAAAAAGATAAGCTAAAAATGAAGTCCGTGAAGCTGTCAAAATAAGAGTCCAAAATGATCCAGCAATGATAAGTAGTAAAATTACTTTTAAAATAATCTTTTTTACACCAAAAAAAAGACTCCAAAGAATAATCAGCATCATCATAATAAAGGCGGCAAGATCATAATGCCCCCCGAAGGTTGATAGGACTCGAGCGTG
>FWPV01004834.1_pt1 | contig 27702 bp, 23 predicted proteins | sample 2228371 | NCBI WGS metagenome assembly FWPV01 (sample SAMEA103939776, study PRJEB20133) | metagenome
TATATTAAACTATATAAATAATTAGAGTTAAAAACTAATATAACAATAAAAAAGGATTTTTGGTTTTGTCAAAAGGTTTCTGTGAAGAACTTTCTCCTAATCAAAAACTTTCATGATCTTGATAAATTTCCCTGTTATTTAGTAAAACTAGAATTTGGTCTTAGCAAAATCTGATTTGCCTTATATAATTATTGTACAACTATAAGTTGACAGAAGTTTATAAATTATCCATACTATCTTCTGGTTTTAACCAGAAACCTGATTTTAATCAAAAAAATTTGCAAAAAATCTTTTTAACCTTTTTGACACTAAATTAGTGCTGTTCGACTCAAACAATAAAGCAGTAAATATTATATTTTTACAGTTTTAACAGTAAAATACTATATGTTTTATACTAAATTTGTTAATTTTATAACTAAAAATGCAGTTGTTGCTACAATCATCATGGTACTGGCGGTCGGTGGGATGACTACTGTGGCTGCTGAGTATTTAGCACCCCAAAGTCTCAAACCTTCGAATATACTTGGTTTTAACCAAAGTTCTAGCAAGGATAAAAATAAAGCTAAGCAAGTGGTTACTAATTTTGAAGAATGCAAAAAAGCTGGGGGGACTATTCTACAAACTTTGATGCCACCAGCTGCCTGTGAATTTGAGGGTAAAATATTTGAAGAAGAAATATCTGATTTAAATCAACAGAAACCTTCTCAAGAAGATCAAAAAATCTCTCAGCTAATCTACACTAACCCAAAATACCCTAAATTAAAAATTAGTTATCCAAGTGATTGGGTCATTAAAGAGAAGTTTGATAATTCTAATAAATATATAAAAACCATTTCGTTTGAGAAAAAAGATTTAGTTTTAGAATACAATTTTACTCTTGTAAAAGGCGGAATGGGGATGACAGGTATGTTGTGCACAAATAATCAAAACCTATTTTCTAATGTTGGTAATGATTGGTGGAGAATTAAAGATAATCCTGATAATTATATTTACAATTTTTACTACAATACATTAGTTTTTCCAAATTATCAGATGCCATATTATGGAGAAGTGGTTACAGATATGTCCAAAATTGACACTGAATGGGTACAAAATCCCGAAGCAAACAAGACCTATAAAGCATGTCAATATCCACCTTCTATGCTTACCCCATCAACTTTTATGCCTGATGAAGGTGAAGAAAGTTTAATTTTTGTAGGTTTAAAAGGGGAAAATCTAGATGATCAAAGCTTATTAAAAGAAGCCGATCAAATAGTCGCTTCAACAAAATTTTAAAATAATAAGAATTTTATCTGGTGAAAACTGGTCAAAATTCCTGATATTCTGGGTATATGGTATCTTCAAAACTTTAAGCAAAATTCACAAACACAATCATATTATACTATATAATATAATAAAGATTCCAACTGATTATTTTTAATAATCCTATAATATAGGGAAGTAGAAATATCTTTTCAGTCTTAAGTTTGTTGCTATGTCTTTGTAAGATATATATCAACTTTGATGTTACACTGTTTTTAATAATATTAAAATGATTAAACGAGTAAGGAAGGTATAATTACAAACTTGACAACTGATATAATTATAATTTTGGTCGGTTTTTTGTATCAGTTCTAGGAACTGTGAAGTTGTTTAATTATTATGCCAAACATTATTGATCTTTTGAAAGCTCTGGGAGCCATTATTACAGATGATCATTTTGTATATACATCAGGTAAACATGGTGAGGTGTATGTTAACAAAGATGCTTTGTATCCTCATACTGACAAAACCTCAGAAGTCGGGAAAATGTTTGCGAGTGCGATTGTTGATGCCAAGGTTGATGTGGATGTAGTCGTAGGGCCAGCTCTTGGAGGAATAATTTTATCTCAATGGACTGCCTACCATTTGTCACAGATATTAGGTAAAGAAGTTTTAAGTGTTTATACTGAAAAAGATGAAAACAAAAATCAAATTTTTACTCGCAATTACGATCAGATTGTGGTAGGGAAAAAAGTCTTGGTTGTAGAAGATATAGTTACCACTGCTGGTTCAATTATTAAAACTGTAAATGCTGTTAAATTAGCTGGTGGAATTGTGGTTGGAGCTGGGGCTATGGTTAACCGTAACCCATCCATAACTAACGATTATGTTGGAGCTCCTTTTTTTGCTTTGGCAACCCTGCCAGCTGAGGCTTGGGATGAACACGAAATGCCAGATTGGCTAAAAGCCAGACCAATAAATACAAAGGTTGGGCATGGTAAAAAATATCTTCAAGAGAAAGGTCTTCTGTGACTTTGACTTTGACTTTAACTTTGAAAGTTTGAAAGCTTGAAAGTTTTGAAGAAATGAAAAAAATAATAAAAAAGAAATCATAAGATCTTAAGTCTGTTTGATTAGCAATGCACTTTGTTTTATGAATTTTTTACAAAAACTCAACCAAGTTATTGAAAGTAACAACAGTTTTTTGTGTGTGGGTTTAGACCCCGATTATTCTAAATTACCAACTCATCTAAAAAGTCTACAGTACCCTTTATTTGAGTTCAACAAACAAATCATTGATTCAACACACGATTTAGTTTGCGGATACAAACCAAACTCTGCTTTTTATGAAGCTTGGGGTCACAAAGGAATCTATCAACTTAAATTAACTTTTGATTATTTACATCAAAAATATCCACATCTCACCACTATTCTAGATGCTAAAAGAGCTGATATTGGTAACACTAATCTAGGTTATATTCAATTTGCTTTTGAGTATCTTCAAGCAGATAGCATTACCTTAAATCCGTATTTAGGTAAAGAAGCTGTACAGCCCTTTCTAAATTATACGGATCGAGGCTTGATTTTTTTGTGTAAAACCTCTAATCCCGGATCTGGTGAATTTCAAGATATTACCATCGGTGAACGAAAATTATACCAAATTATTGCTCAACAAATTAGCCAAAATTGGAATCAGAACCATAATTGCTTACTAGTTGTAGGTGCCACTTACCCTCAAGAACTAGCAGACATCAGGCAACTGCTACCGAATATGACTTTTCTAATCCCGGGAATTGGCTCACAGGGGGGTGACATCAAACAAACTGTTAATGCGGCCAAAAATTCTGACGGTAAAGGTTTCATAATAAACTCATCCAGAGATATTATTTTTGCCTCCGGAGGAAGAGACTTTGCTCAAGCTGCAAGACAAAAAGCAATTGAGATAAGAGATTCTATAAATAGTTGTCTTTAATTTCGTCTTTATTTCTAAAAATAGAGAATTGAGTTAAATATCCAGTTCCACTTCTATTATTCCTGTGTCCATAAAAACACAAACAAAGCTAAATAATTTTTTTCAAATAAGATCGCCTTAATTAGTTAAATAAAATACTCACTTCCAATACTTATTAATGTTAAAGTAAGTTTTGAAACTTCAATAAATTGATACGTTCTTGTAAAATTTTAATTGGGCTTGGTGTCTTGTTTCAACATTTTATTTATCCGCTCTAGACAAAACGAACTTAAGAAGTTATAATAGGGAAATAAATATGATATATGAAATATAAAAACAAATATAAATATACGGTAAAAGACCGATTTCTTAAATATGTCCGTTTTGATACCGCTTCGGAGGAAAACTCCACAACCTGCCCTAGCACTAAAAAGCAGTTAAAATTTCTAAAATTTCTCAAGCAAGAATTAGCTGAAATAGGGTTGGAAGATATAGTTTTGGATGAATACGGTTATTTAACCGCTACTCTGCCGGCTAATACTTCCCAAAATTTGCCAACTATTGCTTTTTTTGCACATGTAGACACTTCTTCGTCGGTAAGCTCTAAAAATGTTCAACCTATTGTTCATCCAAATTATCAAGGTCAAACTATTCGTCTACCAGCTGACCCTAAGCTAATCATTTCTCCAAAAACTAATCCAGAACTAGCTAAAATGCGAGGTTATGATATCATTACCAGCGATGGTTCTACTTTACTTGGGGCGGACGATAAATGTGGAGTGGCTGAAATCGTTGATGCCATAAACTTTCTGGTTACTCACCCCGAAATTCCGCATGGTAAAATCAAGATCTGTTTTAATCCTGATGAAGAAATTGGAAGAGGAATGGATAAACTGGATCTGAAAACTTTTGGAGCTGATTTTGGATACACCCTAGACGGACCGGGCAGTGGTGTTTTAGAGATAGAAAATTTTAATGCAGCCACTATGATTGCAGAATTCTTTGGTCGCAATGCTCACCCCGGCTATGCTAAAGGTAAAATGATTAATAGCCTTAAAATTGCTTCGGAATTTGTTTGTTCTCTGCCTAAAAAACTTGCTCCAGAAAGATCTAGTAATAGACAAGGCTATATCCACCCTCTCAAAATTGAAGGAAAGGAAGAACAAACTCAAGTAGTTTTGATTTTAAGAGATTTTGAAGTTGAAGGTTTACAGTACTATAAAGAGGTGGTGCAAAATTTAGCTCTCAAAACCTGTTCAAAATACCCAAAAAGCACTTTTGAGATTAAATACACAGATCAATACCAAAATATGAAATATGTTTTACAAAAACACCCACAGGTTGTCCAAAGAGCTTTAGATGCTTACAAAAAACTGGGGATAAAACCAAAAATTCAACCTATTCGAGGTGGTACCGATGGTGTAAAATTATCCGCTCAAGGTTTACCCTGCCCTAACCTTTCTTCTGGTCAGCATAATATTCACTCCAAAACCGAATGGACAACAGTGCAAGAAATGGAATTAGCAGTAGATCTAATTATTGAACTTGCAAAAGCAAATGAATAAAGACAATTTTCAATTGTTTATTAAAGATGATTGATGAACTCTAATTGGAGAACAACTCTAGAATTTAGTGATGCCAAATGTGTAAGGATTTCTAAAAGTCATCACATAACCCCTTTTACCAGCATAAAACAATCATAAAAATCAAATTCCACAACTAAAATCTTTTTAAGAAAGTTGTTGTTTAGACTGCCACAAAAAAAGCTTCCACCAAACATTGGGCGATATTTTTGAGTTAGTCTTTATTTGTTTGTCGGTCAAAATTAGCTTTTGTTTGAGTTGATTTGACAGCTTGTAATCTTGCTTATCTAGTTTACCAAAAATCAAGCTAAAAGCTAGCTGGATGTCATCTTCAGAAATTCTTTCAAACCATGCTTGAGTCGTTTTAGCATTAAAAGGTAGCATAAAAATCGGTAATTTTTGCTCGTCAAAATAATTAGTCAAAACTAACTCCGGGTCTCCACTTAAAAAACAAATTTCAAGAAGATTGACTAGTTCTGTGTAATTATTAGTATTTTTGATCAGTTGGGTTTTTTGGGTTTGAAGTAGTTGTAATTGATGGTTTGCAAGATATTCGTCTAAGATAGACTGTTTAGTGCTAGATGCAAATTCCTTAAGCAACAAATATTCCCAGCCAAGATTTTTGAATATCTTTTTCTCTTCTGCTGACAAGCCAACACCAGCGCCTCGAAAAAAATAAATGTTTCGACTTTTATCCAAGTGCTCTAAAAATTTCTGATCATCTTTATTAAAAGTTAAATTTTCAATATCAACCAACAGGACTTCTTCATCTAAATCACCAAATAAACTATCTGACGGGACTATCTCGTACTGAGCAGATGCCCAAGAAGTCAGCTTGATTTTGTTAAACTGAAAAGCTTTTTGGCCAAGCAAAATTTCGTATAAACTGACTTTTTGGAGCTTAGCAAAATACTCTAGCACTAAATCCCAATCTGGGTAGTCTAAATAAAAAATCATATTTTATATCAAAAGAGTTTTTGGGTTTTGGTCAAATTTCACAAATTAATTTATATATTTCTAAATTTATGATTTTTACACACCCCTAGCACAAAAATTAAAAATCTTGTAAATTAACCAATTTCATGATATAATTAGTTATTAAAAACTATATTTTTTATACACCGAAAACATAAATAATCTGTTTTTTAAAAGAAATAAATGTATCCACACATGTCTGATTCTATAGCAGAAAAATACCGAGTTCAAAAAAGAGAAATCCAAAAATCAGATCCTAATTCGGTTTGGATTTTGGAAGCGATAAACAAGAATCCTAACAAACTTTTAAAACTAAGAACTCGTGTCAAAAGTTTCTTAAAAAATGGAGAAATAGTGAATATAGATGCAGTATTCGACAATAGTTCTAAAAGAAATAGTGAAATGTTAAAAAATCGCTTTAGGTATGCTGAAAGAATCTGGAAATCGTTTGAAAAAAATTTATCATTATACCAAATACCAGAAAAATCTAAGAAACAATTAAGAGCGATTGTTTTAATCCATAGTCTTGGTTTTAGTCTTAGCTGGGAAGCTTTTAAGAAATACAAATCGCAAATTGAGTTTTTGTTCTACCCAACTTTCACTGAAAACGAACTTTTAACGATATGGATGATGGCTCATGAAATTAACCTATTAGACACAGAAGCAAAGAAATTTAGAAACATGCTTAGTCAAGGAGCCTTAGGAGGCCCACAATTGTTTAACCCCCCTCTAAGTCCAGAAGAAAATGTACTAATGTTTAAAATTCTAACAGGTCAGTTACCATTAGATGATGAAATTCGAACTAAGTTCCCAAGAATATATGATTATTTTAACTCTAATCCTGATAACATTAATCACCGACTCCAGCCCAAAATACAAGAAATAATATCATCAGGTAAACTGTCCTTAACGGATATAACCTTGTTGCATCGTGCTTTAGTTGGAGATCCAACTCTAACTGAAGAAGAACTAAAAAATCCAATTTTGTACACATTTTATCCACCCCTATTTGATATAAAAGAGATGCTGAACATTGTTAGAAATCACGACCTAGAGTCAATCATTTTTGGTGCCTTAAAGTTAACGGACAAGATAAATTATCCTGCCGAAAACGAAGGTTTTGTTAAAATCTGGCAAGACTGTATGATGATGCTACACTTCTATGCTCCTGTGCTAGAGCTAGCTGGTTTTAGGGACATGGCAAATGAATGTAACTCTGTTGCCTTAGACTTCTTAAATAGAGGACTCTTAACTGAAGAAGAATACTCAAACTTAAAAGACTTACACACCAAAGCAGTAAATGCATATACACAATATAACTTAGATATTTTAAAGATTTTAAGCGAGTATGCTAGTAAGCAAATTAAAGCTGGGGACTTTTTAATAAGAGCAATTAGTAGTAGAGTTAAAACTATAGGTAGTGCAGGTAGAAAATTATGGGAAAAATACCGAAAATATGGCACTGTGCCAGATTGGCTTGGATTCAAAGTAGTTATTGATACAGATCCTACACCCGAATATCTGGGGGATGTTGTTGGTTCTATAATAGAAAAAGTGACAAAACTCGGGTTTGAACTAGGACATTCAAGAGTTGATAAACCAATCAGTGTGATGCTAGAAAGTATTGTAAAAAATGAAAATGCTAAAAATGTATTCGAAAATCAACTATCTGTAAAAGGTATTTCCAAAGATTTTATAGGCTATGAAGAGCGAGCCTATCAGGCTATTCATTTAAATTTTCGCAGCACTAGCGATCCTAGTATAACCTGCGAAATTCAAATAACTGATCTTAAAAATGATTATATAAATAATCTGGGTCGTAGATCTCACATTCTTTATAAGGCAAAAAAACACTCTCTTACAGGTAATGTGATAGACGACAATACTAGTCGAAAGTTTTCTGCTTTGGGTAATGAATTATATGAACGAAGAGGGAAGCTTTTAAAAAATATAACTAATAGTGACATAAAATTATGTCCTTACTCTCAAGCCAGATTGTCAGAATATGGTTTTGTAATTCATCCTGCTTACACAGAAGCTATATAGTCCTAGAAAACTCAAAAAAATAGTATAATTTGACAAAAACATTACACAAACCTAGCACTCTGAATGAGTTAAAAACTCTCTAATTTAGTTAATTTTTAATTAAAAAAAATTTTATGAAACATCTCGTTCAAACACTAAAATGGGTTTTTGCTGTCAGAGGTATTATCACTATTTTATTTGGGTTAGCCTTTTTGTTTTTGCCTAATCCAACTTTAACAATTTTAATTTTGATTTTTGGTATAACTGTTTTGGTTGATGGTTTTATTAATGCTGTTGGTAGTTTTCAATCTAGAAAAGAAGTCACTGACTGGTGGGTTTACTTGTTGGAAGGAGCTTTTTCAATTATTCTCGGTTCCATTACCATTTTCTGGCCAAACATTAGTCCTGCAGCTTTAATGTTCATTATTTCTTCATGGGCAATTGTTACCGGTATTTCAAAAATGGTGGCCGCTATTGGTCTTAGAAAATATATAGAGGGTGAATTAGTTCTACTTTTTAGTGGTATTCTGTCTGTGATATTCGGCTTTGCAATGATTACTTTTCCACAGGCAACCGCCACCGCTTTTGCTCCTATCATTGGCTTTTTTAGTATTTTACTTGGTGTATTTTTGTTAGCTTTGGCTTGGAGAATTCAAGAAGAACACGACCCGGTCCTAGGTGACTTTTTAAGACCAAAGTATCAACCTATACCAAAAAATGTCGAGGAAGAAGAAATCGAAGAAGAGGTTTTGGTTAAACCTGCAAAACCCAAATCAACAACTCAAAAATCTACAGCTACAACTAAAAAAGATTTCAAAAAAACTTCTCCTAAAAAGTAAAGTAATCAATTTTAGTATTGTTGCTTATTTTTTAACAAAAAAATTATATAACAGATAGTGTAAGTATAATTACTAAGCTAAAGAGACTCATCAAGTCAATATACAACAAATCGTCTATTTTTAGTACTTTTTGGCGCCAATCTCTCCCTAATTTCTAGGGATTATTTATGGCTTTATTGTACAGGAACAATCTCTCTGATAAAGTCTACGGCGGTTAAATTAGGTGGATACCGTCCTCGTATAAAACCAGATAATTCTGTTGGCTCGAAAGATAAGGCTTGATCTACAACTTCCTGTGCGAACAGGTTCTGACCTAAAGGTATCTGCACTCCGTAAATTTTACTTTTTTCTCCTTTCAAAACTTCCCCTGAACCGTTGACAGCATAGTGCAATACAGGCAACCCTACTGCAGTTGCTTCAATCAAAGTTCTACCAAAAGTATCTGTCAAACTTGGATGTACCATTATGTCATGATTAGCTACCAACTTGGCCAAATCTTTTTTGTCTTCAATACCGTCTAAAAAAATTACTTCTGGAGCATTTTCTAGTTGAGAGAGTTTTTCTACGATTGATTTTAGCTTTTGTATATATGATTGACTGCCTGAGCCAATAATAGTTAGAGTATCTGGACTAGTGCGAGTATTCATGAAATCTCTAACCATCTGTTCAAGGTTTTTTTCTTCTGCTAATCTGCCAAAGTATAAAAATTTTAAACCTCCTTCTTTTGTTGGTTTCTCTGTTTTGGCTACATCCAGAAACTCTTGGTTTATACCCCTAGACATAATGCCTACTTGATGGCTCGGAAATCCTAAACCAATTAGTAATTGCTTCATAGTTTCGTTAGTAGCCATAACTTTACTAGCCAGTCTGTGAATAGACATAGCTATTTGGGAAAACCATCTAGGCGTTTGCAGTTGGGGATTTAGCCTAAACAAATTAGATAAAGCAGTGGTTGCATAATTATCAAATCTGGTGTGTACTGCTGTAGAAAAAGGTATTCCTTGAATTTTTAACCCAATAGACAAAAACATGCCATCTGGGCTTTCTGGTACGGCAATATGCACAGCAAAAGGGTTAAGACTAGGAATTATGGACAGCTTTAAAAAGCTAGAAGATACCTGAACATCTGGTCTGTAACCAAAGGGAAGTCTAATTCTTTTTAAGAATTTTATACCATCATGACTAGAATCTAAAGTAATATACACTATCATTCTGTCTATAAATTTGCTATCTAAACCTGATTCTATTACCACTTCTCGAAGTGTTTGGATAATTTCTTGATATGTTCTCGCTACTCCGTTAATTATTTTTTGATCAGATTCTGTTTGCATTCCATCGGCCATGTTCAAAATTACTATCGGTCTTCCGCTTTTGATCCATTCAACTACTTTCGTTCTTTCATATTCTCCAAAACCTCTTGATTCTAGGTTAGTTTCAAGTCTTTTTGAGACTTCATTCGCTATCTCTGGTTGTTTAGTGAACATTTCACTTCTAGAATTAGGCATAACTCTATATTTATAATACCACAAAATTTGTATTATATCAAATACCCTCTTCTTTCAAAGTTTCTTAAAAAACCAAAAAATAACATCCATTACATCATCCATGATGCAAATCTGCTTTATATTCTTAACAGATAATTAAAAAAAAATATCCTACCCCCGCCTAAATTCTAGTCATATCAAAAATGAAGATAGATATTAAGGATAGTCAAATTAGTTATAATTCATATAAATTCATATAACTTTTAACCTTTAAAGTTTAACAAGCGACCAATTAAATAATCTAGATGTCATTTTTAGTTTTAAATTTTAATCAAATAATATGAACAGATCTATACAAGAAAAATCAAATATTACATTTTTGCAAAGATACTAAAAGTCTTTACAAAAAACAGCAAACATTATATCTAGAAAAAATGTCTAATTTCTACTTTTTGAATTTACCTAAAAAACATTTCGTCTTAACAAACAAAACAATTAACAAAGTATTACCTTAAGATAAAAATGAAATGAATACTAGTTATATTAAAAATATAATTTCTAAAACTATCAAATTAACTAGTCTTAATTTCTATTCTTGAAACGATTCAATAATTCAATATATCTAGCACGCAGTTTTAGTTTTAAAACACTTATTGCTTTTCTGGGATTTCTGATTGCTTTTCTAAGATTTTCTAAACTGAATAAGGATGGTCTATTATGTTTTTTCAAAATTTCTGGCTCTAGTAATTGTTCTCTTCTAAAAGCATAGTAATCATCTTCATTTGTAATTTCTTCTACCAAAAAAGCATTTCTCCACAAACTTTTTTTAATTTTTTCTAAAAATTCTTCTTTGTGTTTAAGAATATATTCTTTTTTGTATTTTTCAACATATTTATATTTCTTATTTTCGTATCCTATATTGCTAAATACTTGTGAGAATTCAACTAAATCTTCATACACTTTAGAATCCATAAAACTTCGAAAATTGCTGGTTGCATCATATTTACTAACATTATCTAAATATTTAGAGTATTTAATATACTCATCAACTGCATCGAGAGCTGATAATTGAAAAATTTTAACTTTATCAGAATTTGTATTATCAGAATCTTCTTCTTCAATAGGTATTACAGTTCCATCCGGTTGCTCCTGAAAACCTAATAAGGAACCTTCCGGAGAAGAGAATAAAAATTCGAATAACATATGAGCTTCTTCCACCCAAACTTTATCATACCACTGAACACCAAGATCAACTAGATATCCAAAAGATGTGCTCATGATTTCAGGGTAAGTACTTTCAAAAGTGCCTAAATAATAACCAACAACATTTTTACCAGTCATTTTTTGTATGCTGTATTGTATACTTCCTCTCCAACCGATATCAAAAATGTTGATTGTATCATAGTTAAATAACCCTTCTTGTCTCATATATTTGAGGACTAAATAGTATTTTTCTAACAAAACCTTTTTTATTTTTGGATACAAATAAGCCACTAACTTTCTAGAGTCGTGTAAAGTTGAGTCATCCACTAAAACATCTAAACTAGAAAATCCAAATTTCTTTAAAATAATTTTATCATCAAAATTTAATCCAATGAAATTAAAGATATCTCGTAAGGTTAATTCGTGACCAAGTACTACATTTCTTTGAGTTAAAACATCTACAGCAATGTTAATATGTTCGTTAACTAAATTTGGTATTTGATAAGCTACTCTAGAAGTTTTCAAATAACTCGATTCTGGTAAATCAGGATCTAGTTTACAAAATTTGTCATATACTTTTTTGACTATATAACCATCTCTACCAAGAAAGAATAGATTATCTTTACCTCTATTTAAATCTGCTACCCATTTAGTTAAACCATAATATAATGGAGCGGCAACTTTAGCACCAAATTTATGCCAATAATTTATTTCTAATCCATTATGTACTTTATTGATAGATATGGCAGTCATTATTGATAGATCTACGGAGTAATCAAACTGACTAGCTATCTTAGCTCTAGTTCTCACTGGTTCGTAATGATGCGCGGACAAACCATAATTTATGGGATTTAAATAATCTGAATTTTTATTATCACCAATATGAATAGTTTTTTTGGGCTCTAGGACACCTTTCTGAATCAAGTATGAATAAATATCTCCATTATGCTTACTCTTTTTAATTTGGTTGGAAATTATTAGTTCAGAATAGTTGTCATAACCATTATTTTTTAATACTTCTTCGATAAAGTCTCTGGGTAAATACATGTCTGATATAATAACTACTTTTTTACCAATTTCAAGAGCATAATCGTAAAGTTTTTTCATAAAAGGGTTTGCAATCAAAAATTCTCTTTCAATTTCCATTTCCAAATTTTGTAAGGTGTTTATCTCGTCTTTAGAATAAAAATTAGATAGCTGTTGGTATATTTCTTCATATGAACATTCATAGTTATTTTTGGAAGTCCTAGCCTTACTTTCAGACTCTGTTCTTAATTTAAAATAATTTTTGTAACCATATTTTTCTTCGATTACTCTAAATATATCAGTTGGATACAAGACATTCCTTAATAACAAAGTATCAAAAATATCAAAAGAAACAATACTGTATTTTTCTATTTTACTTTTTAAAATATTTAACTCATTAGACATACTTATTTTACCTTTTTCTAATTTTTTTAATGCACTTTCCTTATCATATACCACATTAATTTTAATTCTGTCATTTTTGTTAAAATTATTTGATAACTTGATGGTCTGATTCCCCAAAGATACAAATTTACTGGATTCCTTAATTATGTTGTTATCAGATAAATTATTTGGAGAGATATAAATTTCTTGATCATTATGATAAATCCTAATTTTGTAAACTCTATATCTTATAGAAGGTCTAATTGTAATATATGATAAATTTTCAGGTAGAGTAAATTCCACTTCTTCATTAAAATTATGACAATGGTGTTGGAAGATTTTTTTATCTTTGTCGAAGACAGTGATTGAGTCATATGTTCCATTATAAGTTGGAAAGATATCAAATAAGCTCTCAGATATAAAGTATTCTTGATTTTCAGATGGATAAAATTCGTATATACCTTCAAAAGTATGAGAATCAGTTTTGTTGATTACAGCTTCCCTAGCAATTGGTTCTAAACAGTCATAATCTTTACCTAACTCTGAGTAGGAAGGTACCATATAAGTAGAATCATAATAAGTCAAATTAAATTTAAAAACATCTAACATATATTTGAAACTATAGGGAGTATACCAGCGGAGATGTGTTGAATCAAGCAAACCTATATCAGTGTAGGTAAAACTGTTTGTTAACAATTCGATTAATAAACTTGCATGAGCCACATTTGGTATAGCCACTAAAAATTTTCCAGTTTTCTTTAATTTAGTTCTCAGGAAATTTAACACTTTAAAAGGATCATAAACATGCTCTAAAACATTCATCAAAGTTATATAATCATAACAATCTTCTGGAATTAGATTTATCCATTCTTGGATATTGTTCAAATTTTGATAATATATCTTGTCTAATTTTTGATTTAAAATTTTAACCAGTTCTGGATCATATTCTATTCCCTCGACTCGACAATTTTTGTTGTGTTTAAGGTGTTCGGCAAAATAGCCAACTCCAGGACCAACATCTAAAACTAAAGATCCTTTGGCTATTCTTTTATCTATCTTACAATAAGAATTAGGCTCATCTAATTTGAATTTTATGTCATATTTATGAGTCATACTGCCAAAAATGGTCTATAAATAATATTCCTTCGCACATTTGTTTACTTACTTTTATTTCAAAAGCATTTTTGATTATATAATCTGACAGAACCACGGTTCCAGATGCATTATAACAAACCGACCACAATGTGTATATATCTTTATATAACTTTGGGTTTTGATAAGTTAAAATCAGAGTGTATTTTCCTGGTTGGTCATTAATTTTAAATTTGTCAATTTTGGTGTTTAAGCCATTAACATACTCCCCTTTAGAGTTTCTCATTCCAACACCAAAAAACATTCCAGGAAGATATTCATATAGTTCATAGTCAATTTTAATTTTAATTTCCAGATTGGGTGAATACTCAAATTCTTTTACTTCCTTGTTTGCTTGGTTTAAAATTTTAGTAGAAGTAATTTTTACAATACCGCTTGTTTTGTTAGATTCTATAACTGATTCGTCACTAACAGGTTTTATATTTTTTTCGTACATCTCTACAATATCTATCACATTACTACCTTCATCAACAATCTCTCCAGCTTCAAACCTAACCACCCTATCACAAAAGTATTTAACAGCGTGTAGGTTATGAGAAACAAAGATAATGCCTTTACCTGTTTTAGATAATTCAATCATATGTTCAATACATTTATTCTGAAATTGTTCATCACCTACACTCAAAACTTCGTCGATAATTAAAATGTCAAAGTCTGAATGTATGGCTGCCGAAAAGGCAAGTCTGGCAAACATACCACTAGAATAGGTTTTTATTGGCTGAGCTAAAAACATATCATCCAAACCGCAAAAATCAATAATTTTAGATACTCTATGTTTTAGCTCCTTTCTGTTAACTTGCTTAATTTTAAGAAAAAAATCTATATTTTCATATCCTGTTAATTCTGGATTAAAAGCAGCTCCTAACTCAATTAGAGAATCAACTCGACCATTAATTTTTAGGTATCCGCTAGTTGGCTCCAAAATACCGGATAGAATCTTCAAAAAAGTACTTTTACCAGATCCATTTGGACCGATTATACCAACTACCTCACCTTTTTTGAGAGTAAAATTTATATTATTATTAGCTTTAAATATCGAACTATGCTTACCAAGTCTAAATATATCAAAAGCTTCCAAAATCCTGTCTACTGGTTTTTTGTAGATTCTAAATATTTTACATACATTTTTAGCCTCAATTAAAACATCATCTTTAAGCATAAAATTTATAAGACTTCATTAAAATGAGATTTTAGTTTTTTAAATGACACCCAACCTAAAATCCAGATAAATATAACTTGTAATAAAAATATATAATCATAATAGTCAAAACTAATTCCTTGTTTGTAAATGAGAGCATCCCTATAACCTTCCACAATATAGAAAAAAGGATTATATCTTAAATTGTTGACCACTTCGTCGGGGAAAATCCTGTAATCCCAGATTATTGGAGTTAGCCAAAAGAGCACCTGCATGATAATGTCAACGATCTGCTTTAAATCAGGAAAGAAGGGTATGAAAGCAGATAGTAAATATGCAAATCCGGAAACTAAAATTATGGAGCAAAGAAAATAGTATAGAGCTACAACATTTAAAGTAACAGCATCCAAAATATAGATTAAAATTGCTGAAATAATAATAAAAATTAAGTGAATATAAGTAGCTGAAAATATCTTTATAGCCGGTATCAACCATTTATTAAAGGACATTTTTTTGATTAGATATCTATATTCTAGGATTGAATATCCGCCAGAAATAATTACCTCACTTATGTAAAACCAAGGTATTATTCCGATCAAAAACCAAGAAGTAAAGCTGGTTTCAGGTGTCGGGTTAGTTTTTAGTCCATATTCAAATACAAACAAAAAAATAGAAATAGTTAAGATAGGTTTTGTAAATAACCATACAATACCCAGAACTGATCCAGAAAATCTATGGAGAGTTTCATGTAAAGACAAATCAACAATTGAATAAAAATCTTTTTTCACTTTTTTCAATAAATTAACTATGCAATACATAACATTACTCAGTCATTCTAAACTTAAGTTTAACTAATTCCCACCAATATCTATCCTTTATCTAGTCCTCTAGAGAGAGTGTTTTTTGATTTTTTGTTTGAACCTTTTCAATCTTCTAAATAATTTTAGAGTTAGCACAAACCGTTTTTCCTAAAAAGTCTAACCTTAACTTAAAATCTAAAATAATTTATAGCACATATGTAATAAGAATTAAATTGTAAATAGTCAAGCTTACTGAAATTTCTTTTAGTGCTGCGATAAGATTTACCAATCTATCAATTTTTTCTTCAAATTTAAAACCATGATTCTTTGTTGACTCAAAATATGTAAATCTTTAAATCAGACAAAAAATATAAGATTATAGACAAATAACTTCAAAAAATAATTATAAATTTCATAGAAATAAATATTTATAGATTTTGTAAACCCTTGTTTTATTATGAAAAAATCCTAATCAGTAAAAAATATGATTAGGTTCTAAATTAGTATTCTCTTTTAAATTGACTCATTAATATTATAAATCTATCAATTTTTGACAAAGCAAAAAAGATATGGTTTAATTATTTGATTGTTAATCTTAACACAGCTTAATTATGTTCAATCTATACAGTTTTTTAGTTGATAAAAAAATAAAAAAAGAAAGAGTAAAAAACAGAAGAAATATATTTATTTTTAGTGCTTTGTCCGCATTTCTAGGTGCTGCTTTAAGTTTCTTTTTGTCTCCCAACTCTGGAAAGAAAAATCGCGAGATAGCTTTTCAAAAAATTAAGTCGATAGCAAATAATCTTCAAAAGTTCAGTAGCGAAGCATCTGCAGATGTCAAACGAACCGCTAAAGAAATTGTTAGTAAAGTAAAAGAATCGGAAGAAGAGCTTATTGATAAATTTGATGAGCTTAAAACTAAAATTCAGGATAAAATTAAAGGTAAGAAAGAGATTAGACTGGAAAAGGAAAAAGAAGACTAAAATTCTACTTTTTAGGCATGTAATTTAGATCTAATTCTAAACAACAACAAGAAAATATTTAGTTCGGTTTCTGATTCCTTTAAAGTAAATTGACAATGTTTAAACAGTCTGTTTTATACGAGTGTAGTAAAAATGTTACTAGCAAATTAAGATGAGTGATAATAAAAATCCAAAAAATACTAAAAACAACCAAACAATTGAGGAAAAGCTCCTAAGACTTCAAGAAATACAAAACTTATTACAAGAAAAAAAAGTCACCCTGAGTGAGAGTGTGTCTCTACTGAAAGAGGCTAGTAGGCTAAAAGCAGAAATCGAGTTAGAATTACAACAAATTGAAAACAAGTTAAATATAATAAATCAAAATCAAGAATAGTTTTTTCTTATCTAGTTTTCAAAGCTGGTTATAGTTTTGTTCTAAAGTTCTGTTTAATTATTTTAGATTGTGCTTTTCAAAAATTTTATTACAACAAATTAAATAGAGACGAGACAAAAATATTTTTATGTTTGTCTAAAAAGTTGCTTTAACTGTTTAAACTTCACTTATTTAGATGGTTAAATGTATACAGAAGTTTGACATGAATTGACTAAACCACATATTTACAACATCCAACAGTTAAGAATGACTCTGATTGTTTTACTTGGACAAACATGTAGTGGTAAATCCCAAATGGCTGTAGATTTAGCCAAAAAACTGGGATCTAGTTGGATTGTAAATTGTGATTCTAGACAAGTCTATAAATATCTAAATATCGGAACGGCCAAAGTGGAAGGTTCTTGGCAAAATTTTCAAAACTTAGGAAAAGTTTTTCTCTATCAAGGGATTCCTCATTTTTTAATTGATTTTGTTGATCCCAAGCAAACTTACTCCTTGCATAAATTTTTACAAGATTGGTGTAAGTTATTTAATTCTTTAGAACAGAATTTACCAGAATTTGTGATTCTAACAGGAGGAACTGGTTTATTTGCTCGTGCAGTAGTAAAACAATATCAATTAGATGAAATAAATCCTGAATATGAAACTATTTTTCAAAAACAAAAACAACTCTTAGAGAGTCAATCTTTATCAAAATTACAAGAAATCGTTTCTAGTTATTCTACCATAAAAAATATAAATCACAGTGATTTTTTTAATCGCCGCAGACTTATCAACTATGTTTTAAGGAATTTTGCCAAGCAAAAAGGCTTGTTAAACCACAAAAAGCTCAAGTATCCTAATTTTGATCGTACTTTACAGTTTGCTATTTCTGTTGATCAGCAGACTTTAAAAGAAAGAATTTGGCTAAGGTTGAATCAAAGAATCGCAAACGGTTTGTTAAATGAAGTGGTTAACTTGCCACTAAGTCAAGAAAGATTATGGTCTCTAGGTTTAGAGTATAGGATTAGCAGCTTATATCTCAGAGGCTGGTTAACAGAAACCGAGTGGAAACAAAAATTATTTCAAGAAAATTGTAAATATGCTAAAAGACAGATGACATGGCTTAAGAAACAGCCAGTTGTTTGGATACACAACCTTGAAAACTTATACTCTCGTATTGTTCAATAAAAGTTTCATTAACTCTTAATAGAGTCTCTAATTCTAACAAAACAAGCTTAATCCCAGAAGTCAAATAAAATAAATGTCCTACACAAGTCTATCTTACTTTTAAGATTTTATGAGATTGTGAGTCTTGTCTAAACTCAAGCTGACTATTGTTGTAGAGTCTTTTATAGTTTGTATGTAGCTAAAAATTAAATTTACATAAAATGTCCAGCCCAAATACAGACCAGTCTCCGACAACTAAGCACAAAGTGCTAGACTGGGAATTAGCAGACTCTGATTATAGGTGGCTATGTTATTTTGCTGAAAAAATAGGTGCTAGTGTAGAGGAAGCTATGAAGCTAATTATGGATAATAAAAATGAGTTAGACTTGACAACACAGGTAGTCAATGGGCATTTTGTCAAGTTATCAATTCGCCGTTTGTGTATAAGCGGTAGTCTATGTTTGGAAGGTTTGAACCAACTAACAAAACTAGATTGTAGTTCGAACCGACTAACCGAGCTTGATGTGAGTCATAATGGTCAGTTGACTGAGTTATATTGCGGTGAAAACGAAATCACCGAGCTTGATGTGAGTCGTAATAGTCGGTTGACTAAATTGTACTGCTGGTTCAACCAACTAACCGAGCTTGATATTAGTCGTAATACTCAGTTAACTGAATTAGAATGCGGGAGCAACCAACTAACCAAGCTGGATGTGAGTAATAATCAATTGATTCATAAATTATGGTGTTATGAAAATCAACTAACCGAGCTTGATGTGAGTAATAATAGTCAGTTGATTTATTTGAATTGCTCGAACAACGATTTAACCGAGCTTGATGTGAGTCGTAATAGTCAGTTGATTGAATTATGGTGTGGTGATAATAAGCTAACCAAACTTGATGTGAGTCATAATAGTGAGTTGATTAACTTATCTTGCTATAGCAACCAACTAAATGAGTTGGACGTGAGTAGTAATACCCAGTTAGTTGAATTGTGGTGTTCTAACAACCAACTAACCGAAATTGATGTTAGTAATAACAGTCAATTGACTTATTTAAAGTGTCGGAATAATCCATTAAAGAAAATTCGTTTAAACAACAATCCCAATCTACGAATTATTGATAATCGGTACTCTAAATACTTTTGGGTGGGGTTTATTATTGGATTTATTGTTGTTATATTTTTTATGTGGACTTTAGTTTTTTAAAATAATCGTGGATAAATATCTAATTTGTATTTTCTTCCGTTTCAATTACACTTTTCTGTATCATTACGAACAGGGTGAAACAATATCCATAGTATTTTCTTGATTGACCAATACTTGATTGGCTAGATTAGATTTTTTAGGTGATTTACCTATTTACTGAGTTTTGATTAAAATAAGTTCTCTTACTTATCCGACTCTACCCCGCATTTGAACAATTTCTATAAACTTGTATTTGATTAAAATTAAAATATAAATTATACTATTAATATAAATTATTACTATTAATCTATTAATTATGACTATTAATAATGAAAAGGATAAAAATCAATAAAAATGGGAGCTTGGTAAGCAGCCATTGCTACCGCAAGATGGACAAAATCCAGAAGCTACTGCTGGAGGACCAAATATTGATGAGTGTATTTTTAAGCTTAAGTTATTGCGTGATGATGCTGATTTAAGAGAGTATGCAATTATTACAGAGGCAATTACTATATTGCAACGAATGTTTTCAGGTCCGGTTTTTGTAGGTGAAATGAGTACCGAAATGATTAAAGAAATGAGGTAAAAATTAGACACTCTTTTACGATCACTAGATCCTAGACTAGCCGATGTTATTATATCAAGAGTTGATGAATATAAATTACAAAAGTCTTCAAGTGAAGAACTTACAGGGTCAAGGGTGGAGTCTCAAGCAAACTTTGGAAGCTGGCAAGATTTTTTAGAGTCAGATTTTGGTAAAGAGTATAGAATGATAAGTAAAAATTTTGGAATAGGTATGAGAGAGTTTGTAAGAAAAATTGGGCTTGAAAAAGCCAGACAATTGTCTACCATGTACCAACCAGACTATTATGATAGAGGTTTTAACCCACTTTTGGTAGCCATAGATCAAATCGAAAACCAAAGTTCAATAAAAATTCCACCAACTCCTGAAAATTGGAAAAACCTATCACCCAGACTATCTAAAGACCCAATATATCTTAGTATTGTTCAGAGACTGACTGATGAGCTTAATAAGAGAATGGCTGGTACAACAGATCTTAGTACACTAACCACAGAGCAGTTTTCAAAAATCATAGGGAGTGAACGGTACCAACAAAAACTAGCAAATATTAGTAAAGAAGCTGAAGAAGAATTTAGGCGAAATTATCCAAAATTGGCTTCACTTTACGATCAAAAACGTGAAGAAGAAATTTACACCGCCACAGACGGACTGCCTGATGCTAATCTCGATCCTATTTGGCTGGAGATGTCCAGACTATTTATCGATATGGAAACAGCTTGTAGAAGGTTTGCTACACATTACCCTAGAAAATTTGAAATTTATGCCCAAACTCATCCACTAATGAAAAGACTTAAAAAAAGAACAAGAGGAAAGAGAAAGGTGGAAAGAGCAGCAAGAAATTGCAAAACTAAGGCAACAACACCCACCTACTCAACCCAGACAAACATCAAATCTACTATTTTCAGGACAACGGCTCGAGTCAGCTGGTTTACACGACCCTACTTTTGCACTAGCTTATAGAAGAGGATTAAAGAAAAGACTACCTCAACAAGGTCAACGACAAGGTCAACCAGAACCAAAGAAGTTATCTTTTGAATCCTACCAAAACGCTATGGACAAAGCAAGAGAAAGGCTCTACCCATTAATGAATAACCCGATAGAAGGACTCAACCCAGCAGATTTGCCAAGACCTTTGCAGGATGGTCAAACTCGTGGAGCAGAATTTGCAGAAGTAGCTCTAACACCAGCAACTGTTGAAGTTATAACAGGCAACCAAACTCCTCCCTCAGAAAGCTTGAAGATGCAAGATGGGGGTGGGGTAGAGGTTGAAAGTTCAGATGACCCTAGAGATTATTTTGATTTTAGTGCTAAACAGAAAATGGCACAAGAAGCTTATCCTATATTAGACTGGGAGGATGCTGAATCAATTACTTTGATTGGTAACGAAAATTTTAATATCTCGATTGGGGTGGTTGATAGAAAATACGGGGAAATAGCTAAGAAAGTTTTACTTGTTGGTTTTAGTGTAGAAGATGTATCTTTTTCTCAAGAATTTATTTTTGATAACAATGATTTCATATCAATGTTTGTTCAACTGATGAAAAATCATATTATCAAAATATCACCAAAAAAATACCTTTTTTAATTAAAGGTCTTATATCAAAATTATCTAACAACTCTGAAAGCAAAACATGGGGTTATGAGCTTGCTTGGACTTATATTACTGAATTACTAATTGATTCTGTAGAAGATAGTTATGATTTTCAAGAACATAATAATTTATATGTTGCTGTAATAGACGAGCTAAAAGAAGCAACTGAAAACCAAAAGTCATTACTGAAAAGTTTTTGGCAAAGGTTGTCCACAAAATTAAACTCTCAAGCACTAATATCTTATTTTGAAAAGTGGAAAAAACAGATTGATGATGAAATTTATTTTGGTAGACAACCGTTTTCTAAGTCAGAATTTGACTATACATTGAGAAAACTTATTGATTATATTCCCTTAGCTTCGGCAAATTACGGATTATTTTTAACACCTAAAATATCAAGATTTGATATATCAAGTCAAATAAGAGTAAGTCGTTTTGAGTCAGATGCAGCACTTGCTGAAGCCCTAGATAGAATGCCTCTGGAGGAATACCCTAATTATTTGAGGAACCAAAGATATAAATGTACAAAATATAAACCTCAAATGGTTAATTTAGAAGAAGTTGTCGGAGCTATTGGTGTTAAAAGATGGTCAGAGATTTCTACTTCTGAGGGGAGAGGGCTTTCAAGTGTTAAAAACATGGTTGAAAATATATCTCAAGGTTTTTTTGACCCGATTAACCCAGACCAAAGCCCTATCAAATTATTAAAGACACCTGACGGAAAATACTTTGTTGAGACTGACGGAAGACATAGAATAGCCGCTCTCAAAGTGATGGGGGTGAAATACATCCCAGCCCTTGTGTCTGAATACTATGAAAGTTAACACCTCTACCCATCCAATTCCACCTCACCTTTGAGGAGTTTTTGGTAGTATTCAGAACGAATTGCTAGTTGTTCTGGGGTATAAAAAGTCATCTGTTTTTCGGCACTGTTGAGCGAAAAGTCTAAAATGCCAAGAGCTTTTTGTAATGTCTTGATCCTGTGAGCAATCACGAAAGTCAAACTGTTTTCGGCAAGCTCAAGAATCATCCTAGTTATGACATGCTCAGACACTTCGTCAAGACTACTAGTGGGTTCATCGATTAAAACTACAGTTGGTTTGAAATATTTTGCTCTTAAGTATAATCCAGCAAAATTGAGTCTTTGTTTTTGTCCTACAGACAAATTCAAACCACCTTCACCGATCAAAGTTTCTAACCCTTCTTTGCTTTCAAAAATATTCCACAAACCAACTTTTTTTAGAATTTCAATTAACTCTTCGTCGGTGTAAATTTGTTTGCTAGCTAGTTTAGCTCGATATTCGGCAATAATCTCAAGTACCTGCTCATAGTCTGGGGAATCGGGATTAGCTTCCAAAAAACTATCTATTTCTTCGTTGCTCGGCAAACCAAAAAGCAAGTTATAGCGAACTTCTCCTCGAAGGTTGCTGGCAGTTTGCATTTGTAGACCAATCAATTGTCGTCTTTGAAGGTCGGATAGGTCATAAATATCCACTCCATTGATTTTGACCGAACCCTCTTTGGGTCGCAATTGTCCACCTAGAATCGACAAAAAAGTGGTTTTACCAATTCCAGACGGCCCAATTATTCCATAAAGATGGTGTTTGTTGCTTAGATCTTTAGTCAAAGTTAGATTGTGCTGGTCAAAGATTTTGATGCCATTGTCATATTCAAAAGTTAAACCGATAATCTCAATTTTGGTCTTTGCAATTTTGTTAATATCTTTAATATCGCTTTTAATATCACTCTCCAAAACTGGATAAGATTGTTTACCAAATTTGTTTATAAATTCAAACAAATCTTTAATTCTTGCCAATCTTTCAAAAAATCTTCTTACTCTGCTACCAATATGTTTAATATCTTTAGAGGCATTGAGATATGTGATGAGCAACGAAATAGCAACAACAGGGTCAAGACTACCTTCCTGAACAAGTCTGATCGTTAAAAGAAATACTGAACCAACCGAAATTACAAATGTAATCTTAACTATGTTGTTGATAAGTTCATGAACCATCCAAACCACAGTATAAGTGTTAGCCATTTCATGATTTCTAGAAAATAATTTTTGATTTTGCTCCGGACTAGCAAAACTAGCTCTAATCAAAGCAACTTGCTGTAAAGTTTCCACACTGGCAGCTTTGAGCCAGTCTTCGGCTTTCATCCAAATTTTTTCTAAAAAAGTAGAAATAAAAACTTTGGAATAAACTGCGACGAGACTAAGACACAAAAGTCCTAAGATTGCCACAAAGCCAAGCAGTGTATCAAAATTAAACAGTAAAACTATCACTACTATAAAACTTGTAACAACATTAAGAATATCAAAAACAAAAATCTCTAAAATATTCTCATATGACTCGGAAGCGCGATTAATTTTGGCGATTATTTTACCACTAGAGCGAGTCGAGTGAAACGCTGGATCAACTGTTAAGAAAAACTTATAAGCATTATAATGGACACTCTGAATCACAGTTGATGTTCCCTTCAAAAAAGTATTTATTGTGAGCAAATCTAACAAATCTATTAGGAGCCAAACAAACAGAACCCACCAAATAAGATAATAGTTGCCACTGGTTATGATATAGGCCACCATGACGGAAGCAGGCTATGATAAGCAGAGTGGGCACAATGAACAAAAAAATATGAAATAAAACTAAACTTTTTTTGAGCAGAATCGTGTACCAAGGTTGGCAAAATCCACCTCTAAAATCGCCGATTCTTTTTTAAAACCAAAATATTTGTTGGTTAGATCGTAAATTTTCTTTTTTATCCAAAAACCTTTGTCTTGAATTTTCTTTTGGGGTATAAATTGATTATTGTGATTATATTTTATTTTAGCTCTTTACTTTTGTCTATGCCTTAGTATAACAGATTATAATCTTGCATTCTCAAAAAATATTACTTCTGTTTTATGATAACAGTGATCTTTTGGCTTTAAAGGATACTTTTACTTTTTGAAAAAATTAAAAATGAACTTACTTCTTTTTTTCAGATTTTTCTGCAGTTATTTTATTTAAAAATTTTTGGTGAAAATCTGACAATTTCAGTGAAAAATGAAATATGCTGTATTTATTTTATATATTCGTTTGAAGTTAAATAATCTTCGGCTTGAAAATAATGACAAAAATGTACCAGATATACACCCCTTGGTAAAGGACTGAAAATTGATTAGGTTTACAGAAATTATTAAATAAGTAAAACCCTTTTTTATTTTTTGTAAATTATTTACAATCCAAATTACACAAAACCCATAAAACAACCTCAAAATCCGCATTCTAATAATTTGTAGAAGTTTTTTTACAGGATGAAGACTAGTCTCTTCTTAGAAATTGTAACAAGAAAGTTAGTACATAATAAAACATTAAAGCAACAGAGGCAAATAGACTAAGTGAAGCGGCAACATATTGATTTGGTTGATATTCGTAAATTATGTTAGAAGTATTATAAAGAATCGCAGCAGCAGCAAACAAAATCATACCTGCAGAAAACCAAAATCCAAGCTGAAAACCGGTAAATATACTAACAACTATTAACCCTAAGGCAACGACTCCGCCTACAGTTAAAAATCCTCTCAAAAAAGAGTAATTAGTCTTAGTAGTTAAAGCAAGCAGTGTTAATCCTAAGAATAAAAATCCTGTCAAACCAGCTGCAGCTATTAAAAGATTTGGGGCAATTATTGTGGTAATTGTTAATAGAGGTACGAAAACTATTGCTTCAGCTAGTATGTACAAACCTAGACCGAGATATTGAGTAGAAAGGGAGGTAGCATTTCGAGCCCACATATCAGCAATATAGGAAACTCCTACAAACATCGCCAAGACTATAAACCAAGAGAATTCAAAAGAAAAAATTAAATTGGTAAAACTGTAAGCGAAACCTGTAGCAAAAAGTATCCACTGAACACCAGCAAAAGCCAGAATAGCTCCAGCTAGGTGAAGATATGTTTTTTTAATAAAACCACTTTGTAAACCAGCATCAACTAAAATAGTATTAGATTGAGCTCCTGCAGCAGGAGTAGTTGTAGTATTTTCAAATTCTGGCATAAACTTTTAATAAGGAAATTTTGATAAAATCTTAAGGGAAAGATATTAGTCATCGTGGTCAAACATTCCTTAAAATGTCAAGCTAATTTTTAAATTTTTAGTCGCTTAATGGGTGATAATTCTCTTTAGTTTCATTAAATTAAATTTTATATTTAGTGCTAATCAGTTTTTTATTATCTCTGAAGTCTCTGTTTGTTTGCAAATCTGACTTAAATAATTTGCAATAAAAAATACACTAGACCCAAGCAAAAAACCAATCGTGTTGAACATTAAATCTTCATTAGTATCATGTCTACTAGATATTAGCCAAAATTCAGTTAAACTCAATCTTTCTGCCAACAATTCTATTATCTCCCACATAGTAAATACAATAGAGAATAAACCAAAAGTGAACCAAAAGGCCCATTGCTTTGGTTGTCTAACAAATGGGTTAATTTTGTTAAAGTATTCCAAAAACATTCCACAAAAAACATAACTTAACACCAGTCCACCCAAAAAATGACCAATTTTATCAAAACCAACTAAACTCCAGAAAGGTAGATCAAAATACAAGTTGTAACCAAAATCAGCATAAATATGGGTAAAAATGTCCACAATTAAGACAGAAGAAAAAATAAAATTATTAAAATAAAATTTGGTTTCTAAGTTAAACAACTTTCTCACCAAAGGAATGAGCAAAAATGCAAAAAAAGGATATGGAATGATCCGAAAGAATGTACCTTTATAATATTGAATAACCTCGGTATTTAAAAAATATATTACACCACCTACGAGTTCTTGATATAAAGCTAAAAAAACTAAATACAACATTAAAAATCTCACTACCCAGTCCAAATACATCCATATTTTGTAATCTTGCCATTTATACATAAAAAATTTTTATCACAGCTTTTAACAGATGCTCTCTCATTTTAAGAAAAAACTTGGAATCAAAAAGCCTGATCAAATATTATTAATTAGTTTTGAACAAATTTAGGAAATCAGTGAAAAATTATTAGCCTTGAAAAAATGGTGGTCCCGGCGCGAATCGAACGCACAACCTTTTCCTTAGGACGGAACTGCTCTATCCAATTGAGCTACGGAACCAAACCAATTTGGTTGACTGATTTTATTTTGCTAAAATGTCAATATTTTGTTGTATTTCGATTAAAATTTAAAAAATTCTGCTTTTAGTAGCAACAAAACATTGTTTACTTGTTTATCTTGGCAACGAGATATTACTTTTGTAGCGACAAGAGTTTTACCTCTAAAAACTAATTTAAGTTTTTCTAACTTGATTGTAACTCAATCATCCCCTACCCTCTTCTCCGAAATTGGGTTTTTTGTGGTATTGAAATACTTTTCGTTTTTCAAAAAATATGTTCTAGAAAAAAATTTAGTCTAAATAGTTTTATATATTTTGGTTAGACAATAAGTCTTCAAATTGAGATATTTTATTGATGCGGCGAATATGTCTTTCCTCTCCTGAAAAAGGAGTTTCTAACCATAGTTTAACCGCTTCTTTCGCTTGATCAACGGTTAAAAACCTAGCTCCTAACGATAATACATTAGCATTGTTGTGATCTTTGCTGAGTCTGATAATTTCTAATTGCGGAGCATTATAGACTACAGCTCTAATACCCCTTACTTTATTGGCCGCAATAGCTTCACCCTGACCGGAACCGCCTAAAACTATCCCTAAGTTATTTTCCAAATCTTTAGCTACTTTTTGAGCCGCAGGAATGATAAAGTCTGGGTAATCACAAGATTCCTCACTGTAAGTGCCCATATCTTCAACCTCATAGCCCAATTCGGTAATGTAATTTTTAAGAACTTCTTTCAAAGCAAAACCAGCATGGTCGGTAGCGATGTAAATCATAACTGAATAATATTAAATTTTTTAACAGCAAAGTTAACAACAAAATACAAGCAAACTGTCAATCATTATTTCTAATAAAATAGATCATTTGTACAATGAAGAAAGAACAAATCAAGAATGACAAACTCAATAATTA
>FWPV01004838.1_pt1 | contig 27693 bp, 27 predicted proteins | sample 2228371 | NCBI WGS metagenome assembly FWPV01 (sample SAMEA103939776, study PRJEB20133) | metagenome
GCTCCCCTGCCAGAATTTTCTGCTGGCCATGTCGATGCCCACCTCCTGGAGGATGGCCTCCGGGCTCTGGGAGCTGCCGTAGGCCAGGATCCGCTCGATGTGGGGGATGAAGGCCGAGCCCTCCTGACAGTACCGGGCGTAGAGGGAGCCCAGGGTCAGGCCGTTCAAGAGCTGCTGGAGTAGCATCTGTCCTTCTTAAAGCAACTAGGCCCAAACCCGGTTGTTATTTGTAACCTTCGAGTCCATTTTCTAATTCCTGCATTATAGCCGCCCAAAACAGCCCCTGACCTCTCTCCAGAAGATTTCGACAACTGGTCAGAGCTCGGGTCCTGTCTGCCTCCGAGCCGGTTATCCTGAATATCTCATAGTACAAGCGGGCTGATTCACTGTCGCTGGCAGCTCGTAACAGCATCTCTCTGAGGTTTTCCTCTCCTGCCTTAGGATCTTTCCTGGCCAGCAGCCGGCACCCCAGGATATCACAATCGAAAATCACCTCTCTTCTCCCAACTGTTTCCGCCAGCGCCCTGGCCTCCCGGCACAGCCTTTCCGCCTGCTCTATCTCCCCGAAGGCCATACATATCTCCGCCCGCTTCTGTATGAATTCTGGTAAATGGTGTCCCAGGTTTATATCCCGCGCGATACCTAAAGCCTGGTCTATCATTCGGGCGGCCATCGGAACCTGATTCAGTTTCAAATATACCTCGGAGAGAAGGCTCAGGGTAATCGCCTCACCGAGTCTATCCTTTATGCATTGGAAATCTTCGAGGCTCTGCTTCAGGCACTCCAGCGCCTTTTGTTGCCGTCCACTATGCATCTCCACCATTCCCAGGCTTCCCAAGGCCTGGGCCTGGCCGCTCCTATTGCCCAGCTCCTGGTTTATTCTCAGGCAATCGGTGAAGTACTCACCAGCCTTAGCTAGGTTGCCCTGTTTATAGTAACAATTGCCCAGGGCACCCAAGGCTAACCCTAGGTTGGATTTATATCCCAGGGCCAGAGATTCCTCAAGACTCCTTCGGTAGCACTCCTCGGCTTGACGGTAATCCTCCTGGTAGAAATGGACATTGCCTTTGTTGATCATCAAGGTGCAGATGGCGATCCTGTCCCCGCTGTTTTCGGCTATCCTCAGGCTCTGGTCGAAATACAAGAGGGACTTTTCCAGGTCGCCCTGGTACAGACAAAGGTTGGCCAGGTTTTCGGCGGCCAATCCCAGTTCGTTGCGGTCTCCCGCCAAGGAGGCTATCTCCATCTGACGCCGGTAGAAATCCTCCGCCTCGCGGTACCTTCCTCGACGGCGACAGCAGGTACCCAGATCCCCCAGCACCTTGGCTTCGCCCCGATAATCATTAAACTGGCGAAAAAGGGACAGGGCCCGGGTGAGTATTTCCTCCCCTTGATCCGGACGGCCGCGGTTGACGTTGAGATTGCCCAAATGCTCCAAGGCCGCCGCCAGCATCTCATCATCACCCGCCGTCTTGGCCTCCGCCACCGCCCGCTCCAGCTCCTCCATGGCCTGGCCCCAGAGTCCGATGCGCATCATGACAAACGACCTTAGAATGCGCAGATGGACGGGAAACGGGCTATCCTCTCCCGTCCACAGAAGACGGCGGCGTATCTTCATTCTGCGACTTTATTTCTAAAGGATCCTTTAATCTAGCCTAACGTTTTCGATGTCACCTGATGGCATTATTCTTCTGCTTGCCCGGCCTCAACCCAGTTTCTTCAGCTGCTCCAGCCAGCCGCGGAGAATGTTGAAGCTCCCCTGCCAGAATTTTCTGCTGGCCATGTCGATGCCCACCTCCTGGAGGATGGCCTCCGGGCTCCGGGAGCTGCCGTAGGCCAGGATCCGCTCGATGCGGGGGACGAAGGCCGAGCCCTCCTGACGGTACCGGGCGTAGAGGGCCAATGACAGCAGGTCGCCGAAACTGTAGGCGTAGCAGTAGAACGGGGTGTGGAAGATGTGGGGTATGTAGGCCCACTCCAGACGGAACTCGTCCGACAGATCCACCGTCTGGCCGAAGTGGGCGCGCAGCAAGTCCAGGTACCTGCGGCACAGATCGTCGGCCTTGAGCCCCTGCTCCATCCGATCGTGGGCCCAGAGTTCGAACTTGACGATAAAGGCTTGACGGACGATGGTGGCGTAGGCGTCCACCAACTTCTCCATCAAAAGCGATCTCTTCTCTTTGGCGGACCGGGCCGTCTCCAGCAGGCGCTCGAAGACGATGACCTCGGCGATGGTGGAGGCGGTCTCGGCCAGCGGCAGGGTGGTGCCGGCGGCGCTGTAGCTGTGGCCCGAGGCGTAGATATCGTGGATGGCGTGGCCCAGCTCGTGGGCCATGGTGGAGACCGAGGAGCTGTTGCCGGTATAGTTCAGCAGCACGTAGGGCACTACTTGGGGAGAGACGTTGGAGCAGAAGGCGCCGCTGCGCTTGCCCTGGCGGGGATGGGTGTCGATATGCTTGGCGCGGAAAACCTGCTCGGCCCTCTCAGCGAAGCCGGGGGCGAAATCCCTGAAAGTATCCAACACCAAACGGCGGGCGCGCTCCAGAGGTATATTCTCCTCCTCCCTGTCCACCGGGGCCAGGATATCGTAACGGCGCAGTCTCTTCATTTTCAGGCGCCGGGCCTTGAGGCGGAAGAACTCCTGGAACAGGCCGACGTTGTCCTCGACCGTAGCCAGCAGGGCCTCGATGGCCTCATCCGGGACATGGTTGTAGACATTGCGTCGGGAGATGGGCGAGCGGTGCTTTCTCAACCTGGCGTCACCAGCCCAGTCTTTGACCACGGCCTGATAGATGAGGAACAGGGAGGTCAGGTTCTTCTGGTAGGGCTCGAACAGGGCCCGATAGGCGGCCTCGCGTTCGGCCGGCCTGGCACTGGAGAAATATCGGCGCAGTGGCTCCTGGGCGGTGAAGGTCCTGGCCCTGCCCCCCCGGGGGCGGAACTCGTAGCGAAAGCCGTCCACCAAAACATCGTAGAGGTCGCAGAGGGCGCCCACCCCGGTTATCTGCTTGCGGGCCATAATCCGTTCCTCGCCCGGCGTCAGGCTGTGGACGGCCAGGGAGCGCGTATGGCTCAGGACATATTCCAGGTCGGGCACCGCGGCGAACAGCCTTCGGGCGTTGGCCTCGTCCAGCGGCTGCTGGCCGTCCACCGGCAGGCCCTTGAGCCAATGGTAGATGGGGATGGCCGCCTCGCTGTACCTGACATACAGGCCGTCGGTCCGGGATCTGAGCAGCTTGGCCTCCTGGGAGTTGAGGTCGGTGGCCTCCCAGAGCGAACAATAGCCGGAGAGGCGGGAGAGGTCGTCCTGCAGCCCCTCCAAGAATTCGATCTCCTGGACGAAGGACGCCTCCGGCATCTCCGGCCGGAAACGCTCTGGCCAATTATTCAAGCGTTTGATCTTTCTCTCGGTACGTTGGAACAACTCCTGGAACCTGCCCGCCGGCACGATATCGTTCAGATTCCACCTCAGATCCTGTCCCGGCATCTGGTTTCCTCTCGTCTATAGTATAATGAATGGTTGGGCTGTAGTCGGCAGCCGCTTGTGATCACTCAGCCTCGATCGGCACCGGGGTCAGCCCCCAGATCTTCTGGTTGTACTCCCTGATGGAGCGGTCGCTGGAGAAACCGCCCATATTGGCCGTGTTTATCAGCGACATCCGGGCCCACTGCTCCCAATTGCGGTAGGCGCTGTGGACCCTGGCCAGCCCCTCCAGGTACGAGGCGAAATCGGCCAGCACCAGAAAACGGTCCTCGTTGAGCAGCGTGTCGACGATGGGCCGGAACAGGTCCGGCTCCCCCGGAGAAAAGCGTCCCTGGGCGATGTCGTCTATGACCGCCTTCAACTCCGGCTGGCTCTGGTATATCTCCTGCGGCCTATAGCCTCTCTCCTTCATCTGGACCACCTCCTCGGCGGTGAGACCGAAGAGAAAGAAGTTCTCCGCCCCCACCGCCTGGCGGATCTCGATGTTGGCTCCGTCCAGCGTGCCCAGGGTCAGGGCCCCGTTCAGGGCGAACTTCATATTGCCGGTGCCCGAGGCCTCCCAGCCGGCGGTGGAGATCTGTTGGGAGAGGTCAGCCGCCGGTATGATGATCTCGGCCAGGCTGACCCCGTAGTTGGCCAAGAACACCACCTTCAGGGCCTGGCCCACCTCGGCGTCGTTGTTGATCACCTCGGCCACCGAGTTGATAAGCTTGATGATCAGTTTGGCCATATAGTAGCTGGGGGCCGCCTTGCCGGCGAAGATGACGGTGCGCGGCGCCCAGCCGTTGCCGCCTCCTGCCTTCAACTGGCGGTAGTGGGCGATGACGCCTAGGATGTTGAGCAGCTGACGTTTGTATTCGTGGAACCTCTTCACCTGGCAATCGAACATGGAGTAGAGGGAGACGTCCATCCCATTGTGCCGCTTGATGTACTCCGCCAGTTTCAGTTTGTTGGAACGCTTGACCATCTGCCATTTCTCCAGAAACAGCCGGTCGGCGGCCAACGGCTCCAATTTCTTCAGTTCGTCCGGAGAGTAGATCCAATCGTGCCCGATGCGCTTGGTGATCAGCCGGGCCAGTTCCGGGTTGCATTTCTTCAGCCACTGGCGGTGGGCGATGCCGTTGGTGATGTTGATGAACTTATCCGGGTAGAGCCGGGCGAAATCGGGGAAGACCCGGGTCTTGAGGATCTGGGTGTGGAGCTCGGCCACCCCGTTAACCCGGCAGCTGCCCACGATGGCCAGCTGGGCCATGCGCACCTGGGGATCGTCGCCCTGGGTGATGATGCCCATCCGGGACAAACGGTCGGGATCCCCAGGATAGCGCTGCGCCACGGCCTCCAGGAAGCGCCGGTTGATCTCCTCGATGATCTGCATGTGCCGGGGCAGCAGGTGCCGCATCATGGCCACCGACCAATGCTCCAGGGCCTCGGGCAGCACCGTGTGGTTGGTGTAGCCGAATATTCGGGAGGTGATGTCCCAGGCCTGGTCCCACTCCAGGCCCTCCCCGTCTATCAGAAGGCGCATCATCTCGGGGATGGCGATAGCCGGATGGGTGTCGTTCAACTGGAAAAAGACCTTGTCGGCAAACGAGGAGAGGTCGTGATGTACTTTCTTGTAGCGGCGCAGAGCGTCCTGGAGGGTGGCCGAGACGAAGAAATACTGCTGCTTCAACCTCAGCTCCCGGCCGGCATAGAAGTTGTCCGAGGGATAGAGAACCCGCGACAGGTTCTCGCTCTGGTTCTTGCTCTCCACCGCCGCTACATAGTCGCCGCTGTTGAAGTAGTTGAGATCGAAGTCCCGGGTGGACTTGGCCGCCCACAGCCTGAGGGTGTTGACCGTGCCGTTGCCATAGCCCGGCACCGGGATGTCGTAGGCCATGGCCATCACCTCCTCGGCCTCCCGCCACTCGAAACCCGGCCGGCCGTCCGGCCTGGGGACCATCTCCACCCGTCCATAGAACTTCACCGGGTAGAGGTTCTCCGGCCGGGGGAACATCCAGGGGTTGCCGTAGCGCATCCAGTTGTCCGGCGTCTCCACCTGGTAGCCGTTAACGATCTTCTGGAAGAATATGCCGTACTCGTAGAGGATGCCGTAGCCGTAGGCCGGCAGGCTGAGGGTGGCCATGGAGTCCAGATAGCAGGCCGCCAGGCGCCCCAGGCCGCCGTTGCCCAGTCCAGCGTCCCACTCCACCTCGGAGATATCCTCCAGGTCGAAGCCCATCTCCTCCATGGCCTGCTCGGCCGCCTCCTCCATGCCCAGATTGAGCAGGCTCGACTTCAGCAGTTTCCCAATCAGGAATTCCAGCGACAGGTAGTAGATGCGCTTGGCGTCGGTCTGGTAGTAGGCCTGCTGGGTGCGGCTCCATCGCTCCACCAGCCGATCGCGCACCGTCAGGGCCAGGCTCTGATAGTAGTCGCGCTTGGTGGCCGAGTACTTGTCCTTGGACAGGGAGAAGGTCAGGTTCTCCCAGAAGGAGCGCTTGAGCGAGGCCTTATCCATGCCCTTGCGCGGCACGGGCACCGATCCGTTCTTCCCGTTCTTATTGTTCATAATCGACATCTGTGTTAGCGACAACCATTCTAAAATACGAAGTTCAAAAATCGAATATCTAAACAGAAAAGCCAGTATGCTGGGGTGGGCTCGCTATCCGGCTGATTGTGTTTCGGATTTTAAATTTAGTATTTCGGATTTGTGGAAAATGGCTTTTTCGATATTGTAGGTCCCCAGATTGGGCGCCTCCATGAACCCGTCCCAGCCGGCCTCTGCATACTTGCCGGTCTCCAGCACATAGAACAGCCACTGGTCCACGTATTTGGGGTCCTCCTGGACGAAGCCGGAGCCGATGTGGCTCAGCCACTGCTGGTTGAACTTCTCGTGGGCCCCCACCGGCGGAGCGATGATGATGGGCAGGCCCAGGGCCGTGTAGAACGACATCTCTGATGGCTTGGTCCAGATGATGTCGGTGGTATGCAGCTCCTGGTTGAAGGCCGCGAAATAGGCCCGTTTGTCCAGAGCATAGATCACCTTGACGCCGCTCTTGCCGTCGGGCTTTATGCCTAAGCTCTCCAACTGCCGGTTGAAATACGAAGCCACATCCAGCCGGGTTCCGGCCACCAGGTTGATCCTTATCTTGCCCTGCCGGACCTTGTTGAGCAGGGAGCGCACCAGGGTGATGCCGATCTCGCTCTGGGCCCCTGCCCCGCCTACCATATAGGTCAAAGTCAGCGGGTGGTTGCTGTGCACCGGTATGGCGCCCAGATGTCGGCGTACCGTCTCTTCGTACTTGGATAGGAATCTGCGGTTAGGGTCCAGATTGGGCAGGCGCTGGGCCAGGTCCTGTTTGAGCACCGACAGGTCCGGCCCGCCCAGGTTCTCTCGGGGCAGAGGAAATCCGGTGAGCACGATGCGCTCCTCGGGCACTCCGTACTGTCGGAGCCTCATGGTGGCATGGCGGCTGGGCGCCAGGTAGGTAATCCGTGTCTGCGGCGGCCGATCGATCACCCAGGCCCGATTGATGTCGGTGTCGGTGACGATGCAGTAGATCCGTTCCAGACCCAGATAGTCGGCGGCCAGGGCCGGGATGAAATGGGTGGCTACCAGCGGCAGATCCTCGCGGCGCACATATTCGATAAGGCTCTGGCAAAGTCCCCAGCGGACTATCAGCCGCTTCAGCCGATGCACGGTGGGGGTGGGCCGGGAGTCCACCTTGAAGGGATAGAAGGGGGCGATGGACTGCAGGCTGTCGTAGAACCCGAAGAGGAATTTTCCCATACCCGGCAGGCTCTTGAGGCGGGAGACAGTCTCGTAGCCTATTCGGGTCCAGTGCCAGATGGAGCGCTCCCGGTCCGATATCGTCTGGTCGTTGTTGGCGGTGATGATGCGCTCGTTGGCTATCTCGTTTAAGGGGTAGGCGGCCCGCTGGTGGCCATAGCCCATATCCACCGAGACCACCCAGGCCCGTCTGGCGGGATCTATGGCTGGCATATCTACCGGCTGTTCATCGGTTTCTCTAGAATGTTACTAAAAATCACGTCTTTCTGCAACCTCCCTCTGCCTACCTCTCGGTGTGACGGTACAGATCGCCGTAGGCGGCGAACAGGTTGCTGGCCAGATAGTCGCGTCGGGGCGAGCCTGATTCGGAGCGGCGCACATAGTCGTTGATCACCCGGCCCGAGGCATCGGTTCTCTCCCGGGGATATTTGAGGTTCATCTTCATCCGGCCTACTCTTCCCGAACTGTAGTGGATGAGGGTGACCGTGCCATCCGGGTCTACCCTCTCCACCAGAGCCAGATGGGTTATCCCCTCTCCTGCCCCTGACGAGGCCACTGTGTTCCAGAAGAAGGCCGCGTCCCCGGGCCGGGGCGGCCACTCGGAGAAGGTCAAGTTCCGGTCCCGCAGTGTCCGGTAGAGGGATTCCGACAGGCTGCGCCCCTTGCGCAGGTGCCGGTACTCTATCTTTCTTCCCGACATCTGATAGACCCCGTGGACAAAGCCCGAGCAGTCGTTCTTGAAGCAGTTGCCCAGGGGCCGAAGATCTCTGGTGCCCAGCAGCTCTTGCGCTCTTTCAACGATCAGCCCTCTGGCCTGGACCTCGTCGTCGGACAACTCCCGCCGGCCGACATAGGGAGAGGAGCACGAGGCCAGCAGCAGGCAAGCGGCTATGATCTTGAGGCAGACCGCAATTAAGGGCTTCATGAACCGAATCTAATCAGCCATCAACATCCGGTAGGCCGTCTTGGCCCCGGGCGGCGCCTTTCTCAGTCTGGCGAATTTGATTCCGGGCAACCGGCCCAGCGCCTTTTTGACATTGCCGGTCACCAGAATCTGGCCGCATTTAGCCATGTCCTCGCCCAATTTGGCGGCCGCGTTGACCTCGGCCCCGAAGACATCGGCGTCGCCCACCCGCAACATGGGGCCGTAGCCCAGACCCACGCACAGCAGCACCTTATCCTCGGGCGTCCGCCCCTGATTGTAGGTCTTCACCTGGCGCTGCATCTCCCCGGCCGCCAGGGCGGCCCCTCTGGGCCCGGGGAAGATCGCCAAGAAGCTGTCGCCCTCGAACTTCAGGATCCGGCCGCCGTGACGCTTCACCACCGGCTGCAGCAGGCACTCCGAAGCATAGATGTTCTGCAGAAAATGGATGATGCCGTAGCGAGCCACATGCCGGGAGAAGCCGGACAGGTCGGTGAACATCACACACCACTGGCCCCCGAACTGCCGCCAGATGCGACGATCGATCCCGGTCTTGTCTGAGCCCGGCCGCATCCGCTGACGGATCAGCCTCTCCAGACTCGACGGCGAAGAGCCCAGAAGCCTGAAGCGGGCCTTGCTTGTGGCCTTCTCTCTCATAATTCAATCGCGCCTATTTGGCCGAATAACTTCGAATGGTTTTCGCTTCAGACCTGTTGATCACAGTTCTACACCAGAGGACATTCGATGCCTCTTTACCAGCCCCCGCCTCTTCTTCTCCTGCAGCCTTCTCTCCACCGAAGCCCGGGTCGGCCTGGTCGGCCGTCTAATCCTGGGCCGCTGTCTGGCCCTCTCGATAAGTTCCAGCAGCCTCTGCCTGGCGTCCAGCCGGTTGGCCTCCTGGGTGCGGAAGCGCCGGGCCTCTATCACCAGGGATCCGTCCTGCCGCAGCCTGGCTCCGGCCAGGGCTTTCAGCCTCTGTTTAACGTCATCCGGCAGGGAACGAGTTCCGGCCAGGTCGAACCTCAACTCCACGGCCGTGGCCACCTTGTTGACGTTCTGCCCGCCCGGCCCCGAGGCCCGAACGAAACGCTCCGATATGTCCTTCGGATCCAGTACCAAGCCCCTAGCCACCGACAGACATCCTCCTTCTGTTCCGGTAAGATATCTCCAATAGCACGCCGGCCAGCAACGGCGCAAAGGACAATAGCACGCCTCCAACCAATGTTTTGAGCACAGCCTCCGGCTCTTTTTGTTGCAACATCCCCAGGGCCAGCAGGACCCAGAACAGTAGACAGAGGACCAAAAGGGTACGCCCCAGCGCTGCCTTCCATATATGCTTTACTGGCTTTGATGCCGTTCCCGTCTCTGGCAATAACCCGCCCGGCTGAGCGCTCGAGGCCGACGTCCTGACCAGCGACATAGCTCGCCCCCGGCGAAGGACCGACATCCCGATGACTACCAGCACGGCCACCATCGGTAGAAGCAGCAGGGCCAGCGGCGTTTTAGAGAGCACCTGAAAATCGTAGACCGCGTGGGCCAGGTAGGCCCAGAGGAACCCCAGGGCCACCAGCTTGTTCCCTCCCGCCGGGGCGAACCTGGCCTTCCCGATGTAGTATCCCATAACCACCCCGGTGAAGCCGTGCAGGGGCAGCGAGGTCACCGCCCGAGCCACGCCCACGGCGAAACCCCGTGAAAGCACGTAGAACAGGTTCTCCACCGTGGCAAAGCCCAGGGCGCTGGAGGCGGCGTAGACGATACCATCGTTCTCCTCGTTGAACTGAGGGTGGCTCCAGGCCAGCAGGAAGACCGGGGCCATCTTTACCAATTCTTCGATGGGGGCTATCTTGACGAACGAATCCCAAAGCGCCGCCGGGATATTTCCCCAACCGGACGAAGGGACCCAGCCCAGGGCGTTCTCCACCAGCACCGCCGGGACGAAGCCCAGGGCCCCCAGCACCATCACCTTGAGCACCAGGCCCAGGGGTTCCCGCTCATTGCGGTCCATCCAGAGGATGAGGTACATCAGCAGAGCCCCGGGCCCTACGGCCAACATGGCCAACAGGAAAGTGGTCACGGCCGCAAGACCTCCGTCACCTGAACCATAACCCGGTCACCTTGGCCTCCCGGTCCAGCACCAACACCAGCCTCATCCGGCCCCTCTGGAAATCCACCCGCCACTGGTGGACCGTCATCTCCTGGCCGTAGGGCTTGTGGCCCAGGTATGCCTCCGAACGCCACTCCCCCAGCCTGTCCTTAAGCATCCGGTTGACCTCCAGGTATCGCTGGGTGGTGAATCCGCCGGAGAACATAATGCCGTGAAAATCGCGGCAGAGGGCCGCGGTGTCTTCTGCGTTGTAGCCCTGCTTGATGGAGGCCATGGCCCAGGCCGCTTCCGGCGGTGGAGGTACCGACGACGGCCTCTGGCAACCTATCGCCATCAGCACGGCCGCGGCTATGTAATAAAGGAATCTCTTATTCATCTCCGATTAAGAAAAAAGAGCCGGTTCCCAAACCGGCTCCTGGCGGTTCCTATTTCACCACCTCGAACCTGCCGTTCCTCACCACCCACATAATATATGGGCTGTTCTTCAAGTCTCCGTTCTCGTCGAACTCCAACCGTCCCCGGGCGCCGTCGAAGACATTGCCGTGGATGGCCTCGGCTATTCTCCTGCCCTCAACCGATCCGGCGATCTCGATGGCTTTTAAAACCACATTGGCCGCATCGTAGGCATAGAGAGAGTAGGGGCCGACCTCGCCATAGGCCGCCTGATAGTCGGCCAGAAATTTCTTGGCGCTCTCCAGCTGGTCGAAGTCCGGACCATAGGAGAGGTAGGATCCCTCGGCGTCGCGGCCGGCGATCTTGAGGAACTCTTGTTCAATGGTAGCATCGCCGGAGATGAAGATGGCCTTAAGCCCCAGCCGCCGCATCTGGGTCACCAGCAGGCCGGCCTCAGAGTAATAGCCTCCGAAATATAAGATCTCGGGGTTGAGAGGCTTGAATTTGGTGAGCACGGCCGAGAAGTCCTTGTCCCCGCGGGATATGTGCTCGTAGGCCACCGGGGCGAAACCCAGGTTTTTCTCGAACTCCCGGGCCAGGCCCTGGCCGTAGGTTGACTTATCGTCGATGATGGCCACCCGCTTCTTCTTGAGAACGTCGCGGACGAACTGGGCGGCCATAGCTCCCTGTTGGTCGTCCCGGCCGCAGGCCCGGAAGATAGTGGACCGCTTCTCCCGCAATGTCAGATCGGGATTGGTGGATGACGGAGTTATCTGCACCACCCCGGCTTCGTAGTATATCGCCGAAGCGGGAATGGAACAGGAAGATCCATAGTGGCCGATGACCGCCATTGCCCCCAGGTTGACCAGCTTATTGGCCACGGCCACCGCCTCCTTGGGATCGGAGCGGTCGTCCTCCCAGAGCACTTCGATCTTCTTGCCCAACAGCCCTCCCCGGACGTTCCATTCCTGGACCGCCAGTTTCACCCCATTGAGGATGTCCTGACCCTGCTTGGCGTCCGAGCCGGTCATGGGCCCGGCCACTCCGATCTTGATAGTGCGGGGCCCCAGTTGACAAGAGGCCAGCAGGCAGATGGCCAATACTGCCGCGGCTGCAATCAGTTTCTTCATCTTTTCCCCTTTTATTTATTGTTGTTTATTCCTCTCGGCTTTTGCCCAGCACCCGAGCGAAAGAGAATACTACCAAGGTGATTATCAGCCCCCACGACAGGGCCATGAAGAGTATTCCCCAGACGTTCATAATCTAACCTCCTGGTTTCTGATTTTTCCTATATTCGATCACCAGTTACTTCCAGAAATCTCCTCCCAGCCACCAGGTGCTGGACACACGGTACTCCAGCCTCACCCAACAGGCGGCCGCGGCCATCTCCTTCAGACAGGCCACCCAGTCGTTCCATCTGTCATTCTGCATGCCGTCCATTTGCTGCTGCATCTTCTCGCCCGCCTGTTCTCCGGCCCCGGTCGAGGCCGCCAGCTCCTGCATCTGCTGGGCCAGGACTATCATGGCCCTGATATCGCCCGACTCTTTAAGGGCCTGCATCTCCTTCTGCTTTTTTTTCGAGATCCGCCTTGACGGCTTGGTACTAGTTGAAGATCTTATCATAGTCCGCCTGGGTGTAACCATACTTGCCTATGAGCCTCTGCAGGGCGGTGAACGGCTCGGGCATGATGTATTCCGCACCCAGCGCCTTGTTCTTGAAGCCGTTGGAGTCGGGCACGGTCACCGTCACGGTGGCGAACTCCGAGGGCTCATCCCCGGACCGGCCCTTGTAGCGCATACGATAGATGACCTCGAAACCCTTGCGGAACTCGCCGCCGTGCTCGAAGTCCCTTATCAGGTCGTAGGCGCCCAATGTCTTCTGGTAGAAGGCGCGGATCCTGTCCAGGCCGTCGTTGGTCACCCGTTCCAGGGGCTTGTCAGGCGCCGCCTGGCTGTTGGGATAGAGCAATGATCTCCTGGTAGTCTTGGCGTCCGGACCCTCGTTTCGGCCATCAGCCAGGCAAGGAGAGGCCGCCAGGGCTGGAACGGTTATCGCCGCCAATAGAGATAGTGCCTTTTTTAATCGTGTTTGTCATTCTAGACTTTCTTTTCGTAATTAATGGAAAATTGTTTGTTAATTATAGACCGAGATCTCAATCTTTCGTTGACTGCCTCCTTTTCCTCCATACCCAGGCCACCGCCGTTACGATGACCAGCCACAGCAGCAGGATCAGTAACCTCGCCCCCCACTGGTAGGGCTGGTCGGCCGGGCTCACCCCCTTCATTATGATGAACGGCCAGAACTGCTGGTAGGACCAGATGCCCAGCAGGCCGAGCAGGAAGAGCGGGGTGACATATTTTATTACATATTTATAGAAGACCGGGATCCTCAGCCTGGCGCCCTGATGCATCTCCTGCCAGCCCCGGTCGATGCCGTACACCCAGGCGAACAGGATGACCTCGATGGTGGCGAAGACCACTAAAAAGAAGGTGCCGCCCCAGAAGTCGAGCTCGTCCACGAAGCCGTGCCCCAAAAAGAAGATGGCCGGCAGACAGGCGACCAGGGAGACCGCCCCCAGGGCGATGACCGATTTTCTTCTGCCCCAGCCCAGTTCGTCCTCCAAAAAGGAGACGGCCGGCTGGATGAGGGAGACCGAGGAGGTGATGCCGGCGATGAACAGCAGGGTGAACCACAGCCCGGAGAACAGGGCGCCGGCCGGTATCCTGCCGAAGATCAGTGGCATGGTGACGAAGCCCAGGTTGAAGGTGCCGCTCTGGGCCGCGCCCAGGGCCCCGGCCGAACCTCCCAGGAAGACGAAGGCTGCCGGGATGACGATGGAGCCGCCCAGGATCACCTCACAGAACTCATTGGTGGCCGAGGCCGACAGCCCGGACAGGGCCACGTCGTCATTCTTTTTGAGGTAGCTGGCATAGGTCAGGATGACCCCGATGCCCACCGACAGGGTGAAGAATATCTGCCCGGCGGCCTCGATCCAGACCTTGGCGTTCTTGAGCTCCGAGAAGTTGGGGTTCCAGATGAAGCCCAGGGCGTTCTTGATGGAGAGCTCCGGCAGGGCCGGGTTTGGAGCGCCCAGGGTCAGCACCCGGACCATCAGGAGCAGCCCGATGCCCAGCAGCACCGGCATGCCGTAACGGGATAGTTTCTCAATTCCACCCCTGATGCCACGGTAGATGAAGAAGAAATTGATGACGAAGGTGATCAAGAAGAACAGCAATGCCGGCCCCAGGCCAGAGAAGAACTGGTTGTGGGCCAGCCCCTGGTATCCCGCCAGGAAGGCCTTCATCGACTCCTGCCCGCCGGCAAAAGGAAGGTGGCCGGTGAACGAGTAGAAGGCATAGGCCAGGGTCCAGGATTCGATGTACATATAGTAGATGAGGATGACGAACGGGCCCAGCACGCCGATGGTTCCCAGGTACTTGGCCCAGCGGCCGGCCCCGTCGAGTTTGTCGAACATGCCCGGCGCCGTGCCGTGCCCGGCCTGGCCGCCCATGCGGCCCAGGGTCCACTCCACCCACATCAGGGGTATGCCTAAAAGCAGGAAGGCCGCAAAATAGGGGATCATGAAGGCCCCGCCGCCGCCCAGCACTGCCTTGGAGGGAAACCGCAGGAAATTACCCAGGCCCACGGCGCTGCCGGCCACCGCCAGGATGACCCCCAGTTTGGAGCCCCAGTGTTCTCTCGATTCGGACATGTTATCTCTCCGCCTTTGGATGTAATTACGTCAGATTCATACTTACTGTTATCTTCGGTGTCCGGAGACAACCTCCAGGTATCCCAGGTAAGACCGGTTGAAGCGCACCCAGTCCTTGACGATCTTGCGGCCGAAGGCCTTGACCAGGGCCGGGGTCAGGGTGGGGAACTTCGCTTTTCGCCACAGGCTCTGCCACAGGACGTCGCCGGCCTCGAAGAATATGGCCAGGGCGTCGTTCAAGGCTCGGGCGTAGGAGTAGAAATCCGAGAAGCTGTCTATAACCCCCTGCTGCAGCTCGGACGGTGTGAAATTCTTCGGCCGAAAGACCACGTGCATGGCATCGTAGAACCGCCAGTCCTGGTGGAGCAGACGGCCCTCGGCCTCCATACGGCGGTAGAGTTCGGTGCCGGGCAGCGGCGTCAGCACCAGGTACTGGACGCTGGCCAGCCGGCTTTTAAGGCAGAAGCGCGAGGTGGCCTCGAAGATGCCCTTTTTGTCGGAATCCGAGCCGAACATGAACATGCCGTGGACCCCGATGCGCTCCCGGCGGAAGGCAGCGATCGAGGCTATAATGTCCTCCACCGTCTGCCCCTTGTCCATCTCCCGCAGGCTGTCCGGGTTGATGGACTCGAACCCGATGTAGACCATCCTGCAGCCGGAGTCCGACATGGCCCGCACCAGCTCCCGGTCCCGGCTGACCTCGGCCCGCAGTTGACAGGACCACTTGAGCCCGGGGCGCGTTTTTTTGATCTCCCCCACCATCTCGCTGGTCCGTTTTCTATCGACTACGAAGTGGTCGTCCACGAAGAAGGCCCAGCCCTTGGGGCAGGCGGCCACGTCCTCCATCACCCGGTCGACCGAGCGGGTGCGGTAGCCCCGGCCGAACATCTGGGTCACCGAACAGAAGTTGCAGGCATAGGGACAGCCGCGCGAGGTCATCACCGGCCACACCCGGATGCGCTCCCAGCCCTTGACCAGGGTGAAGTCCGGCACCGGCAGGCTGTCCAAATCCTTCAGTCGTTCACCATAGACCACCCTGCCCTCTATGGAGCCGGACAGAAGGTCTAAAAATCGGGTCTCGGCCTCGCCCACGAACACCTGGTCGAAGTCGCCGGCCACGTCCTGGGGCATCATGCTGGCGTGGATGCCTCCGATTATCGTGCGCGAAGGCTGGCCGGCCGCGGCCCTCAGCGCCTTGTACTGGCGGGCTATCTCCCGCCCCCGGTCCACTGTGGCCGTCAGGCAGCTTAGGCCCAGGACGTCGGCTGAGGCGATCTCCTCGGGCCTCACCCTCCTCCCCAGGATGTTCTCGTTGAGCACGGCGACGTCGTACCCGGCCTGCTTGGCGATGGTGCCCAGGTAGACCGGCCCCAGCATGGGGATGCTCATGTACTGGGCGAAGACGTTGGACTGTGAGCCGGTGGGCTCGACCAGGACGAGCTTGGTTCTATTGTTCATTTCGGCTCCTTTTTAAACACAGATTATCACCGATCTGCCTTTTGACAGGTATTTAGGATTAACGATTATCCCATTGATTCAGGATAACGCATTATTGCACCCCTAGACTCCCTATCGGCTCCGCTCGAGGGCCACGTTCGGGCGTGTATTTCCGGTCATCGAGCGGTGTTATCGAGCCTGTCGAGATAGTCGAGATGACCGGAATTATCTTTTCCGAGGAGCCCCTGAGCGGACGGGATAATCAATTTAGGATTTATCTGTGGCAATCTGTGTCTAATAAGATTATTGTCCCTGCCGTCGCTGCAGCACTTCCAGCGCCAGCAGAGAGGCGCCGAAAACCACGAAGGACACCGGCCATAATTTCAGGGAGACGACGAAAACCAGAGTGAACACAAAAAACAGCCCCACGAAGACCACAGCGAAGAGGTGGAACAACAGGCGGCGTCGGTCCATCCCCACGGCCAGAAAACTCAGCCCCACCAAGCCCAGGAATACGGGCCACAGCCGCCCTAAAAGCCGCCAGGAGGTGAAGTTCAGGTAGTAGAAGAAAACTCCCAGGGACAGGATGAAGGTCCCCAACCATAGCAAGGCGGCGTCCCCGGGCTGCCGGCTGCGGAAGAGCAGCAGGAACCCGCTGCCCAGTATCAGCAAGAACAGGGGCCAGTGCCGCGAGACGCCGGCCACCAGCCCCAGGTTCTCCAGGGTCAGCAGGACACCGACCGTTATCAGTATCACGGCCAGAAACAGCAAGGTCTTGGTGTGATACATCTAGGCTCTTCTCCTCTTAGGAAACCAGGAATACATGAATCTTCATGGTTTCATGGCTTCCTTAGGGGTCGGCCTGTAAATAAGAATACTGAATTCTGTACTGGTTGCCATTCTGTGTTCAGTATTCCGTCTTCCGTATTTTCGCTAAGTCACAGGTTTTTCCGTATCATGCTGGCCAGGCGCTTGACGCCCTCCTCGATCTGCTCCTCCGAGGGGTAGGAGAAGTTCAGCCGCATGGTGTTCTGGCCCTTGCCGTCGCAGTGGAAGGCCGAGCCGATGACATAGGCCACCTTTTCCTCCACCGCCTTGGGGAAGAGTTCGTTGGCGCTCATCTTCTTGGGCAGCTTCACCCACAGAAACAGTCCGCCCTCGGGCCTGGTCCACTTGACTCCCTTGGGCATATGTTTTTTAAGGGCCCTGAGCATCACCTCCCGCTTCCGGCCATAGAGATCACGGATCCTCTCGATCTGATTAGGCAAAAGCCCCCGGGCTATATACTCGGCCGCCACCAACTGGTTGAAGGTGGGACAGCACAGGTCCATGCCTTGCTTGGCGATGACCATCTTGTCCAGCCACTGAGCCGGGGCCATGATCCAGGCCAGCCGCAGCCCGGGACAGAAGATCTTGGAGAAGGTGCCCAGGGCGATCACCTGCTCTTGGTCGTCCAGAGCATAGATGGCCGGCACCGGCTCTCCGGCGAAACGCAGATCGCGGTAGGGGCTGTCCTCGACGATGGGCACTTCGTATTTATAGGCCAGTTCTAGAAGCCTCTTCCTCCGCTCCAGCGACATAGTAACCCCCGAGGGGTTCTGGAAGTCCGGCACCACATAGATGAACTTGGGCTTCTTGCCCCTCCTGGTCAGCTTGGATAGAATCTTCTCCAGTTTGTCCATCCGCATGCCGTCGTTGTCCTGGGGCACGCCGACCATCTTGGCCCGGTAGGAGGTGAAGGCCTGCAGTCCGCCGATGTAGCTGGGCAGTTCAACAATGATGATGTCGCCGGGATCGATGAAGACCTTGGCTACTATGTCCAGCCCCTGCTGCGAGCCGGCCGTCACCAGGATGTTTTCGGGTTTGATGGCCGACTTCTCCCGGTTCATCCAGCCGGCGATAGACGCCCGCAGCGGAGCCTCGCCCTCGGTGGTGCCATACTGCAGGGCCGTGGCCCCTTTGTCCCGGAGCACCTGGGCGCAGATCTCCTGGAGCTCGGCCACGGGAAAAGTGTCCGGGTCCGGCAGGCCGCCGGCAAAGGAGATGATATCCGGCTGCCGGGTGAACTTCAGAAGTTCGCGTATATCCGAGCGCTTCATATTGAGCGCGCTCTTTGAGTAGAAAGAGGTGAGTTCTTCGATCATGATACTATTTTTTATTGATTATTCATTTGCGCATTTGAATATTGCAGCTTCTTTTACCATGCTATTGCTATCTGCCACAGATGATAGGAAAAGCCTATAAACGGATTTCCACGGTTCACTTATAGCGTTCATATATATATCTGGTCGTTTGTCGTTATCTAAGTCCCCTATCCAGAGCAAGATTACAAAATCATATTGAGTGTTATTAAAACGAATTAAAGTTTGTTTATCGCTATTTTTTGTCAAGAACAACTCGTATTGATATTTACCTGCCTGATCTTCATGAATTTTAAAATGATATTCTTCACCACACATTAAAAATTTATAATCCTCAACAAGAGTAGGATTGCCCGAGTGAAACAGTATTATTGGATAACCATCTTCAGGTTCATAAGCAACAACCTCTCCCGTATCTAATGTCATTCCAGAAATAAAAAGAACTGGGTCCTTAAAATCTGTGTTCAATATATATCTGCCTGAAAGATGCGTTGAATCATTGTCCATAGTTGGGTCAAAGACTTTTTTTATGACAAGTTTTATTGACTTTACAAGGTATTCTTTTCTTTTTGGTAATTCCCCCTTAGTTTGTGCCCTTGCGGCGTAGGATATTCATGATCAAGGGAACAAGGTTTTGGTCACGGTGATTAAAACGATACTCCACCTCTTTCAAATACAAAGGGAAAACGGGCGTGGGGACACCCCGATATTGATAAACCAATGCTTAGCATAACTCCAAAAGCCTTCGATTCCATTTAGGTGGTCACGACCCTTTGGTTTGCCCTTCTCCTTTCGAACAACGACATGATCGCCTCGAATGGACAAAGAGGCGTATGCATGCCAATTGTCGGTGTAAAATAGGCTTCCGGGCTTGGTGTATTTCTGTATAATCGGGAGAAGGGTGCTGGTGGCTCGAGAAGAGACAGGGAATGTCAAAACCCTGCCATGGCGTTGGTAGATGCCGAATACAAGGATTTTGCCCTCAGCGCCCCAACCCCGCTTGCCCGGATGTTTGCCCCCAAAAGGTGATTCGTCGATTTCTAAGGTGCCAGCCAGGGATTCTAATTCGACAACACTTTGTTGGTATATTGCCTGCCGGATGGTCAGATAAACCCGGTGAATCGTTTTCAGCGATAATATGGCGCTTCAAAACGGAGCCGATAGGCCGGCACACCCAATGCAAAATACCTTACAAGCTTCCTTAGGTGTTTCCTGCTTTTCCTTAACTTCTGTAACCAGGTCCTTGGTTGTTTGATCCTCTTGGTGAACCCACAATCACAGCAACGCCATCGATTATCTTTTAGAAACCACTTGTTTTCATGTGCGCAGAACCGCGCAATTCGTTTCATGCTCTATTATAGCATGAATATAGGACTTAGCAAAGATTTAGTGCACAAATTACTACCGAATTACCTTCTTTTTTTATCAAGAACATACCAGTTGCTTTCTTCTTGCACTTTATAATCAGCATCAGACCATCCTGAAATACAAATTCTTACATTAGATTAATTTTCAGAAGTTTGGCATAACAAGCAAAACGAAAGAACAATAAGGCAATTTACAAACATAACAAACTCACTATTGGTTATATTTTACTATACTATAGCGTGAACTTCTCCCCCAAAAACTTCTCCCTGGCCCCCTCATGCTCCACGATCTCTTTGGGCAGGCCCTGGGCAAAGACCTTGCCCTCATAGATGACATAGGCCCGGTCGGTGATCTCCAAAGTCTCCCGCACATTGTGGTCGGTCAGCAGCACCCCGATGCCCCGCTCCTTCAATTTTATCACCAAGTTCTGGATGTCGGCCCGGGCGATGGGGTCGATGCCGGTGAACGGCTCGTCCAGCAGCAGAAACGAGGGGTTGGTCACCAGGGCCCGGGTGACCTCCACCCGCCGCCGCTCGCCGCCGGAGATGGCATAAGCCCTCTTACGCCGTATATGGGTGATGGACAGTTCCTCTAGAAGTTTCTCCAGCCGCTCTCTTCGCTCCAGTTTGGAGAGGGGCAGCACCTCCAGGATGGCCATGATGTTCTCCTCGACCGTAAGTTTTCGGAACACCGAAGGCTCCTGGGTGAGATAGCCCAGGCCCAGACGAGCCCGCTGGTACATGGGCATGGCGGTGATGTCGATGTTCTCCAGATAGACCGAGCCCAGGTCGGGCTTGAGAAGTCCGGTGATGATATTGAAGGTGGTGGTCTTGCCGGCGCCGTTGGGGCCTAAAAGGCCCACCACCTCCCCCTGTCGGATCTCCAGGGTGATGCCGTTGACCGCCCGGTGGTTCTTGTAATTTTTGAAGATGTTGTCCACCCTCAACGTCCGTCCAGCGCTGCCGCTTTCCATCTTCATCGAATCATTATATTATGATTTCGGATTGGCCGGCTAGGCCGGCCACAGTTTGCCTTCTTTCAGCTCCAGCCTCCTTAAGGCCCGGGCGGCTATCTCCTGGTTGTGGGTGACCACCACCAAGGACAGTCCGGTCTCCTCGACCAGATGCCACAGCAGATCGACTATGGTTCTTCCCATCCTACTGTCCAGATTGCCCGTAGGCTCGTCGGCCAGAAGAATTCGGGGCGAATTGGCCAGGGCTCGGGCGATAGCCACCTTCTGCTGTTCGCCGCCGGATAGTTCCGAAGGCTTATGCCCGGCCCGGTGGGCCAACTCCACCATCTCCAGAAGCCTCTCGGCTTCGGCCAGGGCCAGGGCCAAAGGTTTTCCCGCCACCAACTTCGGTATGGCGACATTCTCCAGAGCCGTGAACTCGGGCAGCAACTAGTGGAATTGAAAAACAAAACCGATCTTGAGGCTCCGCAACAAAGCCAGCGGCCGATCGCCGAGATGCGCCGTAGATTGACCCTCGACGATCACCTGCCCCCGGCTGGGTCTGTCCAGACAGCCCAGTATATGGAGCAGGGTGGACTTGCCCGAGCCCGAGGCCCCGACGATGGAGACGATCTCCTCCCCGCCGAGTTCGAAATCCAGGCTGTCCAAAACCCGCAGAGTGCCTCCGGGCCCGTTGTAGTCCCGTCCGATGCCCTGGGCTTGGATCAAAGTATCCTGACTCGCTTTTGGTGATGGCTCCATCTGGTATTTCCGCTTTCTCTACGAAGAGAAATCTCCAGATAGCTCGAGTGACCCTGGAGTTCCCGCCCTCGGCAATTCTGCTTGGCAGAAATGGCCGTTAAGAATTCATTGCCAAGCCGGGCCTCCTTGCCCTAATCAATGAATTCAGGCTTCGGCCTGAGCTCAGCCGAACGGCCAGGGATATTATGCCCTCTGGTAATTGCTGGGCGGTAAGACCTCTTTGGATACTTTCTTGATCACAAGAAAGTATCATTAAGACAATAAAATGTTGATTCTATTTATCACGCTTCACCAGCGCCAGGAAAAGCAGCGCTGCCAATCCTGCCGCCGTCCCCCCGTAGATGAACGCCGCCTGAGGTCCCAGCGCCGTCCACAGCAGCCCGGCCACCAGGCTGGCTATAAAGCCTCCCAGTCCGATGAGCATATTGTAGGCGCCCAGGGCCGTGGCCCGGTGTGATTCATCCACCAGTATCGAGACATAGGCCTTGCCCACGCCGTCGGTCATGGCCGTATAGAGGCCGTAGACGGCGAACAGGGGCCAGACCCAGGCCGGGGACTTTGTCAGGGCCAGGATAAAGTATACCGCAGAAAAGACCAATAGTCCAATGAAAAATACCTTTCTTTTTCCCAACCGGTCGGCCAGGATGCCGGCCGGCAGCGAGGCTATGGAATACACCAGGTTGTAGAGGACATAGGCCAAAATAACCTGGACCATGGTCATCCCCAGACCCTTGGCCCTGAGGATGAGAAAGGCGTCCGAAGAATTGCCCAGATAGAACACTAGGTTGACCAGCAAAAAGATCTTTAGGTCTTTGTTGAATATATTCCAGCCGAAAGTCGGCTTCTGGAACTTGGCGGTAAACTGGCGCTCCTTCACTATGAAAAGCAGAACTACGCCCAGCGCCGCCGGCAGAAAGGCCCAGAGGAATACCGTCCGGTATCCGGCCGCATCCTCTCCATAATGGCTCATGAACCAGAGCGCCAGGAGCGGCCCCAGCACCGCGCCCATGGTGTCCATGGCCCGATGCAGGCCAAATGCCCGGCCCCGGTCCTTCTCGCTGGTATAGTCGACAATCAGGGCGTCCCGGGCCGCCGACCTCAGACCCTTGCCGGTGCGGTCGGCCAGCCTCATCAGAAGCACGAACGGCCAGCCAGCCGCCAGAGCCAGCAGCGGCTTGGAGAAGGCCGACAGCCCGTAACCTCCAATGACGAAGGGCTTTCTCCGACCGCTTTGGTCAGACCACCAGCCAGAGAATACCTTGAGGATGTTGGCCGTGGCCTCGGCCGCCCCCTCTATCAAGCCCAGAGCGGCCACCGGCGCCCCCAGCACCGCGGTCAAAAAGACCGGCACCAAGGGATAGAGCATCTCCGAAGAGATGTCGGTGAACAGACTGACCCCGCCCAACAGTACCACGTTGGGCGAAAGGCCGAATACTTTTTTGTCCTCGGGTTTCATCTTACCTCCTCGGCCATCACTGCCTCTATAACTCTCTCCCATTTCTCCATCTGTTGTTGAACACTATAGGTGCTCTCGGCCTTGGCCCTGGCTCTCTTCACGATATGTCGCCTCAGATCTCCCTGTCCGGCTAAGATCCGGATGTTCTCCGCTAAAGATGCGGGATCGCCTGGGGCCGACAGCAGTCCGGTCCGGCCGTCCTCTATCAACTCCAAAATGGCCCCCAGCCCCACCGCCGCCACCGGCACGCCCAGGGCCATGGCCTCGACCACTGTCCTACCGAAGGACTCGGGCTCGGCCGCGCAATGGACCATCACATCCAGGGCGGCTATATAGGGATATGGATTCTCCTGCTGTTCCAGGAAAAAGACTTTATGGCCCAAGCCACTTTGGACAGCCTGTCCCCGGATCTGTTGTTGGTAAGATTCCTCTCCGAACAGGGCGCGGCCGACGACCAGGAACCTAGCCTGGGGCATGGCGCCAGAAACCATCTCGGCCGCCTGGATGAATATATGCTGTCCCTTACCGGGCGACACCCGGCTCACCAGCCCCACCAATGGAGTCCTGGGGCCTATGCCCAGCCTCTGGCGTATCCGCTGAGGAGGTATCTCCCGGGCCTGGCTCCGGACGGCCTCGAGGTCGAGACCGTTGAGTATCACCACGGTTCGGGCCTTGGATCGGGGATTGTCGAACTGCCGGGCGACCGCTTGGGAGACGGCGATGATTCTGGTCGGAAGCCGGGCGCCATAAAAATCGGCCAGACCCCGAAGCGGCCCAGGCCCGAGGATATCTCGGAAATGCCAGATCACCGGAGTCCGAAACCATCTCCCGGCCAGGCCTCCCAGGATATGGGCCTTCTGGCTGTTGGTGTAGAGGATATGGGGGCGCCATTTTTCGATCAATCCCGCCACATGCCAAACTCCTCGCCAGGCCTCGGCCCCAACCGAAAGCAGACCGAGCGGTCTTTGGCAGAGGTCCTCCTTACGCCATGCCCACAGCCGGGAAGAAAGTTTGAGCGACAGGATATCTATGCCCAGACTCCTGGCCCTAACCGCCAGCCCGCTTCCCTCCGGCGCCATTAGACAGATTTCATATTGGGAACGATTCAGATGGGCCAGGATATCGAGCAGGCTGAGCTGGGCACCGCCCAATGCCAGCGAATGATCGAAGAACAGAATCTTGATCACATCAGAAGCTGCAGTTTTTGGAATATCTCCCGGGCCTCGATATCTAAACAGATCCTCTTGGGATGCCTACAGGCTATCTTCTGTCCCGGACGATAGCAGGGATGACAGCCGGACCGGCCGGTGGCCACCACTACCCTGCGGCCGTAGGGGCGATATGCTTGCGGCTGGGAGGGCCCCATGATGGCTAAAACCGAAACACCCAGGGCGGCGGCGCAGTGGACCAGTCCGCTGTCGACACCTACCAAGGCCCGGCATCGGGTGAGGAGCGCCAAGGCTTGAGGAAGATTTCCCCAGAACACTACCGCCCCCCTGCCAATGCCCTGGGCTACTCGGGCAGCCAACTCCTGCTCGCCGGGTCCTCCGAAGACCAATATCTTTTTACCCATCAGAGTTAGAATCCGTCCCAATTCGATGTATCTCTCCTCGGGCCAGCGTCTCCTGGGGTTGCCGGCGCCGGGATGGAGGCCGATCAAATTATCATCCGAGGCCAAACCCCAGCCCTGCAGTAATTTTTCGGCCGCGGCCAACTCCTCGTCCCCTATGGGGATCTCGAACTTCACCTGGTCGGCCTTGATGCCCAGACCCGGCAACAGGCCCAGGTTTCGCTCCACCCAGTGTTCGCCCTGTCGCCTGGTGTCCACCAGCCGGCACAACAGCGGATTGGCCAGATCGAGATCTCCTATCCTGACCCTGGCCCGGGTATACCTGGCCAGCAGCCCATAGCGCCACCTGGGGTAGGGCAGGCTGGCTATAGTGATCTCGGCCCTGGGGGTCTGGCCCCACATCTGATCATAGGTATATACTCCCCGCAGCCGGCCCCAGTGGTGCACCAGACAAACCCAACCGGGCTGGGGTAAGACCAGCCATAGGTTCTCGTCGCCCAATTTTTCCCTGGCGGCATTCACCAAGGGCAGGGCCATGACCAGGTTGCCCAACCCTCCCCATATAAATATAGCCACCGGGCTCGGGGCGGACCTGGCAGCCCTCAGTGTCAACCGTTCCACGATCCGGGCTGGGGTCGGATTGCCGAACCAGATCTTGCGCCACATCCGTCCTCCGAGCGCTGGCTCGGGACGCGGCACTATGCCCCGCCAAGCCTCAGGATTCGGCACCTCCCCGAAGCGGTGCTCCCACATCCGGCCCCATTTGTGACGGAACATGGCCCGGCCGTGGTGGCGGTGTAGTTTCCACGTCAGGGAGAGACGCCCGCCGGCATAGATGCTGGAGCGGCTGGCGAAATGGTAGAAGATGGCTCCCTGGGACCTTACCATCTCCGGACTTGGCTCCAGCCGGCTCAGGCGGATGAAGAGGTCTGGGTCCGAGGCCGATCCCGGCTCGAACCTGGGGTCCAGGCCTCCCACCAGACGCCACATCCTTCGGGGTATCAGGAAGGGATAGTTTATCCCGGGCTCGGCACCCTCTCTCCTCTTGGCCGCGGCCGCAGCGAAGAACTCTTCCATCCTGAAGGAACCAGGGTCGCGGCCGAAATCGGCCAACCGGTGCGGCGGCGGAGCCGGCAAGGCTCCGGGCTCCCAACAGGTGCCGCTGACGATGGCCCTGGCTCCGGCCAGGGCCATAAGGCTCTCCAGCCAGCCCGGCGCCGGCACCATGTCGTCATTGGCCAGAAAGAGATACTCTCCCTGGGCCTGGGCGGCGGCGCTATTGGTGGCCGTGCCGGCGCCCTGTCTTCTCCTCAGAAGTACGATCTTCACCGGCAGCGGCGCCAGATAATTCAGATAGGCCTCGGAATATCCGTCCAGTCCGATGATCACCTCCAGGCCCGGGCACTTGAGGTACTGGGGCAGGGAGATTCTAAGACAATCCAGGGCCCGAAAACTGGGGATGATCACGGAGACCAGGGGCCGGGACATGTCTAGCGCCTCAACTCCCTGGCCACTGCCTGGGGTCCGCAGTTAAACAGCATATCCACTACAGAGAGCCCGGGTATGAACCCGCCCCACAGTTGGGGATAGGGCTCTGGCCAATAGCGGAAAATTTTCAACGCGATGCCTGATCTGGCGAACAGCTCGGGCTTGAGGTATCTCTGGCCGCTGGGGCCAGAGAGATAGGTATCGGCCCCGAAACGTTGGCAGAGGCCCACCAGCAGTTCGGTGCCACTGGCCTCAACACCCAAATCCGATTGTTTCACCATCCGGGGTCTGATATCCAGTATAGCAGAAATTTCCTCGATGAGGGCCACGTTGAGATCCGACAGCCTCTCCCAGGGCCGCATATACGCGGTGTCCAAGAGCATCCGGTACCCGTCGAAATACGGCGCCCGGGCATAGTTGCTCCTCAGGGTGCCGAGATGCCGCTGCTGCCAGTTATTCCGATTGTCGATCTCCACCTGGTCTATCCTCTGATAATACCGGCCCTTCTTATGGACCGGCACCGAAAGCCAGTGGCGTCTCCCGTCCGACTGCTTGATCAGACAGCGGGCGGTATAGGAGCGCCGGGCGTACTGCACCGAGTCCAGCAGCACGAATACGTCGCAGCGGGCCATCTTGTAGAAGAAACCGGCCCAGGGCAGATAGTTGGGCTGATGGGCCGCCAATATCATTTTATCACGACAAGTGGTCCTTCTTTATAACCTATCAATCCGCTGAGCAGCGCAGCCTCTGTGTCTACATGAGATGATGGAAGGGAACCCTCGAACAATGGTGGTCGGTCGGGGTCGGAACAGAGGATGGTCAAGGCATCCCCTTCGCCTGGAGGTCTTCTGGCGACGGCGTCGAATCGCCCTGAGCCCTCTTCACTGCTTCTAGCTGTTTCCTCGACGATGTTGGAGGCAACCGAGATGGCCACCCGCCTCATCTATCTCCCCTCGCCCGTCTCAACTCTTTTAGTTGCTCCCTCAGCCTATCACCCAGCGCAGCACCTCGAAGGCCTCGGCGTATTTGGCTCCGATCTGGGTCCCTCGGGTGACGGCCAGGGAGCGGATGAAGTTCTCGTTGGCGTAGAACCGGTCCAACTGCGAACGGTAGCACATCAGGGCCTCTATCTTGGATACTATATGTTTCTCCTCCAGCATGACAAAGCATTCGGTGTCGAAGGTGCGGTTGTTCCAGGGGATCTCGTATCCCAGGATGGTGATATCCTTGAAAGCCCGAAAGCCCTCCTGCGATATGGTGAGGTGGTCCTGGTGGGTGTCGTTGGACGAGGGCAGCAGCACCAGGTCGGGAGCGATCTGTGCTCTCAGCCTTATCATGTCCTCCAAAATGGCCTGACGGTGTTCCGGGAAATCGCGCACCGGATAGTTCCTGATATGCTGTCGGGCCGGGGGGATGCCCAGCGAGGCCATGGCCTCTTTGAGCTCCTTGACCAGGGCTTCGGGATCGACCCCGGGGGGCAACGATTTCTCGGCCGAGGAGAAGGCGGCGTAGTGTACCTCGGCCTCCTGGGAGATGAGTTTGGCCATGGTGCCGCCGCAGCCGAACTCACCGTCGTCGGTATGGGGCGCCAGCACCAAAACTTTCTTAAACAGCATGCCGGTTGCTCCTCAATGCATCCTCAATGGCCTCCTGCCAAAGCCGCCCGGCCTGGGCCAGAGACAATCTCTCTTCGACCAGCCTATAGCCATTGTCCCTCAGAACAGAATAGCGCCGGAGAAAGTCCAACTCCTTGGCTATCGGCTCCTGGGGGTCGTCCGGATCAACTATCAGACCGCAGTCGTAGGCCGCAACCAGGCGGGCCGCCCCCTCTACGAACGGCGTACAGATCACCGGCCGCCCCGAGGCCAGATACTCCCCCAGCTTGACCGAGAGACAGACATGGGTATTGGCCACCTTCCGCTCCAGGATCAGTCCCGCATCCCCCAGAGCCCTCACCAAGGAGAGATCCTCGGGCCGGGGGTGGAGTACCAGAAAATCTGATTCGGCCAGCCCCTCCCTCAAAAAGGCCGACCTGATCTCGGGCACGAAGGCCGGGGTGCCGGTGGCCGCCACCAAAAAGGCATCGGGCCTGGCCCTTCGGAAACGCAGCAGGTACTTGGCCGGCAGCCCC
>FWPV01004839.1_pt1 | contig 27689 bp, 23 predicted proteins | sample 2228371 | NCBI WGS metagenome assembly FWPV01 (sample SAMEA103939776, study PRJEB20133) | metagenome
GAACGTGAAGATCATCACGGCCAAGTTTCTCGGCCGCCGCGGCGGCACCACGGCCAACGCCGTGAAGGCCGTGGACTACATCACCGATCTGAAGACGCGCCACGGACTGAACATTGTCGCCACGAACAACTCCTGGGGCGGCGGCGGATATTCGCAGGCGCTCTATGACGCCATCGAGCGGGCGAACAACGCCGGCATCCTGTTCATCGCCGCCGCGGGCAATGGCGGCTCCGACGGCGTGGGGGATGACAACGACAAGACACCCTCTTACCCGGCCAGCTACACGAACTCCAACATCATCGCCGTGGCAGCGATCACGAGCACGGGTGCGAAGGCGAGCTATTCGAATTACGGCGCAACCAGTGTGGACATCGGAGCGCCGGGCTCAGGCATCTACTCCACGCTGCCGAACAAGACCGGCAACGGTTACGGTTCCTATAGCGGGACATCGATGGCGACGCCGCATGTAACCGGGGCCGCGGCGCTGTATGCGTCGACGCATCCCGGCGCCTCTGCGGCGACGATCAAGGACGCGATCCTGGCGAGCGCCATAGCCACGCCATCCCTGGCCGGCAAGTGCGTCACCGGCGGAAGGCTGAATGCCGGCGGGTTCTAGCTTCAGCCGGTTTGCGGGCCTGGCGCTGCTCGCATGCGTGTGCTTGACTGGCTTCAGCATGGAAGATGTCCCGTTTGAAGTGCTGAAGGGGCGGCCGCGGCGGCAGGCGGCCGAGGCGCAGTACGAAGCGGAGAAGCGCGGCGGGGCATGGATCGTGACGATCCATGCGGGACGCAGGCCGACGGGGGGCTATCGGGTGGAGGTGCGGAAGGTGGAGCGCGAGGGGGCGCGGTGCGTGGTGCATTACCGCGTGCTGGAGCCGCCGCCGGATGCGATGGTGCCGCAGGTGGTGACGTATCCGGCGGTAGTGGTGCGGTTCGAGGCGGCGTGTACGGAGGCGGGGGTCGAGCCGGCGTTGCCGCGGGCGTCCCCGGAAGGCAAGGAAAGATAGGGAGGGCGCGGCGGGGTCTTCCCTTCCCCGGCGGAAGTGCGTATCATAAGAGTCAGGAGCGCCCGTAGCTCAGCTGGATAGAGCGTTTGCCTCCGGAGCAAAAGGTCGCACGTTCGAATCGTGCCGGGCGTACCAGCCATCATCCCTCCCAGGCCCGCCTCAAGGCGGGCCTTTCCATTGCTGGCGGGCAGGAACCGGCTGCGGCGTTGTAGGGTGAGAGAGATGTTTACGGGGATCGTTGAAGAAGTGGGACGGGTGGTTGCCGTGGCGCCGCGGGGCTCGGGCAGCCGGCTCCGGATTGAAGCGGGCAGAGTGGTGGAGGGGCTGCGCGAAGGCGACAGCGTGGCGGTGCAGGGGGTGTGCCTGACGGCGGTGGAGATTGGCTCTTCGGGATTTTCGGCGGACGTGTCGCGGGAGACGCTGGAGCGGTCGACGCTGGGGGAAGCGCGCGCCGGAACGCCGGTGAACCTCGAGCGGGCGCTGGCGGCGTCAGGTCGGCTGGGCGGGCATATCGTGCAGGGCCATGTGGACGGGACGGGGGTAATCCGGACGCTGGAAGAGCGTGGAGGCGGCGACTGGTGGCTGGAGGTGGAGGCGCCGGCGGAACTGGCGCGGTATCTGGTGTACAAGGGTTCGATCGCGGTGGACGGGATCAGCCTGACGGTGGCGCGGGTGGATGGGCCGGTGTTCGCGGTGGCCGTGATTCCGCACACGTGGGCGAACACGACGCTGCGGCAGGCGCGGGCGGGACAGCGGGTGAATCTCGAGACCGATGTGCTGGCGAAGTACGTCGAGCGGCTGCTGGAGCAGATGGAACTGAAGCGGGAAAAGCTGACCGTGGAGCGGCTGCGGGAGATGGGCTACTGACGCGGGCGGCGGACGCGGGGCTCAGTCGCCCCGCGGCAGGAACCTGCGGATCGTCAGCTCGTACAGCCCGGCGCCGATGAGGCCTCCGACGAGAGGAGCGGCGACGGGAATCCACCAGACATGGGTGCCGTCGGTGAGTCCGTTGACGCGGTAGCCGGCGAGGACGGTCCAGAGGCGGGGGCCGAAGTCGCGCGCCGGGTTGATGGCGTAGCCGTGGAGCTTGCCAAAGCTGACGCCGATGGCGAGGACAACGAGACCGACCACGGCGGGGATCAGATGCGAAGGGATCGAGACATTGTCCGTGTCGGTGAGCGCAAAGACGAGAAACAGAAGCAGCGCGGTGCCCAGAACCTGATCGAAAAATCCGGCCGCAGGAATATCCGGAAAAGCGGGAAATGTAGTGAAAATGCCCGCGCTTTTGTCAAGCATCGGATCGAAGCGGAGGATGGCTTCGCGGTAATTGAACCAGACAACGATGGCGCCGGCCATGGCTCCGAGGGTCTGGCTGAGAGCGTACGGAACGACTTTGGCCCAGGGGAAGCCGCGGAAGACGGCGAGGGCGAGGGTGACGGCGGGGTTCAGGTGAGCGCCGCTGATGCGCGCCGCGGCCAGGACTCCGAACATGACGCCAAGAGCCCAGCCGATGGTGATGTTGGTGTAGCCTCCGTGCACGATTTCGCCGGGCGCGCCGGTGCCGAAAGCGACCACCATGGCGCAGACGCCTGCGCCGAACAGCAGGATGAGCATGGTTCCGATGAATTCCGCCACGAGTTCGCCGGCCAACTGGAAACGCATGGATGAAAGCCTACTACGACAGCGCGGCGATGAGCCAGCGGAGCATTTCGAGCTGCTTGTCCAGCTTGCCGTGGGCGGCTTCGGCGTTGACGTAGCGGACGCCGCGCGCGGCGCACCAGCGGGAGAGCGAGCCGTCGTCTTCGCCGCCGGGACGATCCTGCAAGACGGCGTTATAGGGCCCTTTCAGAGCGATTTCGAAATCGGCAGCGCTGGTGAACAGGAAGAAATCGCGGGGCGACTCGGGCTGAGGCTTGTGAATGCGCTGCGAAATGGGTTCCTCGGTCTCTATGGAATATCCGGGTCCGTTGTTGTGGGCGGCGATCCAGAGGCCGCCGGGCGGAGGCGCGAGCGTTTTCATCAGCGCGTCCCGGCCGCGGTCGAGCTGATCGAGGAGAGCGGCGATCTGTTCCGGCCGGGCTTCGGGATTCAGCAGACGCAGATTCTTTTCCGCGCCAACACGTGAAAACATGCGGTTGGGATCGAGGCGGAGACCGGCAAGCGTGACGTGCCGCGTCTGCGACTCGACGATCCAGGCTTCGCCGGGCGTCTTTTCGATGAGCAGCTCGACCGCTTCGCGCGCGGTTTCTTCGTTGCCATGGATACGCAGCAGACGCAGGGGCGCGCTGCCGTTGCGGATGTGAATCCAGGGAAGCCCGGAAAGTTCAAGCCGCTGCCGAGCGATGGCGGCGCGCGCCTGCAGCATCCATGGTGCGGCGGCAAACAGGAAGGAGCGCCGTGATATTTCAGTTTTTCGACGGCTTGCCGGGGCCATTTCCTCCGAGGATAATGGGTGCGGAGGTATTTTTGCATGATCCTCGAAGCCACGAAGCCCGGTCAGGATCCGGCCCTGGAACGCGAGTTCAATCCATGGCTGGCCGCCGAGGCCCGCTTCAATGAGGCCGCCATGTTGCTCGGCCTGGATGAAGGACTCCAGAAGGTCCTTCGCACTCCCACGATGGAGGTGACGGTTTACATCCCCGTGCAGATGGACGACGGACGCCTGGAGGTGTTCACCGGCTACCGCGTGCAGCACTCGCTGGCGCGCGGCCCTGCCAAGGGCGGCATCCGGTTCGCTCCGGACGTGACGCTGGATGAAGTGCGCGCGCTGGCGAGCTGGATGACCTGGAAATGCGCCGTGGTGAACATCCCGTTCGGCGGCGGCAAGGGCGGAGTCATCTGCGATCCATCGGTGCTGAGCCAGGGAGAGCTGGAGCGGATCACGCGCCGCTACACGGCCGACATCATCGAGATCCTGGGTCCGGAGCGCGACGTGCCGGCGCCGGACATGAACACGAACGAACAGACGATGGCATGGATCATGGACACGTATTCCATGCACAAGCGCACGACGGTGACGGCCGTGGTGACGGGCAAGCCGCTCGATCTGGGCGGCTCGCGCGGACGCTCGGCGGCCACGGGGCGCGGATGCCTGTTCGTCACGCTGCAGGCGCTGCGCAAATTCCATATGGAGCCTTCGCAGACCACGGTGGTGATCCAGGGATTCGGCAACGTGGGCGGCCACGCCGCGCGGCTGATGCACAAGGCCGGGATGAAGATCATCGCGGTGATCGAATATGACGGCGCCGTCTACAACGCCAACGGCATCGACCCTGCGGCTCTGGACGCGCACCGCAAAGCGACGGGCTCGATCACGGGCTTCCCGGGCGCAGAGGACATCGACCGCGAAGAGGCGCTGTACCTGCCGTGCGACGTGCTGGTGCCCGCAGCCAAAGAGAACGTGATTCACTCGCGCAACGCGCACAAGATCAACGCGCGGATCATCTGCGAGGGCGCCAACGGACCGACCACGGCGGAAGCGGACCGCATCCTGCAGGAGAAAGGCGTGTTCGTGATTCCCGACATCCTCGCCAACGCCGGCGGCGTGACGGTGAGCTACTTCGAGTGGGTGCAGGACCGGCAGGGCTTCTTCTGGAATGAGCAGCTCGTCAACGGGCGGCTCGAGGAGATCATGGTGAACGCCTTCCGCGACGTGGTCTCCTACGCCGAGCGCCACAAAGTGCACAACCGGTGCGCTGCCTACATGCTGGCGCTGGACCGCGTGGCTTTTGCGATCAAGCTGCGCGGCATCTACGCTTAAGGAGAGTGGCGCAAGAACCGACGACGCCGCTGATGCGGCAGTATCACGCGGCGAAACAGCAGGCGCCCGGGTGCCTGCTGTTTTTCCGCCTGGGCGATTTCTACGAACTGTTCTACGAGGACGCCGTCACCGCGGCGCGCGAGCTCGAAATCACGCTCACGTCGCGCAACAAGGAGCGGGGCGAGCCGGTGCCGATGTGCGGCGTCCCGTATCACTCGGCCGAAGGCTACATCGCGCGGCTGATCCAGAAAGGCTACCGCGTGGCCATCTGCGAGCAGATGGAAGACCCGCGGCAGGCGAAGAAGCTGGTCCGTCGCGAGATCACGCGCATCGTCACGCCCGGCACGGTCACCGAATCGGCGCTGCTCGACGCGGCTCAGAACAATTACCTGGCTGCGCTGTGCGTGCGGCGGAATGAAGCGGGGCTGGCGTGGGTGGACGTTTCAACGGGCGAGTTCCGCGCAACGGAGCTTCCCGCAGCAGAGGCGGCGGCGGCTCTCGAACAGCTCAACGCGCGGGAGCTGCTGACGCCGGAACCCGAAAGCGCGCCCCGTGGCCGGTGGGCGGTGACGCAGGCGGAGGCGTGGACCTTCGACGGGGCGCACGCCGAGCAGCTGCTGCGCGAGCATTTCCGTCTGCTGGCTCTGGATGGATGCGGACTGGCCGGTCGGCGGCTGGCCACGGGCGCGGCGGGCGCGATTCTGTCCTACCTGCGCGAGACGCAGAAATCGGCGCTCGACCATCTGGACCGGCCGGTGTTCCACGACCGCATGGGCGCGATGATGCTCGATGCGGTGACGGTGCGCAATCTGGAGCTGGTGGAGCCGCTGTTCACAGCCGACGCGGGCGGGGGGCGCGATGCGACGCTGATCTCCGTCATCGACCGGACACGCACGGGCATGGGCGCGCGGCTGCTGCGGAAGCGCCTGCTGCAGCCGTCGCTGGACCGCGGGGAGATCGAAGCGCGGCTGGACGCCGTCGAGTGGCTGGCGCGCGCGACGATTGCGCGGGCGAAACTGCGCGACGTGCTGGGGAGGATGCTGGATCTCGAACGGCTGCTGGCTCGCATCACCGTGGGCACGGCAAGTCCGCGCGATCTGCTGGGGCTTGGCCGCACGCTCGCCTGTGTTCCGGAATTGCGGCCTTTGCTCGCGGAGACGTCTGCGGAGAAGCTGCGCGAGGCGGCTGCATCACTCGATGACGTGGCGGAGCTGCGCGACAAGCTGCTGGCGGCGATCGATGACAACGCGCCGGTCAATGCCGCCGATGGGGGCGTGATCCGGGCCGGATATCACGCGGAGCTGGACGAGCTGCGGCATCTGGCCACGCATTCGCGGCAGATCATCGCGGCGATTGAAGCGCGCGAGCGGCAGCGGACGGGGATCGGCTCGCTGAAGGTGCGCTTCAACAACGTGTTCGGCTTCTACATCGAAGTGTCGAAGCCGAACCTGCATCTGGTGCCCGCGGACTACGAGCGGAAGCAGACGCTCGTCAACGCCGAGAGGTTCACCACGCCGGAGCTGAAAGAACTGGAAGCGAAGGTGCTGGACGCAGAGGAACGGGCGCTCGAGCTGGAGCGGACGATCCTGGCGTCGCTGCGCGCGGAGGCGGCGGCGCAGGCGGCGAGATTGCGGGCCACGGCGGCGGCGGCCGCCGAGATCGATGCGTACGCGGCTCTGGCCGAAACGGCGGTGGAGCGGCGGTACGTGCGGCCGCGGTTCTCCCAAACAGGAGAGATGAAAATTGTTGCGGGGCGGCATCCCGTCATCGAGAAACTGGCGGAAGCCGAGGCGGGCCACTTCATTCCGAACGATCTGTATCTCGATCAGGGCGCGCACCGGATTGCCGTGATCACGGGGCCGAACATGGGCGGCAAGTCGACCTACCTGCGGCAGGCGGCGCTGATTGCGGTGCTGGCGCAGATGGGATCGTTCGTGCCCGCCTCGGAAGCCGTGCTTCCGGTGATCGACCGCGTGTTCACGCGCATCGGCGCGAGCGACAATCTGGCCCGCGGCCGATCGACGTTCATGGTGGAGATGACCGAGACGGCGGTGATCCTGAACACGGCGACAAAAGACAGCCTGATTGTTCTGGACGAGATCGGCCGCGGCACGGCCACCTATGACGGGCTGGCGCTGGCGTGGGCGGTGCTCGAATACATCCACGACCGCATCGGCGCGCGGACGCTGTTCGCCACGCATTATCACGAGCTGACAGAACTGGCCGGACGTCTGGACGGAGTGGTGAATCTGCATGTCTCGGTGAAAGAGTCCGGGGATCAACTGATCTTCCTGCGCAAAGTGGAACCGGGCAGCGCGGACCGCAGCTACGGCATCGAAGTGGCGCGGCTGGCGGCGCTGCCGCTGGAAGTGATCGAAAGGGCGCGGGAGATTCTGGCGCTGCACGAGAAAAAAGAGGTCTCCGTCAGCGACGAGCTGGAAGCCCCGAAGCGCCGCCATGCGCCGGGTCCGGCGCTGCAGATCCGGCTGTTCGAGCCTGTCGGATGGCAGATTGCGGAGCGGATCCGGCAGCTGGATGTGGACAATCTTCGGCCTGTGGAAGCGCTGAAGCTGCTGGCGGAACTGAAAGAAGAGCTGGGAGGCAAGTGAGCCGCCGAGCGCGGTCCGGCTCTGTCATTGCTGGCCGGACGAGGGCTTTGGCGGAGCGGGCTTCCTGGCCGGCGCCGGTTTCGGCGGCGGGGGATCGGATTCGGTTTTCGGAACGGAGGGCTGGGCCTGTCCGGAGAGGCGGGCGCGCCGGGCGGCTTCGCGGGCGCGGTCGCCGTCGGCCGTGCGTTTCAGGCGGTAGTAAACGGTCGCGAGCGCGGCGTGGGCCTCGGCAAATTGGGGATACGCTTTGACGAGCGACTCGAGTTCCTGGCGGGCGAGTTCGAGGCGTCCCTGCGTGGAGTAAATGGAAGCTCGCTGCAGCAGGACTCCGGGATCGGTGGGCCTCACCTGAAGGGCGCGGGCCAGGTGTTTGAGCGCCTCTTCCAGCTGGCCCTCCTGTTTGCGGAGCATGGCGAGCTCGATGTTGGCGACCGGTTCAAAGGGATTGTTTTCGAGCTCGAGCCGGAACTGTTCAGCCGCTTCTTCCAGCCTCGCGTTGCTGCGCAGCACCTGCCCGTAAAGGGAATGCACGCCGGGCAATTTCGGATTGAGTTCGACGGCGCGGGCGAGGTGTTCGGCGGCTTTCAGAAGATTCTGCCTGCGGTACTCGAGTTGACCGAACAGGAACTCGCTCTCGGCGGAAGCGCCGTCGCGGAGGATGCGGTCGAGCATAAGCTGGGCGCGGTCGGCGTCGTTGGCGCGGAGATAGGCGATGCCGAGGGCGTAGGAGATGGCGCGGTCATTGGGATACTCTTCGGCGAGCGGTGCGAGGAGTTGGGCGGCGGCTTCAGGGCGTCCGGCGAGAATCAGGCAGTCCGCCATCAGAAGAGCGGGCTTGGGATCCAGCGGCTGCTGCTCGATGAGCGGCGCGAGTTCCCTGGCGGCCTCTTCCGGCCGGCCGGTCTTGTAATAGGCGAGCGCAAGGTTCATGCGGACCCGGGGATTGTTCGGCAGATGCTTCAGGGCGAGGCGGTATTCCTGGATGCCCTCTTCGATCTGTCCGTTGGCCACGAGCGCCGCGCCCAGATTGGAGCGGATTTCCGCGGCTTCCGTGAATTCTTTGAGGAATGCGCGGTAGTGCTGGATGGCGGCGGGCATGTCGCCCTCGTCGAATGCGGCGGCAGCCGCGCGCAACAGTTCAGCGGGATCCGTAGCGGCAGGCTGGGCGGCGGCGCGGGAACCAAGCAGGAACACCGCGAGGAGCAGGCCTTTCATGGAGAAAACAGCTGAGTTCCAGCGATGCGGATTCACGGCGTTTGCGCCTTCAGTTGCGGAACGACGTAACGGACGCTGCCGGAGGCTTTTGCATCGCCCTGGGTTGCGGTGAACCGGAGCTCGCAGAGACCGGGACGCATCGCCGCGGAAACCATCATGGGCACGGCGCCCGAGGAATCGGGCGGCGGCAATTCAGCGGTCTGCGCCGCCAGCCGTTGGCCGTTGACAAAGAATTCCACCAGCAACTGCGGCTTATCCGGCCTGTTTTTATCTGGATAAACGACGAAATAGACGTGGGGTTGAGAAACGGCGTCGATGGCCGGGGCGACCATGGGAATCACGCGGCGACCCTGATAGACCAGCGGATCGCCTTCAGCAACGGCGGATTCTTCTACCCGCTGGACGAGCATCGGGGTGCTGAGGGCGAGGCCGGCAGCCGGAGGCGGCACTTCAATCTCAAGAGCCTTGGCGCTGGAGCGCCCGCCCGTGCGGTCGAGCAGGATGGTCTCGACAGTATAACGGCCGGGAGCGAGACGCAGCGACTGGGCGTGAGTGATCCGGCTGGCCTGCATGGCAGGCAGATTGACGAGGGAAAATTCGTAGGGGGAATCCAGGCTGAAGCGTTCGACGACTTCGCCGGAGGCGTCTTTGACAAGGCCAACGATGGAGACATGCGCCCGGGCGATGCCGCGCGCGGCATCCTGCGCCGCGGTGAGACTCTTGCCCGGGCGGTCGAGCAGGATGGTCTCGACAGTATAACGGCCGGGAGCTCGAAGGCGAGCGCCACGTCCCGCTGGCCCTGCGGCGCCCCGAAGGTATAGAGGCCGTATTGAAAATCGAAATCAGCCGGGCGCGGCTCTTTGCCGAGCAGCCCCAGCCCGATGACTTCATGAACGGCGAGGGCGTCTCCCCCCGGTTTGGCGGGCAGGGCGAAGTAGCCAGTGCGGCTCTCGACGATCAGGTCCTTCCTCGTGGTCTTGACTTCAATGGTGCGGAGGCGGCCGTCAAGCTTCAGGTCGGCCGGGCGGTAAGCGACTTCGTAGCGCGCCTCCATCTCCTCGAGCACGCGCCGGAAGGGCTTGTTGAACTCGGACGTGTTGGCGACGAGGAATCCGCCCGTCCCCTCCGCCAGTTCGCGCAGCGCAGCTCGCAGATCGGACGCCCGGACGGCGACTTCCAGAGCATCGCCCTGGCGGCTCTGCTGGCGGCGTTCAGAAAGCGAAATATTCGGATTCAGCTGGGTCTGCGAGCGGCTGACCTCGGCGACCTGGGCAAGTGCGGTTTTGGCCGCCTGGGTGTCGGTGACTTCGTCCAGTTCGGTGGGATCGAAGCTGTAGACCGTCATGTTGGCGGCGTTGGCTTTCGCCATCAGCTTGCCGAAGGCGTCCGGATCCCCCGTCGTGATCAGCCCGCCGGAGATGAGGATCACGCTCTTGCGGCCAGGCAATTGGGAAAGCTGGGAGACCATCGTGTCGATCTGGTCGAAGGCGCGGCTGCCGGTGACGTGAGCCATGTCGACCCGATCGCGGGCGCGGAAGCCCCGCGTGGCGTTGGCCGAGGCGCTCATGGAGACATCGGCGCGGGGCACGATGGTCTTGCTCACCTCGCCGCCGGCCACGCGGTCCGTGACGGTGGCCGACTGCGCGGCCATGTCGACGAGAACATCGATGGTAAACATCGTTGGATTGGCCGTCAGAACAGCCACGGAGGCGTCGAGGAAGTCCAGGGACCGGCCCGAAAATGCCTGCTGGACCGCCGCCAGAAGGTCCTGCTTCTGGTCCGTGAAGGCGGAAACGGGAGTCAGGTAGTCATCCAGAGTGAACAGCGCGGCGAGCGTGTTGGGCGGGAGGTCTTCCTTCAGGAGACTCTCCGTCATCCGGAGGGCCCGCGTGCGGTTGACAGGGTCGAGGTTATGGTAGACGATGCAAAGCAGGTTGACGGCTCGGAGAGACATCGGCCGCGAAACAGCGGCGGATGGTGCGGCGGGAGCAGCGGTCTGAGCGGTGCGCTCCGTTCTCCGGCGGTCCGTGCCGGCGAGGCGGAAGGCGCGGATGTCCTGTTTGACGCCGTTTTCGTAAATTTCGAGATCTTCCGGTTTGAGATTCCGCACAAGGCGCCCGCGGCGGTCGCGGACGACGACTTCCAGCAGCACTTCAGCCACACCGGTGCGGATGACAGCCTGAGATTCCTCCGCCGGCGGCTGCGGAGCGGCAGGAAGCGGCAGCCAGACTGCAAAAAGAAGCAGACTGACCACGCACGGCCACGCTGTGTGTCTCATGACTTCATTGTAGGCCCAGAATGCCGGAAACTATACGGTCGGATACACTGGAAGACACGTTCGCATGATGCGTCTACGCTACTGGTTGGGAGCCTGCGCGCTGGCTGCGCTGGCGGCGCAGTCCACGCTGCCGCCGATCGCCTTCCGCGACATCACGGAACAATCCGGGGTAAGGTTCATCTGCGACAACGGGGCGACGCCGCGCAAACACCAGCCGGAGGGATTGATCGCCGGCGTGGCGCTGTTCGACTACGACCGCGACGGGGACCTCGACATTTACCTCGTCAACGGCGCCCACATGCCCTCGCTCGTCAAGCAGGGCGAGAAACACAAGAACCGCCTCTTCCGCAACAACGGGGATCTGACGTTCACGGATGTGACAGACAAGGCCGGGGTGGGCGGCGAAGGCTACGGAATGGGCGTCGCCGCGGCCGACTATGACAACGACGGATGGCCGGACCTGTATGTGCTGAACGTGAACGACAACCAGCTGTTCCGGAACAACGGCGACGGCACCTTCACCGACGTCACGAAGAAAGCGGGCGTGCCGGGCGGCCGGTACAAAGGCAAGAAAATGTGGTCCGTGGCCGCAGCGTGGTTCGATTACGACAACGACGGGGATCTGGACCTGTTCGTGTCGAACTACTGCGAGTGGGACCCGAACAACGAGCCCGACTGCCTGATCAACAACGTGCGCATCTACTGCGGTCCGCGCCACTACGGGGCGCTGCCGCATACGCTCTACAGGAACAACGGGGACGGCACCTTCACGGATGTCTCGGCGGAAGCGGGCCTTTCCAACGTGCTCGGACGCGGCATGGCCATCGTCATCGCGGACTACGACGACGACGGCTGGATGGACGTCTTCATCGGAAACGACGACGCGCCCATGCAGTTCTTCCACAATCTCGGGGGGAAGAAATTCCGCGAAATCGGACATGAACTGGGCATCGCCTATTCCGAAAACGGAAACGTGATCTCGGGCATGGGGGCGGATTTCCGCGATCTTTTCAACACGGGGCGGCCCGACATCTGGGTGACGGCGCTCGAGAAAGAGACCTTCCCGCTGTTCGTGAATGTCGGCGGCGGCATGTTCGAGGACCGCACGGCGGCCAGCGGGCTGGCGCTGGAAACGCTGGAAATGTCGGGCTGGTCGAACGCGATCTATGATCTCGACAACGACGGGTGGAAGGACCTGATCGTGTGCCGCTCGAACGTGCAGGACATGATTCACACCTATGCGCCGCGGCGGCCGGAAGAACCCGTGACGGTGCTGCGGAACCTGGCCAACGGCCGGTTCCAGAACCTGACGCGCGCGCCGGGCAGCGACACGCAGATCGCCGCCAACTACAAGGGCATGGCGATGGGCGACATCGACAACGACGGCAAGATCGACGCCGTGCTTCTGGTGCTGAACGGACCCGCCCGCGTGCTCCGCAATGTCTCGCCCAACAACCATGGCTGGCTTCTGATCGAGCTCACGGGAACAAAGAGCAACCGCATGGGCATCGGGGCGAAGATCCGGGTGACCGACGACCGCGGACTGGTGCAGCACAACCACGCCACCGTCAGCACGGGCTACGCCGCCACGAGCGACCACCGGGTGCATTTCGGGTTTGGCGAGGCCAAACGGGTGAAAGAAATCGAGATCCGCTGGCCGAGCGGCATCCGCCAGATTTTGCAGGACGTTGCCGTGAACCAGATCCTCAGGGTCCGCGAGCCGTCCGAGTAACCTTTCCACCGCCCCCGCGCCTCGTGTACCTTGGGCGAGAGCCCGGAGAAATCTCCCGAGGTGCCTGAGATCATGCGCGCCACCCTCTGTCTGTTTCTGTTGTCCTTCGCCGCAGCCGCCATTGCTTCAGCACAGCCAGCGCTGGAACATCTCACGGTGGAACACCGCCAGACGCCACTGGGCATCGACGCCGCGCAGCCGCGCTTCGGCTGGCGCATGAGAACGGCTGGAGCGGAGAGGGGCGTCGTCCAGATCGCGTACCGCCTCACCGTGCGGAATCCGCGCGGAGCCGTCGTGTGGGATTCGGGTTCGGTGCGGAGCCCGGAATCGCAGAACATCCTGTACAAGGGGCGTCCCCTGCAGCCCGCGACACGCTACGAGTGGACGGTGACAGCCTGGGATCAGCGCAACAGGCAAGCCAGAGCCAGCTCCTGGTTCGAAACGGGGCTGATGGATCCGGCGCCGGACGGTCCGCGGTGGAGCGGAGCGGAGTGGATCGGCGGCGGGGACGAAGATCTGGTTCTGTATGCGCCCTATCTTTCAGTGTTCGAACTGAGCTACCGGGTGGCGATCGCGCCGGGCAGCACGCGGGCGAGCTTCGTGTACGGGGCGAATGATCCGCGGCTGATGGACAGGTTCAAGAACATTTACCAGCTCGAAAACCGGAAAGACGAAAGCCATATCCGGCTGGAGCTGGACATTTCAGGGCTGGAGAGCCCTTCTCCGGGCAAAGCGAAGCTCCATGTGTACCGGGCGGGCTACCAGAGTTCGGATCATCCGAAAATCCCGTTCCATACATTTGAGATCGCCCCCGAGGTGATTCACGCGGGCAACCGGCACGAAGAACACCAGGTGGAAGTGCAGAGCGTGTTCGGCGCGATTTTTGTCCGCGTCAACGGCAGCGAGGCGCTCTCGCCCGCCGCCGGAGCGGGCAAGGCGCCGCAGGCAGGTGCTGGACGCCGCCTCCCGCCGCATGCTGTCAACCTGAATCCCGCGGGGCTGGGCTGGGACTACATCACATATGGAATGCTGTGCGAGATCGGCTTCGCCGTGGAAGCCGGGCAGCGCGCGTCGTTCCGCGAAGTGACAGTGCGGCATCTGCGGCTGCCGCGGAATGTTCTGTTCCGCGAGGATCTGACGGCGCAACCGTACACGGGGATTTTCGCCGGCGCCGAGAGTCAAGGCGGATTTTCCGTCGCCGGCGGCGCCTATCAGATCCAGGGCGGATCGGCGGGACTGTTTCTCGTCCGCGATCCGAGCCGCAATTCGATGCCGATGCTGCGGACGCAATTCAGGCTCAGGAACGCGCAGGTTCAATCAGCCCGGCTGTACGCGACGGCGCGTGGCATCTACGAACTGTATCTCAATGGAAGGCGCGTGGGCGAGGACTGGTTCACGCCCGGATTCACGCAGTACAACCGCACGCACCTGTATCAGACGTACGACGTGACCGGAATGCTGCGCGCCGGAGAGAACGCGCTCGGAGCCATGCTCGGGGAAGGCTGGTGGAGCGGGCTGCTGAGCTTCGGCACCATCTGGAATCATTTCGGCGACCGGCAGTCGCTGCGGGCGAAGCTGTCAGTGAAATATGCGGACGGGAGCGAGGATATTTTTGTCACGCAGCCCGGCAGCTGGAAATACTTCGGGGGCGGACCTGTTGTTTACAGCAGCCAGTACATTGGCGAAGTGTACGACGCGGCGCGGGAAGACAAAGTGCGCGGCTGGAGCGAGCCGGGGTTCGACGACTCGGGCTGGAAAGCCGCGCGCACCGTGCCGCTGCAGGGCACAGCTTACATCGACACGCCGGGCGGAGGACAGGACACGCCCATGGCTTTTCCGGCGCGCAATGCGCCGCTGGAATACAGCCGGATGCAGATGATCGGGCAGGTGGACGAGCCTGCCGGAGTTTTCCGTGCCCTGAAGGCGAGGAGCGTGAAGGAAGTCCGCCCCGGCGTGTTTGTCTACGATCTGGGGCAGAACATCACAGGGGTGCCGCGCATCACGGTCCGGAGCGTGCAGCCGGGCAGAAAGATCACGCTGCGTTTTTCGGAAATGCTGTACCCGGATCTGCCAGAATCCGGCGCGAATGCGGGCATGATCATGACCGAAAACTACCGGGCGGCGCTGAGCCAGGACATCTACATCGCGCGCGGGGGCGAGCAGGTGATCCAGCCCCGGTTCACGTGGCATGGCTTTCAGTACATCGAGATCACCGGCATTGAGAAGCCGCTGCCGCTGGAAGACGTGGAGGGGCTGGCGGTGAGTTCCGTGCGGCGGCTGACGGCGGAATTCCGGTCCTCGAACGAAAAAGTCAACCGCCTTTGGCAAAACATCATCTGGTCGACAGTCGATAATTTTCTCTGGATTCCGACCGACTGTCCGCAGCGGAACGAGCGGATGGGCTGGTCGGGAGACCTGAATGTGTTCTCGCGGACCGCCTCGTACATCACCGATGCCGCGGCGTTCCTGCGGAGGCACATGCGGGCGATGCGCGACACGCAGAGCGAAGAGGGGCGGTTCCCCGACATCGCGCCGGTGGGCGGGGGATTCGGCGGGATTCTTTGGGGCGCTGCGGGGATCGTGGTTCCGTGGGAGGCGTACTGGCAATACGGGGACCGCGCGCTGCTGGAGGAGCATTATCCGGCCATGGCCGCTTACATCGCCCATCTGAAGAGGTCGATCCATCCCGAGACGCGCCTGCTGGGCGACGTGCGGCTGGGAGACTGGCTCGGTTTTCAGAACCGCATGCTCGGTCCCGAGTTTCTGGCGGAGGCGTACTACGTGTGGTGCCTCGACATCATGGCGCGCGTGGCGGAGCTGCTCGGCAGGGCGGAGGAAGCGAAGCAGTACCGGGCGGACTACGAAACGCGCAAACAATTCTTCAATGAAACGTTTGTGAGCGCCGACAAGCGGACGCTGGGAATTCCCGCGAGGGGCGGCATGGGGAGCGGCGGCCAGAGGAAGCCGGAATTCCGGATCGCCGACACGCAGACGTCGTACGCGGTAGGGCTGGCCCTGGGCGCTTTCAGCGAGGACAACATCTCTCACATGGCGAAGCGGCTGGCGCATACGGTGGAACGTGCCAATCAGGACGACGACGGCGTGCTGCGGCCGCCCTATTCGCTGATGACCGGCTTCATCGGCACGGCGTGGATCAGCAAGGCGCTGTCTCTGCACGGCTACACGGAGCACGCCTACCGGCTGCTTCAGGCGGCGCATTTTCCGTCGTGGCTGTATCCGGTGGAACAGGGAGCGACGACGATCTGGGAGCGGCTGAACGGGTATACGGTCGAGAACGGGTTCGGAGGAAACAACAGCATGAATTCGTTCAACCACTACTCGTTCGGCGCTGTCGGACAGTGGATGATGGCGCACGTGCTGGGCATCGAGCGCGGCGATCCGGGATTCCGCCGCTTCATCCTGCAGCCCGAGCCCGACCCCGCGGGGCGGATGACCTGGGCGCAGGGCCACTACGAGTCGCCCTACGGTCTGATCCGCAGCTCCTGGCGGTCGGAAGACGGTTGGCTCACGTACCGCGCGACGGTGCCCGCGAACACGGTGGCGACGCTGGTTCTCCCCACCTCTTCCGTGGAAACGGTGACCGAGGGCGGACGGGACGCGCGGAAGTCGGAGGGCGTGACGCTGCTGCGGTATGAAAACGGAAAAGCCGTCTATCTGCTCGGCTCCGGCGACTATGAATTCCGGGCGCGGCAGTGAACGTTGCAGCCGCAATATGAGCTTTGTCAGAGGCGGACGCATGCCATAATGGCGGGCGATGAGAGTCAACCGCCGTCAATGGCTGCAAACAGCAGCACTCAGCACTGCGGCGCCGGCCGCAACGGCCCCGGCTTCCCGTTCCGAGCTGGCGGAGAAGCTGGCGAAGATCATGCAGGCGCCTGTGTTGCGCGCGGACCTGCTGCGCGAGCCGTTGAAGATTGAGTCGCTGGAGCTGCTGCGCTCGGGGCGTTTCTTTCTGGTGCGCGCGCGTGGGGCGGGTCTGGAAGGCTTCTGCGAAGCGCACAGCGCGGTGATGCGGGCGGCATGGCCCATTTTTCTCGAGCGGGTGGCACCTCACTTCACGGGCAGGGACGCGCGCGAGCTCGAGCGCGTGTTTCATGAGGCGTATCTCGCCAACTCGAATTACAAGTGGCAGGGGCTGCCGTTCTGGGTGTGCATGGCGGCGGCGGAGATCGCAATTCTGGATCTGCTGGGCAAAGCCTGCGGAAGGCCGATGGGAGAGCTCTTCGGCACGGTGAGGCGCAGGAAAATCGCCGTGTACCGGGCGAGCGGAAACCGCGGGAACACGCCCGCGGCGGAGATCGAATATCTGCGCCGGATCACGGAGGAAACGGGCGCGGGCGCGATCAAATTCCGGCTGGGCGCGAGGATGCGGTACGACGAAGCCTCGACACGGCGGGACCTCGAACTGATCCCGCTGGTGCGCAAAACCTTCGGCGCAAAGATGGCTCTGTACGCCGACGCCAACGGCTCCTACGATGTGCCGATGGCGCTGCGGATCGGGCGGATGCTGGAGGACTACAGGTATGCGTTTTTCGAAGAGCCCGTGCCGTTCGACTACTACGACGAAACAAAGGCGGTTGCGGATGCTCTGGACATTCCGGTCGCCCTGGGCGAGCAGGAGATGAGCGTGCGCAACTTCCGGCGCATCATCGAGACGGGAACGGCGCAGGTCATCCAGCCGGACCTGCTGTACGGCGGGGGCATGATGCGGGCGGTGAAAGTGGCGCGGATGGCCAATGCCGCCGGACTGCCGTGCACGCCTCACATGTCTGGCGGAGGGCTGGGCTACCTGTATGTGGCCCACTTCGCCTCCTGCGTGGACGACCCCGGTCCGCACCAGGAGTACAAGGGCGAGGAAGACACGCTTCCAGTGGAGTGTGCGACGTCGACGCTCAAGAGCGAGAAAGGCGTGCTGACGGTGCCTTCAGGACCGGGGCTGGGAGTCGCAGCAGAGCCGTCGTTGTGGAAGCGCGCGGAGGTGTTGAGTGCGTGATACTCTCCACTACTGGCGCCGTGCGCCAGGCTGGTAGGCGGGCAGGGCGAGCGGGTCCTCGATCTCCTTCAGCCGCTGGAACTCGGCCAGTTCGCGGGCGGCGTCTTCCTTGCGCCCGGCGCGCCGGTACGCCTGCGAGAGGTAGTAGTGGATCTGCGCGTTGCCTTTGACGAGGCGCGCGGCTTTCTCAAGCCGCGGAATGGCCTGGTCGAGCCGGCCCGCGGTCAGGTGAGCCTGGCCGATGCTGGCATGGCAGATCCAGCGGTAGCTGACGGGAACCAGCTCCAGAGCGCGCTCCAGATGTTTCAGGGCCTCGTCCGGCATGCCCTGGCGGATCTGCAGGTTGGCGAGCATCAGCAGCGCTGGCCAATGGTCCGGCGTGTTGCGCACTTCTTCCAGAAAGCCTTCCAGCGCGGACTTGGGATCGCTCTCCATCAGATACAGGGCCCGCGCGTTGTGAACGCCGGGTTCTTTGGGGAAGCGGCGGACGAGTTCGTCGTAAAGTTTGAGAGCTTCCTCCGGCCGGCCCGTGCCGCCCGCCCAGGCGGCCTTTCCCGCCAGCGCGACGATCTCGCGACGTTCGGGAGTCAACGCAGCAGGATCGCGGTCGACAGCAAGCGCGGCCAGCCCCATGATCTCTTCGATCGCGGGGTGGTCGACGTTTCGCTTCGACAGCGGATACATCTTGCCCATGGCTTCGTCGAAACGCCCTTCGGAGATCAGCAGGCGCGCAGCACGGACGCGTGCGGCGACTTCGAATCCAAGATTTGCGCCAAGCCCGAGCTGTTCGCCTTTGGCGAAATCGGCGAGCGCCTGCTCGGCATTGTCGAGCTCGGCTTCGCACATGGCCAGCAGCGCCCAGGCGGTGCCGAACCGGGGAGCGAGCTCGAGACCCTTGCGGAGCGCGTGCGTCGCCTCGGCATAGCGCTCCAGGCGGTGCAGCGCGGCGCCCATGTAGAGCCAGCCCTCGACCCACGCCGGGCGGATTCTGAGGGCTTCGCGGTACAGCTGCACGGCGCGGGCGGGATCGGCGTCGAGAACGGCGGCAGCCTGGCGGGAGAGCTGTTCGAAGCGCTCAAACTGCGAGGCCTGAGGGAAGGCCGCTGGCGCAAGGGCGGCGGCGCAAAACAGGAGCACTGCAAATTGTTTCATCCGTCTCCCTGCCCTGCCCTGCCCGCCGGTCATCCATTTCCTTCATAGCACAGCGGGCGGCCGCTATCATGGAAGCGATGCGGGCGCTTCTCCTGCTGGCGGCGCTGGCGGCCCCGGCATCGCAGCCGCCGTCGCCAGAACAGCTTTTCCGCGAGGCCGTCGAGGCCCAGCAGAAGGGCAACGACCGGCTGGCGGTGGAAAAGTATCAGGCCCTGCTGAAGCTGGCGCCGAACGTGCCCGAAGTGCATGCCAACCTGGGCGCGGCCTATGCGCGGCTCGGCCAGCTCGACAACGCCATCCGCCACTACCGCGCGGCTCTGGCTCTGGAGCCGCAGAACCAGGCCCTGCAGATGAATCTGGCGCTGGCGCATTACAAGCAGCAGAATTTCCGTGAAGCGTTGAAGCTGCTCGAGCCATTGCTCGCAGCGGCGCCATCGGACCTGCGCGTGGCCCTGCTCGCAGCCGACTGCTACAACCGCACGGGCCAGGAGGCCAGGACCGTGGCGCTGCTCATGCGTCTGGAGCCTGCTCACGCGGACGACCTGGCGCTGAAATGGCTGCTGGGAGCGGCGCTGGTGCGCACAGGAAAAAAGCAGGAAGGACTCCTGCGGCTCGACCGGCCGGCGCGCCAGGGGCGCAGCGCCGAGGCCTGCCTGCTGGCCGGGCAGACGGCGATGGAGATCCACGAATACGAGCTCGGCCGCGAGTATGCCGAAATGGCTCTCAAGATCAACCCGAACCTGCCCGGCGTCTGGACGCTGGCCGGCATGGCGCGGCACTATCTGGCGGACAACGAAGGCGCCGTGGAGGCCTTCCGCAAAGCCCTGCAGGCGAACCCGGACGATCAGGAAGCCCATCTCGGCATGGGCACGATCTTCATCGTGAACCGCGATCTGGAAACCGCGCGGACGCACCTGGAAAAGGCGCTCAAACTGAAGCCCGGCGACAAGCTGGCGCACTATCAGATGGGGCGGCTCGAGCGGATGGCCGGAAACGCCGAAGCGGCGGTCAGGCATCTGGAGTTCGTCGTGAAGGCTGATCCTGATTGGGCCCAGCCCCACATCGAGCTTTCGGCGCTGTATTTCAAATTGAACCGGCCGGAGGACGGCGAGAGGGAGCGCGCCATTTTCGACAGGCTGAACGCAAAGGGGCAATAACGCGCGGACGGGCGTCAGGCCTGAAACGAGCGGATCGCCGCAACGGTGCGCGACACGGCATCAGCGTCATGCGCCGCCGACAGGAACGCCGCTTCAAACTGCGATGGCGGAAAATACACGCCGTTTTCCAGCAGATGATGGAAAAACGCCGCGTACTTCTGCGTATCGCAGGTGGCGGCGTCCTCCCACGAGCGGACCGGCCGGTCCGTGAAGAAGAAAGTGAACATGGACCCGACGCGCTGCACCGTGACGCCGGCAGGCGCCGCGGCGCAGATCTCCGCGGCCACGGAATCCAGTCGGGAGTAGATCTCCGGGTGTTCGGCCAGATGGCGGAGCATGGCGATGCCCGCCGCCACGGCGCAGGGATTGCCTGACAGCGTGCCGGCCTGATAGACGTTGCCGGCGGGCGCCACATGTTTCATCACATCCGCCCGGCCGCCGTATGCGGCGATGGGCAGTCCGCCGCCGATGATCTTGCCGAGCGTCGTCAGATCCGGACGGATGCCGTACAGCTGCTGCGCGCCGCCCAGCGAAAGACGGAAGCCCGTCATGACTTCGTCGAAGATCAGCAGGGCCCCGTGGCGCGTGCAGAGCTCGCGCATCGCTTCGAGAAAACCCGGCTCGGGAGGCACGCAGCCCATGTTGCCGACCACGGGCTCGACGATGACGGCGGCGATCTGATCCCCGTGCTTCCGGAAGGCCTCCTGCAGGGCGTCCACGGAGTTGAAAGGCAGGGCGATGGTCGTGCGGGCGAACTCCTCGGGCACGCCGGCGGTGCCGGAGATCCCTAGCGTGGCCACGCCGCTGCCGGCCTTGACCAGAAGCGAATCGACGTGGCCGTGGTAGCAGCCTTCGAATTTCACCGTGAGCGGCCGGCCGGTGAAGCCGCGGGCCAGGCGGAGGGCGCTCATCGTGGCCTCGGTGCCGGAGTTCACGAGCCGCACCATCTCGATGGAAGGCACCGCGGCGATGATCCGCTCGGCGAGTTCAATCTCGCGTCCCGTGGGAGCGCCGAAGCTGGAGCCATTTTCCAGCGCTTCCCGGACAGCCTCGACCACCGCCGGGAAGCAGTGGCCAAGAATGAGCGGCCCCCAGGAGCAGATGTAGTCGATGTACTCGTTGCCGTCGGCGTCCGTCATGCGGCAGCCGCTGCCGCGCTGGATGAAACGCGGCGTGCCGCCGACGCTGCGGAATGCCCGGACGGGCGAATTGACGCCGCCTGGAATCACCTGCTGCGCACGGGCGAAAAGCTGTTCGCTGCGTTCTGTCTTCATGCCTGGCCGCTCTCTCCTGCCACGCGGTGACCGAGCAGCGCGCCGTAAACGGCCTCCCGCACCGTGCCGTTCAGATTGGCCAGGAGGCGCTCTTTCAGATCCAGATAGCGCTGCGTGCCCGCGAAAAGATCCTGCACAATGTCGCGCATCCGCGGCGAGTAGCGCATGAGTTCAATCATCCGCGCCGGGACGCTCGAAAACATGATCTGCTGGATGAAAAACCGCTTCGCCAGTCCCGCTCCATAGGCGAGATCCTCGAGAAATTCGCCGTGAAGCAGCGAGTTGTAGACGGTGTGCCTTGCCGAAGGTTCCAGCCGGTCGTGCAGGATGGCCTGCGCGGCCAGATCCCCGGAGCGGATGGCGTAGTACAGCCCTTCCCCCGTGACAGGGTCGACGAGCCCGGCGGCGTCGCCAGCGGCCACCCAGCGCGGACCGCTGATGCGGTTGGACCGCCACGACGGGCGTTCGAGCGCGGGGATCACATGGGCGTAAAACGTCGCATCCGCGCGGGAGATCCCATGCTCGTCCATGTACCGGTGCAGCTGCTCCCGCGCCTGCTGCGAAGAGACCCCTTTGCCGCAGATGCCCACCGAAAGGTGGCCGCAGCGCGGAAAGACCCAGATATAGCCTTCGAAATTCGGGAAGAACTGAATGTCGACGACGGTCCGGTTTTCCGGCACGTAATAGCCGATGGCGCACATCGTATCGCCCGGCTTCCACTCCGTGCCGACGCTTTTCAGCGTATTGCGCGCGCCGGTGGCGACGACGATGAAATCGGCATCGATCACGCCGCTGCGCGTGCGGACGCGCCAGCCGTTCTCGAGATGCTCGAGAGCGAGCACGCGCTCGCGCTCCAGCTGCGCGCCGGCGGCTTCGGCGCGGTCGAGCAGCATCTGGTTGAGGTCTTTCCGTGAATAGATCAGCAGAGGATGCCGCAGGCGCATGGAGACGCTGCCGCCGCGGGGCTCGGACAGCCGGGTCTCGAAGACCTGCTTCTTCGGAACCGGGTTCTCCAGAAGGAACGGATAGCGGCGGTACGCCTTGTAAGTGATGCCGCCGCCGCAGGGCTTCTCCCAGGCGAGTTTCTCATCGAGCAGAACCGTGGGGATGCCGGCTTCGGCCAACCCCGCCGCAGCCATGGCGCCCGCGGGTCCGCCGCCGAGCACCACGACGCGTTTCACTGCTTGCGCTCCGCGCCTTCCCCGCTCACGGGCGGATGGCCCGGCGGCAGTTCGCCCTGCCCCGGAGAAGGCTCCCCTGATGGCGGCATCATTCCGTGGCCCATGCCCGAGTCAGCTTTCTTCTTCACCACCCACTCATTGCCCTTCCGCTCCAGCGTGTACCGCATCGACATTCCTGATGCGGCGCCGGCGCCTTTCGGCTTGAAACCGACAACGGCATCGGCTTCGTTGTCCCGGAACGTGACGCTGGTGACCTCGATGTCCATCTGGGACAGGTTGAGTCCGGAGTTCTGCGACAGGTGTTTGATCACGCCTTCGCGCACGGCCTCGTTGGTCTGGATGTTCTTCGAGCAGCCGGCCAGCAGGGCCAGCGCGAGGGGGACGATCCATCTGGCTTGGGTCACATTGTGATTATAGCGGCCGTGAAAGCCATCCACCCGGCGCAGGGTCTTGCGTTAGACTCACCACATGCGAGTTTTCTGCCATCTGATCCTTGCTCTGGGAGCGATCGCCGGCGCGCTGGCGGCGCAGCCGAACCCGTTTCTCGGCCGGTGGAATTTCAATATCCAGACGCCTGCGGGGCAGCGGGCGAGCTGGCTGGGCGTCTACGAGCGCGGCGGCGCTCTGGAAGTGTGGTACCAGCCGACGGGCGGCAATGTTTTTCAGGTGAAAGAAGCGCGGATCGAGGGCGGCAGGCTGATCCTCGACATCCAGGCCTCAGGCCCGACGCGCCCTGCCGTGGTCTGGGAGCTGGAAGCCAGGGGCGACAGGCTGATCGGCGTGGCGCGGCGCGGCGAGAACACGACGCCGCTCGAGGGCAAGCGCGCGCCGGAGCTGAAGCGGCCCGAGCCGCGCGCATGGACCGAGCCGCGGCCTCTGTTCAACGGACGCGACCTCGCTGGCTGGGAGGCCGCGGGCAATCCCGCCAACAGCCATTGGAAGGCCATCAACGGAGAGCTGGTGAACGAGAAGCTGGGCTCGAATCTGAAGTCCGTCGAGAAGTTCGAAGACTTCAAACTCCATTTCGAGGTGCTGTTGCCCGAGCACACCAACAGCGGCTTCTACCTGCGCGGCCGCTACGAAATCCAGCTGGAAAACGAGCCGGAGGGCAAGAGCCCGCCCGAGCGCAGAATGGGTTCCATTTACGGACGGATCGCCCCGAAGCCTGCGCCCGCCAACCGTCCGGGCCAGTGGGACGTGTTCGACGTCACGCTGGTGGGACGGACGCTGACAGTGGTCCAGAACGGCGTGGTGACGATCGACCGCCAGGAAATCGAGGGCATCACCGGAGGCGCTCTGGACGCGGACGAAGAACTGCCCGGTCCGTTCCTGATCCAGGGCGATCACGCCGGCGGCGTGCGCTTCCGCAACATCACCGTCTCGGTTCCGAAGAAGTGAACCGCGGAGCGTGCGCTATGCTGGGGGCATGAACCGCCGGGACGCTGTTGCGCTCTCTCTGTTCGGCATCACAGCCCGCGGCGCCGGAGACGTCCGGCCGCTGCCCGATCCTGCGCTGCGCGAAAAGGACGCGGACAAATACTGGCTGCAGGTACGCCGCGAGCAGTTTCTCCTGCCCGGCTGGCGCGCGTTTCTGAACAACGGGAGCCTGGGAGTGGCCCCCCGTCCTGTGGTCCGGGCGGTGACGGACTTCATCGAAACGGCGGCAGCGCTCGTTCACGACGAGTATCCCCGCTGGGGCTACGAAGATCTTGACGCCGAACGGGCCGAAATGGCGGCGTTCGTGGGCTGCAAGAAAGAAGAGCTGGCGTTCACGCACTGCGCGACGGAGGCGATGAGCGTCATCGCCAACGGCATCGAGCTGAAGGCGGGCGACGAGGTCCTGATCACGGATCACGAGCACCCCAGCGGCATCGCACCTTGGGCGCTGCGGGCGAAACGGCATGGAATCACCGTGCGCGAAGTGAAACTGCCGCACCCGCCGCAGAGCGCCGGACAGCTGACCGACGTCGTGGTTTCCGCCATCGGTCCGCGCACGCGCGTGCTGAGCTTCAGCGGCATCATCAGCCCGACCGGCGTGCTGATGCCCGTCCGCGAGATCTGCCGCGCCGCCCGCGCCAAGGGCGTGCTCACGGTGGTCGACGGAGCCCACATGAACGGGCAGGTGCCGCTGCGGCTCCAGGACCTTGAATGCGACTACTTCGCCGGCAGTCCGCACAAATGGCTCTTTGCGCCTGCAGGCTGCGGGCTGATGTACATCCGCGAGGAGCATCTGGACAGGCACTGGCCCGTCATCGTCACCGGCGATTGGGACAGGATGGAGCTGAAAGCGGCGCGCTTCATGAAAATCGGCACGAACAACCGCGCCACGATCGCGGGCATGATGGCGGGCAAACGGTTCATCGAATCCCTGGGGCCGGAGCACGTCTACGCCCGCATCCACGAGCTGGCCAAGCGGGTCTATCAGCAAGCCGCGCAGCGGCCGTACCTGAAGCTGCTGAGCTCCGCCGACGACAGCCTCTACGGCGCGCTGGTCACGGTGACATTTCCCGAGAATTTTGATTTCGCCCAGCTCTGGCGCAAGGCGAAGGAGCGGCGGATCTGGCTGTACGGCGGCCAGCGGCTGCGGATTTCGACCCCGATCCATCTGCGCGCATCCGACATCGACGCAACATTTGCGCTGTTCGACGAAGTGGCGGGGTACAAGGCGGCATGAAGCAACCGCTCGAGGAAGCCGCGCGCCTGCTGGACGCGCAGTGGACCATGGTTCTGGCCGCCGGCACGGAAGACGGCGGCGCTCACGCTGCGCCCCTGTATTTCGTCCGCGGCGAGGGGTTCTCCCTCTACTGGCTCTCCTCTCCGGGCAGCCTCCACAGCCGCGAAATCGCGCGCACGGGCATGGCGGCGGCGGCGGTGTTCCGTCCCTCGAAAAACTGGAACGAGCTGCGCGGCGTGCAGATCCGCGGCGCGGCTTCCGAAGTGCGCAAGAGCCGGGCGGTCATCGAAAAATACAAGGCGAAATTCCGGCTGGGCGGCGAGCTCGACGCGGTGATCAGGCGCAGCCGCCTGTACCGGCTCGAGCCGCGCTGGATGCGCCTGATCGACAAGAGAAGAGGCTTCGGCTGGAACATGGAGTGGGAGTTTCCGGCCTCCGAACAGAAATGAAACGATTTGTTTTTTCCCTGCCGTCCGTCCTGCTGGCGGCTCTGGCGGCTTCCGCTGCACTCGCGCCGGAAGAGGCGCGCCTCGCCTCCGCGGTCAGCGCGGATCTTCTCAAAGCCCACGTCTCTTTCCTCGCCTCCGATGCGCTGGAAGGCCGGGACACGCCTTCGCGCGGCCTCGATGCCGCAGCCGAATATCTGGCCAGCCAGTTCCGGCGGCTGGGGCTGAAGCCGGGCGCCGGAGACAGCTACTTCCAGGTGGCGCGGATGGAATCCGTGCGGCAGCCGATGGAGGGCTTCGCACTCGAGATCCGCTGGAACGGCGGCGGCTACACGGCTGACCGGCAGCGCGCAGCCATCACGGGCGGAGACGCGCTGGAACTGAAAGACGCCCCCGCGGTGCGCATCGCGTGGCGAAGCCCGGACGATCCGTTGCCGGCACGCGAAACCGTCGCCGGCAAAGTGGTGCTGCTCGACGCTCCGTCGCGCGGCGCAGCTTATGTGGAAAAGCGGAGACAGCTGGCGGCGCTCGAACCTCTCGCCATCGTCGCCCCTGGTTCTGCGTTTCGCGGACGCACGATGCTCGAAGAACGCCCCGACGCTTCGCGGCGCCGGGTTCCGGTGGTGATGATCTCGGACAGCGAATTCCCGAAACTGCTTGAATCTCTCGAGGCATCGGCCGTGGTCAGCCTGCGCGTTCCCGCGCCGGAACGGCAGCCGGTGGATCTGAAAAACGTCGTTGGTGTGCTGGAAGGAAGCGATCCGAAGCTGAAAGAGGAAGTCATCCTGCTCACCGCGCACTACGATCATGTCGGCGTGCGCGAGGGCGCCGAAGGCGACCGCATCATGAACGGCGCCAACGACAACGCCAGCGGCACGGCCACGGTTCTGGCGCTGGCCGAGGCCTTTGCGCGCCACCCCGACCGCCCGCGGCGGACTCTCGTGTTCCTGCTCTATTTCGGCGAGGAAAAGGGTCTGATCGGCTCGCGGTATTACGCGCGGAATCCGCTGTTCCCGCTGCGCCGCACGGTGGCCAACCTCAACTTTGAACAGATGGGCCGCACGGATGATAACTCGGGGTCGCGCGCAGGCAAGCTCACCGCGTCCGGCTTCGATTACACCACGCTGGGCGATCTTCTCACGCTCGCCGGCCAGGATACGGGCGTGGAGGCTTTCAAGGACGGCTCGAACAGCGATTCGTTTTTCTCGCGCAGCGACAACCAGGCCCTGGCTGATCTCGGAATTCCCGCCATCACGGTGTCCGTGGCATGGACGTTCCCCGATTACCACCGCCCGGGAGACGAGTGGGAGAAGCTCGATTACGCGAACATGGAGCGTGCGGTGCGAACGTGCGCCGTGGCCGTGTGGCGCGCTGCCAACAGCGAGGAGCAGCCGGCATGGCTTCCCGACAATCCGCGCACAAAGCCGTACATCGAGGCGCACGGCAGGCTGCACGCCGGACAATAAGGATAGCTGCGGCGCCGTGGAACGGTCTGCCGGTTGAGGCAGTCCTTGCGGCCCCTGTTTCCGCGCGGATCCGTCCCCGGCAAACCAGCCGGGTGCATCCCCCGCCCGCGATTCAGCCCCCCGCCCCTTCGAATGACCGGCTGCTGCCCCGCGTGCGGCCGTCAGCACGCACCCCCCGGGGCGCTCAATCCCACTCCCCCGCCTTCACCAGCTTCCGGATCTTGCGCTTGATCAGGTCCCGCTTCAGCAGGCTCAGGTGCTGGAGGAAGAGAATCCCGTCCAGATGGTCGATCTCATGCTGGATGGCCCGCGCCAGCAGCTCTTCGCCCTCGGTCTCGAAGAAGTTCCCGTCCAGGTCCTGCGCCCGCACCCGCACCCGGTAGGCGCGCTTCACGTCCTCGCGGAAACCGGGGATCGACAGGCAGCCTTCTTCGCCGATCTGCACGCCCTCTTTCACCAGGATTTCGGGGTTCACCAGCACGAGCTTCGCCGCCTCGTCCTCGCCAGCGCTGTGATCGAGCACCGCCAGCCGCTTCGACACTCCCACCTGCGGCGCCGCCAGCCCGATGCCCTTGTTGGCGTACATCGTCTCGAACATGTCGGCGGCGAGCTGCTTCAGTTCGCCGTTGAACTCCGTCACCGGTTCCGCCTTCGTCTCCAGCACCGGGTCGCCGTATTTGCGGATGCGCAGAATCATCGGTCCTTCCTAGAACTCCCTCACCTG
>FWPV01004841.1_pt1 | contig 27674 bp, 22 predicted proteins | sample 2228371 | NCBI WGS metagenome assembly FWPV01 (sample SAMEA103939776, study PRJEB20133) | metagenome
CAACATCGGGCGCATCCCCGGCATCAAGCGTCCGGCCCTGGGCACGGTCTACCCCACCGTGCCCGGCCATTGCTTCGTCCTGGACGTGGGCGCGAATACGGAGTGCACCCCCCTCTACCTGCTCCAGTTCGCCCTCATGGGCAGCACCTTTATGGAAAAGATCTATGGCATCCCCCGGCCCACCGTGGCCCTTCTCTCCAACGGCGAGGAGGAAGAAAAGGGCAATCAGCTCGTCCGCCAGGCGTATCCCTTGCTCAAGGCCAGCGGGCTGAACTTTGTCGGCAACGCAGAGGGCAAGGATGTGCCCAAAGGCTTTGCTGACGTGATCGTGACCGATGGGTTCAGCGGCAATGTGCTCATCAAGCTCAGCGAGGGGCTGGTGGTGGCCCTGGGCCTCATCATCGTCAACGAGCTAAAGGCTGGCGCGTTGGGCAAGCTGGCGTTGTTGTTGGCTGTGCCCGGCGCCATCCTGGCCCTGCCCGCGCTGGTGCTCTCCGTCCCGGCCCTGCGGCGTGTCGTCAAGCGTTTCTATTACGCCGAGTTTGGCGGCGCACACCTGATGGGCGTGAACGGCCCGGTGGTGGTGGCCCACGGCCGCAGCAACGTCAAGGCGATTCAAAATGCCCTCCGCGTCTGCAAGGAATCCGTGGAACGTGACGTGGTGGGGACGATCCGGGAGGGCGTGCGGGACCTGCCAGGGAAGGCGGAAGGCGGAAGGATGAAGGCGGAAGGATGAAGGATGAAGGATGAAGGCGGAAGGATGAAGGATGAAATCGCCCAGGTCAGAAGATGAGAAGGAGGTGCCTGATGGCTGTGAAACAGGCAGTGGCCAGGAAACCGCGTGTGGACCGGGTCCGACCGGTGACGCGCCCCGTGGAAACACGAACCATCGCACCGCCGCCCCTGCAAAACGGCGACCGGTTGACTCGCCCCGAGTTCGAGCGGCGCTACGAGGCCATGCCCCACGTCAAAAGAGCCGAGCTGATCGAAGGAGTGGTTCATATGCCAACACCAGTGAGCAATCGCCATAGTGCAGCCCACGGACTGATCATCGGGTGGCTGGCTGCATATCGCGCGGCCACGCCGGGAATCTATCTGAACGACAACGCCACCGTTCGCCTGGACCTGGACAACGAGCCGCAGCCGGATGCCCTGCTGCGCCTGGACGAGGCCCGGGGCGGCCGCTCCCGCGTCAGCGAGGACGACTATATCGAGGGCGCGCCAGAGCTTATCGCCGAAGTCACCGTCACCAGCGCCTCCTATGACCTGCACGACAAGCTGAACGCCTACCGCCGCAACGGGGTGCAGGAGTACATCGTGTGGCGTACCCATGACCAGGAACTGGACTGGTTCGGCCTGCAAGAGGGCCAGTACGTGCCCCTGGAACCAGATGAGGAAGGCATCGTCCGCAGCCGGGTCTTTCCCGGCCTGTGGCTGCACGTGCCGGCCATGCTGGAAGGCGATCTGGCGCGGGTGCTGGCTGAGTTGCAACAGGGGTTGGCGGCGGACGAGCACGCTGCCTTTGTCGCGCAGCTGTCTGGAAAGGAGTGAGCATGGTTAACGTGCGAATCGCGCTGTGGACCGGCCTGGTCGTCGCCGCGCTGGCCGCGACCGGAACGGTCCTGTGGTGGGTGTTCAGCCTCGACGGCACGCTGGGATTGTATCAGTGGGGGCCGAGCTACCGGCCGATCTTCTACCTGGTGGGGCTGTTGGGCTTGCTGCCCTTGCTGGTGGCATTTGGGGCCGTCCTGGCGCACCGCGTCTCCCGCACCGCCGGGCGCATCCTGGCGGTCCTGACCGTGATCCTGGCCCTGGTGGGCCTGGTCGTGCCCCTGGGCATCGCCGGCTATATTCTCCAGGTCTCGCGGGAGATGTCGGCCGTCACCCCGCCGGTGCTGCTGGTCGAGGACGGCGTAGGGGCGCACGGCGTGCCCAACCTGGCCCTCGTCTTTCGCACCGAGCCAGCCAGCCAGAACACGCTCCGCTATGGCATGGGCGACCTGAGCCAGCAAGTGACCGAGCCGCAACCGGTCCACGAGCACGTGTTGGCGCTCCGCGATCTGCAGCCGGCGACCCGCTACCAGTGGCAACTCAACGATGGCCCGGTCTATTCGTTCTGGACGCCGGCGAGTGCCCCGGCCAGCGGCCCGCTCTATCGCTTGGGAGCCAGCGGCGATTCCCACTTTGGCGCGGACACGGCGCGCCAGCCCCAGACCGCCCAGAGCATCCTGAGCTACGTGACCCGGCCCGAACACCAGTTCCACGCCTTTTTCCTCTTGGGCGACATCACCGAGATGGGCATGAACAACGAAGAATGGATCTTGACCCTGGATACGTTGGCCCCCTTTAGCTACGCCGTGCCCGTGCGCCCGATCCTGGGCAACCACGACGGCCTGATCAACGGCGTGGAGCACTATTTCGCCTACTTTTACCCCGCCGGCCTGGCGACACCCCACGGGACTCAGCGGTACTATCGAATTGATGCCGGGCCGGTGCACGTGCTCGCGCTAGAGATGATGTGGGGCATTGACACCTTTTCGCCGCAGCAAAGGGCCTGGTTCATCCGGCAGCTCGAGTCCATCCCGCCCACCGATTGGGTCATCGTGATGATGCACTCGATGGTCTACTCGTCGGGCGCGGTGTCCGACGGATTGCCCTGGTATGACCCGCCGGACATGATCCGCGAGGTGGCGCCGCTGTTGGAAAAGCACCGGGTGGACCTGGTCCTCTCCGGGCACAACCATCACCTGGAGTTCCTGCAACAAAACGGCGTCAGCTATGCCGTCGTGGGCGGGCTGGGCGGCCTGCCGGACCCGCCAGCTACCTATCGCTCGCCGGCATCGCTGTGGTACCAGTCCGGCACGCACGGCTTTGCCGACATCGCCGTCTACCCAGATCGGCTGGAACTCCGGTTCCGCGATGCGACCGGCGCCGCGCTTCGGGCATTCACCATCAGCAACAACAACTAGCAAATCAGGAGACAAACCATGGCCATTGATACCGAGGTTCGCACGACCCTAAACCAGGAGCTGGACGAGATCGTGGCGGGGATCTGGGAGCCGCTGCCGCTGCCTCAGGAGTCGCCGTATGGCCGCGATGCGCGCGGCCGACGCCGGGTGGTCATCACCGGCATGGGTTGCATCACCCCCTTGGGCCTGACCGTGGATGAAACGTGGGCGGGCCTGGCTGCCGGCCGCTCCGGCCTGGGCTATGTCACCCGTTTCGACGCCAGCAACTACCCGGTCAAGGTCGTCGGCGAAGTCCACGGCTTTGATCCGCAGAGATACATGGACTTTAAAGAGGCCAAACGCATGGCCCGGTTCTCCCAGTTCGCCGTCGCGGCCGCCAAGATGGCCCTGGCCGACGCGGATTGGACCATCCCCCCGGAGGAGGCCTTTCGCACCGGCGTGATCGTGGGGGTGGGCATGGGCAGCCTGCCAGACGTAGAAGAGGCTTTTGACCGGATGCGCGCCGGCAAGCGCATCAGCCCTTTCGCCTTTCCCCTCATCCTGCCGAACATGGCCGCCTACAACGTCAGCCTGACCACCGGCGCGCGCGGCTATAACTCTAGCGTCGCCACCGCCTGCGCCTCCAGCAATCAGGCCCTGGGCGAGGCCACCGAGGTCATCCGCCGGGGCGCGGCCGAGGTGATGCTGGCTGGCGGCGCCGCCGCCGAGATCTGCGAGTTCGCCCTGGCCGGCTTTTACGTGATGCAGGCCCTCTCCACCTGGGCCGGCGAGCCACCCAGCAAGGCCAGCCGCCCCTTTGACGCGCGGCGTGATGGCTTTGTGGCCTCCGAGGGGGCGGGCATCCTGGTCCTGGAGAGCCTGGAACATGCTCTGACCCGAGGCGCACGCATCCACGCCGAGGTGTTGGGCTTTGGCAGCACCTCCGATGCCTACCACCTGACGGCCCCCGACCCGGAGGCCCTGGCCCCGGCCGTGGCCATGCAGACCGCCATCGCAGACGCGGGCCTGACCCCGGCCGACATTGACTATATCAACGCCCATGGCACCTCCACCCCCCTCAACGACCCGATGGAAACCCTGGCCATCAAAAAGGTCTTTGGCGAGCGGGCCTATCACGTGCCCGTCAGCGCCAACAAGTCCATGTTGGGCCACCTCATCGCCGCCGCCGGGGCCGTGGAAGCCATCGCCACCGTGCGGACCATTCAGACCGGCCTCATCCCCCCCACCATCAACCTGGACGAGCCAGACCCGGCCTGTGACCTGGACTATGTGCCCCACGAGGCCCGGCGCGCGCCGGTGCGCTTTGCCCTGTCCAACTCCTTTGGCTTTGGCGGGCAGAATGCGTGCCTGGTGTTTGGGAAATATGAGGGATAAAGGCGGAAGGATGAAGTAGGAGCCGGGGAGCGGGGGAGCGGAGGAGCAGAGGGGCGGAGGGGCGGAGGAGCGGAGGAGCGGAGGAGCGGAGGAGCGGGGGGGCCGGGGAGCACGGAGCACGCATCACGTTTGACGCCTGACGTTTGACGCCTGACGTTTGACGTATCACGTTTCACGGGAGAGATCATGCGCGTCATCACCAACCAAGCCTACATCACGCAACGCAAGAACTGGGGCAGCCGGATCGCCCTGCTCAGCTTCCTGTTCCTCATCGCCGGGGGCATTTACTCGTTCCTGGACCCCACCATGTCTCAGTTGCCTGGCGGCCTGCCTCCCTGGGCGAACCTGGCTATCGCCTATGCCCTGGTCATCGCCGGATTTGTGGGATTCAACATCGGCACGTACCACGTCCGCCGGTGGGGCCGGCCGGACCGCGAGGACCTGGTGCTCAAGGAGAACCTCACCGGCCTGGACAACCGTTACCGCCTGTATAACTATGTGGCGGGTTTGCCGATCTTGCACGCCCTCCTGACCCCCCACGCCGTCTATGCCCTGGAGACGCGCGGCATTGACGGCCAGACCATCATCTGCGCAGGCGACCGCTGGCACCGACGCATGAAGTTCATGGACTATTTGCGGGCACTCAGCGAGGAGCGTCTCAAGAACCCCACTCAGGATGCGCTGGATGGTGCCGCGCGTCTGCGCGCCTACCTGCGTGAGCATGTGCCGGACGTGGCCGACAACGTGCCGGTGGAGCCGGTGGTGGTCTTTATCGGCAAGGACGTCAAGTTGGAGGTGACGGACCCGGTGGTGCCGGCCGTGCTGGCGAAAAACTTGCGGAGCCTCATTCGCACCCAGGACGAGCCAATGCCGCCCCACGTCTACCGGGCCGTGGTCCAGCACTTTATGGACACGGCCGGCGATCTGGAGGAGGATGCGGTGGCCCCGGCGCCGCTGACCCGCAAGCCCAGCTCGCGCAAACGCAGCAAACGTCGGAAATAGTGAAAGTACCCGGGGAGAAGGTAACGGCGCTATCCTTCATCCTTCATCCTTTCATCCTTCATCCTTCCATCCTTCATCCTTCATCCTTCATCCTTCATCCTTCCTAGGAGGTGCCTCATGAAAGCCGTCGTCATGGCCGGGGGGGAGGGCACGCGCCTGCGCCCCCTCACCATCAATCGTCCCAAGCCCATGGTGCCCATGGTGAACAAACCCCTGATCGCCCACATCCTGGGCCTGCTCAAACGCCACGGCATCACCGAGGTCATCATCACCGTCCAATACCTGGCGGCCAACATCCAGGACCACCTGGGTGATGGCGAAGGGCTGGGGATGCGGATCACCTACTCGGTGGAAGAGTCGCCTCTGGGCACGGCCGGCAGCGTCAAGCACGCCCAGCAATACCTGGATGACACGTTTTTGGTGATCAGCGGCGATGCCCTGACGGATTTTGACCTCACGCGCATCATCGCGTTTCACCAGCAGAAAAAGGCCCTGGCCACGTTGACGCTCTATCGCGTGTCTAACCCCCTGGAATATGGGGTTATCATCACCGATGAGACCGGACACATCCGCCAATTCCTGGAGAAGCCCAGTTGGGGAGAGGTATTCAGCGATACGATCAACACCGGCATCTACGTGTTGGAGCCAGCGGCGCTGGACTATTTCAAGCCGGAAACCGTCTTTGACTTTAGCAAGGACTTGTTTCCCCTGATCCTGGAGCGCGGCGATCCCATCTATGGGTACGTGGCGGATGGGTATTGGTGCGACGTGGGTAGCTTGCAGGAATACATGCGTGCCACCGGCGACCTGTTGAGTGGCAGGGTGCAGATCGGAGAGATCGGGCGGCACATCGGCGGGGGCATCTGGACCGGCGAAGACGTGGAGATCGCGCCGGATGCCCAGCTCTACGGCCCGGTCTACCTGGGCCAGGGCGTCAAGATCAAGGGTGGGGTGGTGGTGCGGGGGCCATCCGTGATCCGGGACTATACCATCGTGGACACCCGCGCCCACGTGGACCGCAGCATCGTCTGGCGCAACTCGTACATCGGTGAGCGGGCCGAGTTGCGGGGCGCGATCGTGGGCCGCCAGGTCACGATGAAGGCCAACGCCGTCGCTTTCGAGGGGGCGGTCATCGGGGACGAAAGCATTGTGGACCAGGGCGCGGTCATCCATCCCAACGTCAAGATCTGGCCGAACAAGGAGATCGAGGCCGGGGCCACGGTACGCACCAGCATCATCTGGGGCGCCCAGGGCCGGCGCGTGCTCTTTGGCCGCTACGGCGTGACCGGCCTGGTGAACGTGGACCTGACGCCCGAGTTCGCCGCCAAACTGGGCGCCGCCTTTGGCGCCACCCTGCCCATGGATAGCACGGTGACCATCAACCGCGACCCGCACCGCACCCCGCGCATGATCAAGCGGGCCATCATCAGCGGCCTGCCGTCGGCCGGCGTGCACGTGGCCGATCTGCGCACCGTGCCCATCCCGGTGGCGCGCTATTACACCCGCACGTCGCCGGACATCGCCGGCGGCATCCACGTGCGCCTGTCGCCCTTTGACAACCGCGTGGTGGACATCAAGCTCTTTGACGAGCAGGGGATGAACCTGAGCAAGGCCGCCCAGCGCAAGATGGAGAACGTCTTCTTCCGCGAGGATTTTCGGCGGGCCTACCTGGATGAGATCGGGACCATCGAGTATGCGCCCCTGGTGGAGGAGCAGTACATCGAGGGCTATATGGCCGCCGTCAACGCCGACGCCATCCGGTCCAAGAAACCCTACCTGGTGGTGGATTATGCCTATGCCACCGCCTCGCTGTTTTTGCCCACCATCTTGAGCCATCTGGGTTGCAACGTGGTGGCGCTGAATGCCAGCCTGGACGAGACCAAGATGAGCATCTCGGCTGCCGAGTTCGAGCAGGCGTTGCGCCAACTGGCGCTCATCGCCGGCAGCCTCCAGGCGGATATGGGTGTGCGGCTGGACGTGGGGGGCGAGAAGATCTTTTTGGTGGATGGTCTGGGGAATGTATTGCCAGGCACCACGACCCTGGCCGCCTTGAGCACGCTGGCCCTGGCCGCGCATCCGGGCGGCGCCATCGTGGTGCCCATCAACCAGCCGCGCATCTTTGAAGAGATCGCGGCGCGCTACGGGGGTCGCGTGCTCCGCGCCAAGGTGGATGCCACCGAGCTGATGCAGATGGCGACCGAACCGGGCGTGGTGCTGGTGGGCGATGGCGAGGGCAGCGTGGCCTTCCCGGCCTTTCAGCCGGTGCTGGATGGGCTATTCGCCGTCGCCAAAACCCTGGAGTTGCTGACCGCGCAGGAGGTTCGGCTCTCCGAGGTGGTGCGCCAGTTGCCGCGTTACTTTACCGCCCATCGCAAAGTGACCTGTCCCTGGGAGAAAAAGGGCCAGATCATGCGCATCTTGAACGAGCAATATCGCGTGAGCGAAAGCCAGGCGATTGATGGGATCCAGATCGATCTGAGCGGCAACGAATGGGTGCTGATCCTGCCGGATCCGGATCAGCCGGTCTTTCACCTCTACGCCGAGTCCGGCTCCACAGACCAGGCCCAGGGCCTGGTGGACAAGTACGCACGCGTGGTGGAGGGCCTCCAGGCGTAGCGTCGCCGGGCACAGGGAACCAAACAGGGGCACGAACGGCCAGACGGTTCGTGCCCCTGTTCTATTGGCCCCACAGGGTTTTGTGCCCCTCGGCGGTTGGCAACCGCCGCTTGAGCGCGCATTGGATGTGGGTGCAGAGCGGCTACTTGGGCATAGCAGCCAGGGCGAGGTAGGCCGGCCGGGGCGTGCCATTCGGTCCCAGCACCGCAAAGCCAGATTTCTCGTCGCCGGGGGGCACCACCGGCACGCAGTAGTTCAGGTTCCAGTACATGAACCCGGCGATGTAGCCGGCGCTCCTGGCGACCTCGAAGGCCTTGACCGCGTAGGTCGCCTGCATGTCCTCGGTGATGCTGGCGGCATACTCATAGCCCGCTGGCGGGTTGTACATGGAAGACCAGCCGCCCTCCGTGATCCAGATCTGCTTGCCTCCGCCAAAGGCCTTGTAGAGATTCTCATAGTGGCGGAAGTAGAAGCTGGGATGGCCCTGGAAACCGCCCGCACCGATCTTGCCCCAGGGGTCGGCCCAGGGTGGGTTATCAAAGCCGCTGGCGTGGACGCCCACGCCGTCACAGTGGCTCTTGAGGCCCTTGTTCGCCATCTCGCGCATAAAGACCACGTCCTCGATGGCGTGCACATAGTCGGTATAGCCCACCGGGGTGAGGGCGCCAGAGATGACCAGGGCATTCGGGTCGGCGGCCTTGATCCGGTTGTAGGCCACTTTGAGGAGCGGCATGTAGCGGTCCACGCTGGGCTTCATGCCGGTCTCCGTGCCCAGGTTCTGCTCGTTCCAGACCTCGTAGGCGGCCACCCGGCCCCTGTATCGGGCGGCCAGCGCCCCGATAAAGTTCCCGAAGGTGTCCGGGTTCTCCGGCATCCCATCATGGCCCTTGTCCTCAAAGGCGGGCCTGGCCCACATGGGGGCCTTGACCACGCTCATAAAGAGCTTGACCCCGCTGCCGGCGCAGGCATCCACGATGGGATCCAGCGCCCCCCAGTTGATCTGCCCCGGCGCGCCCTCCAGGTCCTTCCACGGCACCTGGATCTTGATCCAGCCAAAGCCGGCACCCTTCACCCGGCCGATGGTGGCCCCCATGTCCACCCCGTACATGTGGCAGCAAAAGCCGTAGGCAAAGCCGGCAAAGGTCTTGGGGGGAGGAGCCGTGCCCCCGCCACCACTCGGGGTCTTGGTGGGAGCCGCGCCGCCGCCACTCTTCTTCGTTGGCGTGGGGGTAGGCGGCGGGGTGGGTGTGGGGGTGGGCGTGGGCGGTTCCACCACCTGCACGGTGACGTTGCTGGAGACCTTGCCCACCCCGTCCACCAGGTTAGCGGTGACGGTGTAATGGCCGGTTTGCTCCACCTTCCAGTTCATGACCGGGCCATTGGCGCCGGGCACCGGGTTGCCGTTGATGTCCCAGGCGATCTGGAGCGGCTCGGCCTGGGGCACCTTGGCCACCATGCTTTCGCGGAAGATGCTCATCACGGTCCAGATGTGGCTGTCGTTGCGATCGCTCAACAAGTTGCGCACGGCCACGCCACGCAGGTTGAACCGCTCCACCAGGCCCAGCTTGTGCGCGATGCTGTGGGCATTTTCCAGCCAGACGGTGTGATCCACGCCGTCCTGCTGGTAGGTGAACTTGATCATCTGGGTCTCGTTGTCCCAGGCCAGCGTGCCCGCGGACGACGCCAGGTAGGGCAGGAGGAAGGTGAGGGTATCGCCGGGGTGGTATTGCTCCTGCGGGTTCTGGATCTCGATGTGGCTGGCCGTGTGGAGCACCTCGGTGTACGGCCGCAGGGTCACCTGGCCGTCCGGGGTCCGGTCCGTGCTGTAGGTGGAGACGACCAGTTGGATCTTGGCCCGGTCCACGTGGCTGGTGGCGTAGCGCAGCAGGGCCGGCATTTGCTGGCGATAGGTCTCATAGTCCGACACACCTTCCAGCTTGAAGCTGTCCACCACCTGGCCCAACGCCACCCAGTCGTACGCGCCGGTCTCCCAGGTATCGGCCGAGACCTGCACCGGCGGTTCCACGGTGATGCTGAGCAGCTTATAGTCCCGGTGCAGCGCGTCGGCCAGCTCCGTCATAAAACGGGTGAAATCCGCCCGCAAGGCCGGCTCTTTGGCCAGGCCCTGGTAGCGGATGTCCACGCCCGCATACATGTTCGTCCTGACGAACCGGGCGATCTCGGCGACGTGCCTGGTTCGGGTCGTCTCGTCAATGAGGAGGTTGTTCAGCAAGTCAATACGTGCCACCCCATTGGGGTCCACGTTGGTGATGCTGGGCACCACGATAAAGCGGGCATCCGTGGACCAGCCGCGTTGCGGTTGACCGGCGATGGAGCCATCCCCCTGCATGTAGAGGCCCTGGGGGTTGATCTCCACCAGCACGTCGCCGCTGAGCCTGTCCATCTGCTCATTGACCGGCAGCCAGGCGGAGACGGCGAACCCCCGGGGCCGGGTCTGCATCACGCCCACGGCCTGGGGCAGCCAGGTCAAGTCCGCGATGATCTGGGCGTCCCGGTAGGCTTCCTGATACGTGAGGGTGCTGGGCAGGAACCGCCAGGCCTGTCCATCCCAGCCGTAGAGGTCCAGGGTATCCCACGGCTCGGCCCCCGTGGGCACTGGGACTACCAGGATCGCCTGTTTGACCTCCGCGCCCCGGGTCTGGAACTGGTAATACGGGCTGGTGAGGCGCAGGTAGGGTGGGATGGCGCGGGCGGCACGGCGGGCCTCATCGCCGCCTGCGGTCTGGGCCAAAAAGTCCACCTGGGGGATGCCCCGGAGGCCGATCTGGACGTCGCCCTTGAGCGTCCCGGGTGGGACGGTGAGCTGGGTCCCGTCGCCTTCAAAGACGGTGCCGCCGGCCTGGGCCTGGATGGTCTGGCCCACGGTGGGGTTTAGCCGGCTCCACAGAGAGATGGGCGGCATCAGCACCGCCAGGAGGACGAGCAGGGGGATGATGACCAGGTCCACCACCAGGTGCGCGTGGCCGGGTCCCTCCAGCACCCGCTCCAGGCTCTTCAAGATGCCTTGTTTCTCGTTCATGGATTCACCGATGCTCCTTTCGCATGGTTACTGTGGTTTGCGTGGTATGTGCGCCAGATGCCCGGTCACGGCTCCCGCGTCAGGCTGATCGCGCCAGGTCTGGTTCCACGTCCGTAGATGGCAAAGGGACCTCGGTGGCCTGGCCTGGCGAGCGTGTCCGCCGCCCCAGGAGCTTGGGGATGAACTGCCGCGTAAAGGCCCACGCCTCCCGCCGGTTCGTCCAGCAGAACCGCAAAAAGTCGCGGATGCGCCGGTTGCGCAGGAAGAAATACGAGTAGCCAATGAGCTGCAAGCGTTCCATCTCCGGCCGGCGCAGCGTCTCCAATTCCAGGGCGTTGCCCAGTTGCTTGTTGAAATCGCGCCAATCGGTGGAGATGAGGCGATAGCCGCCCGCGCCGCGCCGGGCCATCTCATAGACCTCGGTGTGCGGATAGGGCACCATCAGGCCGATGGAGACGAACTCGGTGTTCAGATCCGCCGCGAAGCGAATGGTATCCCACGCGGTCTCCCGGGTCTCACCAGGCAGGCCGATGATGTAGAACCCCTCCGTGGTGAGGCCCGCCCGCTGGGCGGCACGCACCAACCGCCGGGCCTTGTCCAGGTCCACGTCTTTGGCGATGGTCTGGAGGATCGCCGGGTTGCCGCTCTCGATGCCAAAGCCCACGTAATCGCAGCCAGCCCGGGCCATGTGCCGTAACAAGTCCTCGTCGGCCACGCTGATGCGCGTCTGTGCCCACCAGCGCACCTGCTGGGGCAGCCCCATCTCGATGAGGCCATCCAACACGGCGCGAGTGTGCCGCTGGTTGACGCCAAAGGTCTCGTCATAGACCTTGATGTAGCCGGGCCGATGCGCCGCGAGCAGCCAGCGGAACTCGCCCAGGATGTTGTCCACGGAACGCGCCCGGACCCGGTTGCCGTAGGGCCGGGCACAAAAGATGCAGGTGAACGGGCAGCCGCGCACGGTCAGCACGGGGTAGGTGCGGGCCGGGGGGAACAGATCCCAGGCCGGATACGGCAGCGCGTCCAGCTCCTCGCCGGTGAGCCAGGGGCGGGCCTCGTTGACGACGATCGCGCCGTCGCGGCGCCAGACCAGGCCGGCGATGGTGTCCAGGGCAGAACCTGTCTCCAGGGCCTGCACCAACTCCACCAGCGTGACCTCGCCCTCGCCCAAGACGGCCAGATCAAAGGCCGGGAAATCGCGCAGGGTCTCAGCCGGGAGCGCGGTGGGGTGCACCCCGCCCACCACGATGACGGCCTGGGGCCACGCCGCCTTGATGGCCGCCGCCAGGTCGGCCGCGATGCCGATCTCGTGGGTCATGGCGGTGAGGCCCACCAGGTCCGGGTGCAGCTTGCGGAGCCGGGCCACCACATCGGCGGCGGTCACGCGCTCCAATTTCCCATCCAGCACCGTCACGGGGACGCCGTGGGCGCGGAGATTCGCGGCCAGATACCCCAGCCCAATGTGGGGATAGTCCGGCCGGTCCCAGCGTTCCGTGCGCTGGGGGGGTGGGGGGTTGACCAGGGCAACGTTCACGTCGCGTCCTTAATCCAATCCAGCCAAGCTCATGCTCGCTATGCAGCGACTGGTTGAGCTTGCTCCGTTAGTTTCTGCTGCAGCCAGAGATTCACTAACGTCTCCACCCGCAGGCCACGCAGACGCGCCTGCTTCTCCACCGACGCGAGCAGGTCTACTTCCACAGGCACCGCACACGAGATGGTGAACTCCGCGTCTGGCGCGTCCGTGTCAAAGTCCGTGAAGTCGTGTGCACCCCAGAACTCGCCCATCTTTTCCAGCGTGTCGGCTTGTGAAATCTGGTAATCCATGCAAACCTCTCTACCGCGGCCGCTCGATCAGGGTCACGGCGAGCTTGAGCTCCCGGCCGTCCCGGTTCACGGTGAACGTGACCGTGTCGCCGGGCCGGTAGCGCAGGAGGACATTGATGAACAGGTGATCCTCGTCAATGGCCTGCTCGTCGAGGGCGGTGATGATGTCCCCCGGCTGCAACCCACCCTGGGCCGCGGGCGTACCGCTCAGCACCTCCGTGATCAGCTCACCCCACTTGACCGGCAAATCATAGTAGCTGGCGAGCTGCGGCGTGATGGGCCGGTGTTTGACGCCCAGGTAGGGCCGCGATACGTAGCCCTTCTCGATGAGCTGGGGCACCACCAGACGGGCGGTGTTGCTGGGGATGGCGAAACCCAGCCCCTCGGCGATGCTGGATGAAGTCGCCCCGCCGCGAATGATGGCCGTGTTGATGCCGATGACCTGGCCCTGCAAGTTCAGCAGGGGGCCGCCCGAATTGCCGTGGTTGATGGCCGCATCCGTCTGGATGAGGCCCTCCAGTTGGTAGCCGGCGCCGGTATCCAGGTTCCGCCCCAGGGCACTGACCACGCCGGTGGTGACGGTGTTGCGAAAGTCACCCAGGGCGCTGCCAATGGCGATCACCCGCTCGCCGGGCCGCAGCGCATCCGAATCGCCCAACGGGGCCGTGGGCAGATTTTGCCCTTCGACCTTGATCACGGCCAGGTCGGTGAACAGGTCCGTGCCCACCAGTTGGGCCGGCAGTTTGGTGCCGTCTTGCAAGATCACGCTCAGGTTCTGGGCATCCTCCACCACGTGATTGTTGGTGATGATATAGCCCCGGGGGTCAATGATCACGCCGGAGCCGCGCGCCTCCGGCTGCGCGATCCGGCCCCACAGGTCACGTTGCGGCGGCAGGGTGTTGACCACCGTGACCACGGCCGGCGACACGCGGGCCACCACCTCGATGGTCGCCGATTCCTCGTGCAGGGTCAGGGTCCCGGCCGCGATGGGCGTGGTGGCAGCGCCGGGCGAAGGCCAGACATACGGCGTGATCGTGGCGGCCGGCCACGGTTGTGACCGCACGGCCGAGAATGCCACCAGCGTGCCGATCCCGCCCCCGGCGCAGCCGCCCGCCAGCAGGCTCAGCACGACAACCAGACTCAAAGATAGACAACCCAATCGCTCGCGGGACATGGTTCCCCTCGTAAATAACTCTTCTGCTCACGGCGGCGACCGCAGGGAGTGCAACCCGCCGCACCCGGCGCGCGTTACCCAGTCAGGCCTGCCTGCCACGAAGTCAGGCGACAGCGCCTGCCAGGTCGCAGACGTGGTGAGGTCGCGACGTGGGGCCTGGCAAACCCGCGCCGGGCGATGTTTGCGCACAGAGGATGCGCCAGGGCGCGTGAAGGTCTCCTCCCCCAAACAGGGCATGGGCAATTCTACCACAGGGTTGGAGAGTTGGCAAGGGGGAAATCCGGCGTTTTGTTGGAAGAATTTGCAGGGAGAAACGTCATGCGTCAAACGTCATGCGTCAAACGTCATGCGTCAGGCGCGAGATGACGTTTGACGTTTCACGTTTGACGCTCGCGCTTGCCGGCCCACGCAAAAAGCAGTATAATCAACACGGCTGACAGCACGGCCACACCTAACAGTCATTCTCAAGGAGGAACAACCATGAAGACCGATTCATTTCGCGGCCGCGATTTTCTGACCTTGCTGGATTGGACGAAGGAGGAAGTGGAACAGATCCTGGACCTGGCGCTGGACTTGAAGCGTCGCCGGGCCATCGGAGAAGCCCACAACCACATCCTGCCCGGCAAGACCCTGTTCATGATCTTTTACAACCAGTCGCTCCGCACACGCAACAGCTTCGAGGCCGGGATGACCCAACTGGGCGGCCACGCCCACTTTCTGGATCCCGGCAAGATCTACACCCCGGCCCTGCCCGGCAAGGAGGTGGCCTACTCCACCGAGCGCGTCAGCGACGTGGCCCGCACCCTCTCCCGCATGGGCGATGCCATCGCCATCCGCTGCTACGGCGACCCGGTGGATTGGGTCTATGGCGGCGCGCACGAGATGATGCGCAATTTTGCCTACTGGGCCGACATCCCAGTGCTGAACATGGAATGCGACAAGTATCACCCCTTCCAGGCCCTGGCCGACATCCTCACCGTCAAGGAAAAGTTCGGCACGTTCAAGGGCGTCAAGTTCGTCATGAGCTGGGCCTATAGCCCCAGCATCCACAAGCCCCGGGCCGTCCCGCAGAGCGCGATCATCGCCGCCACCATGATGGGCATGGACGTGACCCTGGCGCATCCCCAGGGCATGGAGCTGGACCCGGAGGTGCTGGCCGCCTGCCAGACCTATGCTCAGCGCTACGGCGGCTCATTCCAGGTCAGCTATGACATGCGCGCGGCGTTCGCGGGCGCGCACGTGGTCTACCCCAAGGCCTGGGCCGCCACCCCCATCTTCAAGCCCCCGGTGGGCGAGGACGACCCGAAAAAGACGCAGCAGATCTTTGACGCGAACAAGGACTGGATCTGCGATGCGGCCAAGATGCACCTCACGGCGCCGGAGAGCATCTACCTGCACTGCCTGCCCTGCGACCGGGGCTTTGAAGTGACAGACGAGGTCATTGACAACGAGGAACGCACCCCGGAACGTCCCTGGCTCTCCGCCGTTTTCGACGAGGCCGAGAACCGGCTGCACGTGCAAAAGGCGGTGATGAGCCTGGTCATGCGCTAGGGGCTGGAGACCGAGGACTGGATGAACTGGCGGCAGGAGATCGTCGCGATCTGTCTCGCAGCCATGGAGGTGTGTTGGCTGCGGCCCTTGCTGGTCTTTTGGCAACAGGGACAGGCCGATGACGCCCTGCCGCCATTGGCGATCCTGATCCTGTTGTTGCTGGCTTATTGGCTCAGTCGCCTGCTCATCGCCAGCCGCCTGTCCTTGCGGTGGGTCCGGGTGCTCCTCTTGAGCGCCGCGATCCTGTCCATCGTGGGCGTCCTCTGGTTCTGGCGCTACGACGCCTGCTTTCCCCTGGACCCGGCCTGGTTGGGGCAGCTCCTGGAGAACCTGAGCCGGGCGTTCAGCAGCCTGCATCAGCCCGACCTGATCGCCATACTGGTCGGCGTCTATCTGTGGTGGCGGGGCATCACCATGTCGCGGGCCGGCCAGAGCTTTGCCCGGGCATTCGACGCTTTCCGCGTGGGCCTGGTGTTGTTGCTCATCGTCAGCCTGGCCCAGAGCCTCAGCGGCCTGGAATTGCAGGTCGTCCCCTATGCCTTTGAGTTCTTTCTCTTCGGCCTGACGGCCATCGCCATCGGAAGGTTGGACGAGGTTGACCAGCAGGGACAGTTGCGCCTGCGGCGTGATCGCTACTGGGTCCTGATCCTGGCCGGGGCCATCGCCCTGGTGTTGAGCCTGGGACTGGCCTCGGCGGCGCTGTTTGGCCTGGACCTGGGCGGCGCCCTGCTCGCGATCTTGGGCCCCATCGGCTGGGTCTTTCAGGTACTGGTTTTCCTGCTCTTGCTGATCCTGGGCTACTTTGCGCAACTTATGGTGGGGCTGATCCGGGTGGTCCTTCCGCCGCTGCCAGCGGGGGTCACGGTAGATAGCAGCATCGGGCAATTGTCCCCCCAGCCCACGCCGGTGGTGGTGGAGCCATATGGCCTGCCGCCGGCCATCCAGTTCGCGGCGCAAGTCGTCGCAGGTCTGGCGTTGGGGCTGCTGCTCCTGTACATCCTGGCCCGGGCCATCCGGCGCTGGCAACAGGCCACAGCCGGTGGCGCCCTGGAGACGCACGAATCGCTCTTTTCCGTGGCCGCCCTGGGCGATGACGTGACCGGCTGGTTGCGGCATCTGTGGGACAATCTGAACGCCCGGTGGCGCCGGCCCGGCGCCGATCTGCCCCTGCCACCGGAGGACGATCCCCTATACGCCAGCCTGGCCATCCGCCGCATCTACGCCGAGTTGCTGCGGGTGGCCGCAGCGGTGGGACTCGACCGCGCGGCGAATCAAACCCCGCACGAATACCTGTCACGCCTGTGCCTGGTCTTGCCCCAGCATGTCCCCGCCCTGCAAGACCTCACCGCCGCCTACGCACGTGCCCGCTACGATGCCCGACGTACCACGCGCGCCGAGCTAGAGATCGCCCGGACGGCCTGGGACCAGGTTCGTGATGACCTGCGTCGCGTGCTATTGCCCACGGAAACGCCCGCTCAGGGTACAGGCTACACACAGGACATGACGAACATGACCATGCTGTTGGTGAAAGGCCGCCCCGGTGCATAGCCAGCGCGGTCCGGTCGCCGAAGAACAACCGGCGCCCCCGGGCGCCGGTTGTTCGCGTCTTTCCCCACCCGGCCGGCCTCCGCAGGCGGTTGGCCTTCGGGTGTGCCACCCGCCGTGCAAAGCACACAGGTCATAGACCCGCGCGGCACGATGTTCATCCCTGGCGGCAAACGCGGTTCGTGGCGACTGATCTGAAAATCGTGGCGTAGCCTTTCCAGGCTGCGGCAGGCTCGAAAGCCTGCCCTACGTTTTCATACCTGACGGTGAACGTAGTTCATGATGACAGGCTTGAAACCCCGGCCGCCTTGTGGTACAATCCCTCACATGCTGCGATAGCACCAGGCACGACATTCACATCAGGAGGATGATATGACCACACAGACACCAGCCGGCGAACGCTGGGCCTTGATCCTGGGGGCCTCCAGCGGCTTTGGCGCGGCCACCGCCCGGGAGTTGGCCCGGCACGGCTATCACATCTTTGGGGTGCACCTGGACCTCAAAGCAACCCTGCCCCGGGCCAAACAGGTGCAGGCCGACATCGAAGCGTTGGGCCGCAAGGCGGTGTTCTTTAACACCAACGCCGCCGATGAGGCCAAGCGCAACCAGGTGCTGGACCGCATCCAAGAGATCCTGAACGCGAGCGACCCACCGGGCACGCTGGGCGTGCTGCTGCACTCCCTGGCCTTTGGCACGCTGCGGTGGTTCGTGCCGCCGAACCCGGCCGAAGCTGTGACCCAGGCCCAATTAGAGATGACGTTGGACGTGATGGCGAACAGCCTGATCTACTGGACGCAGGGGATCATCTATCGCGGGTTGATGAGAGAAGGTGGGCGCATCTTTGCCATGACCAGCGGAGGATCCACGCGCGTGGTGCCAGACTATGGCCCGGTCTCGGCAGCCAAGGCCGCGTTGGATAGCCACATCCGCTACCTGAGCTTTGAGCTGGGGGGGCAAGGCATTCGCGTCATCGGCATCCGCGCGGGCGTCACCGATACACCGGCCCTGCGCATGATCCCCAGCGCGGAGCTGATCGTCTCCGAGTCGCTGAAACGCAACCCCACCGGCCGCCTGACGACCCCGGAGGACGTGGCGAAGGTCATCGCTCACCTGTGCAGCCCAGACATGGACCGCATCAACGGGGCTATTATCGTGGTGGACGGCGGGGAAGAGGTGGTGGGATAGCGAGGAGCGGAAAGCGGGGAGCGAAAGCAAGGTTTCGCTTCCCGCTCGCTGCTCACCGATAAAAGACCCGGGCCTGGCCCCCCACCCACAGGATGAGGGCCTGCTCGAACTCCAGGAAAGAGAGGCCGTTGTGCCAGAAGACAACCAGACCATGCAACCGCAGCCTGCCCGCTTGCGCCCGACACAGCCGCCAGAAGTGGTGCTGGCCGGGGGTACGCAGACCACGGGCGAGCTAAAGGCCGAGGGCAACGTCCTCGTGGATGGCACCTATGAGGGCCGGATCGAGGGCGTGGGCTGGGTCATCGTGGGCGAGCACGCCCAGGTGACGGCCGACATCCTGGCGCGCCACGTGCGGGTGGACGGCCAGGTGCGCGGGGACATCCAGGCCGTAGGGCAAGTACAGGTCGGTTCCACCGGTCAGGTATGGGGCCAGGTGACGGCCGCCCACGTCTTGGTGGAGCCGGGCGGGGCAGTGCACGCGGCCGGCGACGGCTCGCCGGCGACATCTATGCGGCCGGCTCTTGCACCGGCGGCGCAACCCCCGCCGCCCCCGGTGGAGATCGTTCGGCCCACGCGCAGCCCGGCCCGCGAACGCCTCCGCCGGGCCGAGCAGCAGATGCGTCGGCCATCCATTCCACGTTGGGCACTGGGCCTGGGCGTGGTGGCGCTCGTGATCCTGGCGCTCGGAGGCACGCTGGCCCTATCCGGCGTGCTGTCCGGCGCGGCGCCATCGCCCACTCCCGCCCAGATCGCGGCCGGGCCATCGGCCACCACCAGCGGCCCGCAGACGTCGGGGCCGTCGCCGGCCCCCGCGCCGACGGCGACACCGTCACCCACCCGGACGCCCACCGCGTCCCCTACGGCTATCCCCACGGCGACGGATACCCCTACACCCACGCGAACTCCCACCGAGAAACCCGCGCCCACCGCCGCACCAACTTCCACGCGCCCGCCGGCCACGCCCACGCCAACCCCCACCAGCCCGGCCCCGGCCCACCCCTTTGTGCCGGATGGCCCGGTGGTAGCCGAGCACCCCAACTGCGCGCCGGCTGTGGTCTGGTTGCGCGGTCAGGTGCGCCAGGCGACCCCGGAGCAACTCCAGCACGTGCAGGTGCAGGTCCGGCACCCCGATGGCCGGGTGCTGACCGAGCCGGTCCAACCCGACGGCAGCTACGAGGTTCGGCTCTACTCCCAAGGCCCGTGCCCGGTGACTCTCGTGGACAGCCGGGATGGGACCCCGCTCTCCCCCACCGTGCCCATCGAATACGCCGACACGTGCAACGGCTCGGCGTTCACCCTGCACTGGAAGCGCGTGGAATAAGCCGGGCGAAGAGCCTGCCCTGAGCGAAGGGAAAGGTTCAGAACCTTCGCCAGACTCGGTAGACGGAAAAAGTGCTCCTTGGCGGTTGCCCAGTCAGGCCTGCCTGCCACGAAGTCAGGCGACAGCGCCTGCCAGGTCGCAGACGTGGTGAGGTCGCAGACGTGGGGCCTGGCAAACCGCCGAGGAGCACAAATTTCCATCTACTGAGACTGCAACAAGCCCCCGTTGACGCGACGGGCCTTTTTGTGTATAATCGCAGTTGCAAATTATTGTATCTACGTAAAGAGGCGAAATGAGCCACCACCATGAGCTGGTCGCCGAGGTGCGCGCGCAGGGCATCCGGCTCACCCCGCAACGCGAGATGATCCTGCTCGCCGTCCACGAATGCGAGGGGCACGTCACCGCCGAGGAGATCTATGCGCACGTGCAAGAGCAAAACCCGTGCGTGGACATCTCCACAGTGTACCGCAACCTGGAGCTATTGCGTGACCTGGGCCTGGTGACGCAGACCGACCTGGGCGACGGCGTGGAGCGGTACGAGGCCCGTTTTGGGCGACCGCCCCACCACCATCTCATCTGCTTGCAGTGTCGCTGCATCGTGGAATTGCCGGACGACGTGCTGGACCCGGTTCGCCAGCGCATCCGCGACGAATACGGCTACGAGCCGCGCATGGACCATTTCGCCATCTATGGGACGTGCCCGGCGTGCCAGTAGAGATGAAGGGAGACGAGAGCATGTGTCAGGCCACGGTGTACCTGGCCCGTGAGGGGCAAGAAAGCGAGCGAATCATGGAAGATGTGACACGCCTGGAGGTCGTCGAGGGGGGCGTGCGCATCGCCACGTTTTTTGAAGAGCCTCGGGTGATCCCGGCCCGGGTGTCGCACATTGACTTCTTGAAGCATACCGTCACCCTGATCACAGACGAAAAGTCGGAGGGAACATGAACACGGATCTGGACAAGCTGCGGGTGCTCTTGCCTCATTGGTTGGAGCACAATGCCGAACACGCCCGCGAGTTCCGGGCCTGGGCGGACCGGGCCAGAGCGGCGGGCGACGAACATCTGGCGGCGCACATCGAGGCGGCCGCGCACCAGATGGACGCCGCGATGGCAGGACTGCAGGGCGCCATCGAACACCTGGGCGGCGAGATGGACCACGCCCATCTGCATCATCATCACGACCATATTCACTAACCAGAAAGGAGAACATTTTATGCTTGCAAACGCGCTGTTCGCACCACCGTACATGCACATCCCGGATGGGTTCCTGTCCCTGGCGGTATCCGTGACCCTGTGGGTCGTGTCCATTATCCTGGTGGGGATCGCCCTGTGGCAGGCGGAGAAGGAGTTGGGGCCGATGCAGGTCCCGTTGATGGGCGTGCTGGCGGCCGTGATCTTTGCCGGCCAGATGTTGAACTTTCAGGTGGCCGGGGGCACCTCCGGGCACCTGATGGGCGCAGCCCTGGCGACCATCTTCCTGGGGCCGTGGTCGGCCATCGTCGTGATGACCGCGGTGGTGGCGATCCAGGCCCTGATCTTCCAGGATGGCGGCCTGCTGGCCCTGGGCGCGAACATCTTTAACATGGGCATTGTGGGGGTGGCAGTGAGCTATGCCATGTATCGCCTCGTGACGCGCCTGGCCCAGGGGCGAACCTGGGGCGTCTTTATCGGCGCGGCGGTCGCCGCCTGGCTGAGCATCGTCGTGGCGGCGCTGGCCTGCGCCATCCAACTATCGTTGAGCGGGACCTCGCCGGCCAACGTCTCCATCCCGGCCATGGGCGGCATCCACATGATCATCGGCATGGGCGAGGCGCTGATCACGGTGGGCGCAGTGGCCTTTGTGTATGTCGTGCGGCGGGACCTGCTCAAGCTCGGCGAGGCGCGGCCGGTGGGAGGCCGGGCTGTCTTGGCGGGAGGACTCGTCGTCGCCGTCCTGTTGGCGATCCTCTCGCCACTGGCGTCCGCGTTCCCGGACGGCCTGGAATGGGTCGCGGAGACCACGCAGCCGGCTTTCATTGACCTGGCCGCCGAGCCGCCTTACCAGATCATCCCGGATTACGTCTTTCCCGGCATCCCCGATGAGGCCCTGGCGACCATCGTGGCCGGCATTGTGGGGGTTGCCATCGTATTCGGGGTGGCGGTTGTGTTAGCCTATCTGCGCCGGTCCCGGCAGGTGGGCGAGCTGACGAATTGACGAATCTACGAATCTACGGATGATTTCGCATCTGTAGATCCGTCCATTCGTGTATTCGTCTATTCACCATTCGTCCGTTCGTATGCATTTTCACTTTCTAGACCCCTACCATCGCGGCGATAGTCCCTTGCACCGGGCCGATCCCCGGCTCAAGCTCGTGCTGACGCTGGCGTTCATCGTGGCGGTATCGGCCACGCCGATGGGCGCCTGGCCGGCCTACGTCCTGTTCCTGGCGTTGGTCGTGGCGGCGTCTGTGGCTTCGGAACTGGGGGTGACGTTTGCCATGCGCCGGGGGCTGATCGCCCTGCCCTTCGTCCTGGCGGCGGTGCCGCTCCTGATCACGGTCCAGGGGCCGCCGTTGTTCGAGGTGACGGTGGGGCCGTGGCCGTTGACGGTGACGACGACCGGGGCCGCGCGCCTGTTGAGCATCGTGCTCAAATCGTGGATCTCGGTGCAGGCGGGCATCCTGCTGGTGGCGACGACCTCGTTCCCGGACCTGCTGGCGGCCCTGCGCGCGCTGCGTATCCCCCGCCTCCTGGTGGCTATCGTGGGGCTGATGTGGCGCTACCTGGCGGTGTTGGCCGACGAGGCCGGCCGGCTGGCCCGGGCCCGTACAGCCCGTAGCGGCAGCTTCACGGGGCGCGGCGGGCGCAGCGTGGTCTGGCGCGGCCAGGTGACCGGCTACATGGTGGGCAACCTGTTCGTGCGGGGCTACGAACGAGGCGAGCGCATCTATGCGGCGATGCTGGCCCGGGGCTATGACGGCGAGGCGCGGTCGTTGCCCCGGCCGCCGCTGACGACGGCGCACTGGCTGACGTTGGGGTTAGGACTGGCGCTCCTGGCCGGCCTGGTGGCGTTCAGCTATCTGTGAATCAGAAACCCGTTTTCTCGCCTACGGCGGAAAACGGGTTTCTGCAACTTGTGGTGATAATGATGAACAACCTGGCGGTGGAGATCCGCCACCTGAGCTTTCAGTATCCAGACGGCCACGTGGCCCTGCGGGATGTGAGCCTGTGCGTCGCAGCCGGCGAGCGCGTGGCCCTGGTCGGCCCCAATGGCGCCGGCAAGTCCACCTTGATGCTGCACCTGAATGGCCTCCTGGCCGGGGTGGGCACGGTGCGGGTGCAGGGGCTGGACGTGCGCGAGCCGTACCTGAAGCGCATCCGGGCGTTGGTGGGCCTGGTGTTCCAGGACCCGGACGATCAGCTCTTCTCGCCCCGGGTCCTGGACGATGTGGCCTTTGGGCCGTTGTACATGGGCCTGCCTGCAGACGAGGTCCAGCATCGCGTGGCGGAGGCCCTGGCCCGGGTGGGCATGAGCGACTACGCCAACCGCCCCTCGCATCACCTGAGCGCCGGCGAGAAAAAGCGCGTGGCCATCGCCACGGTGCTGGCGATGGACCCGGCGCTCCTGGTCCTGGACGAGCCAACGGCGGGCCTGGATCCGCGCGCCCGCCGCCAGCTCATCCGCCTGCTTCAGACCATGCCCCAGACCATGCTCGCCAGCACCCATGACCTGCGGCTGGTGGCGGAGCTATTCCCACGCATGGTGATCCTGGATCGGGGGCAGATCGTGGCGGACGGCGCCACAGCCACACTCCTGGCCGACGAGGAACTGCTGCTCGCCCACGGCCTGGAAGCCCCATAGCCCCAAACAAAAGCTCCGTCTGGGTCTCGGACCCCGACGGAGCGAAAAGATACAGCCGGGCAGGTCTAGACGCCGGCCAGCCGCCGGCTCTCCGCCAACAATGCCTCCACCCGCTCCGGCGACCGGGCTTCCGCGTACAAGCGCAGGATCGGCTCGGTGCCGGAAGGCCGGATCAGCAACCAACTCTCATCGGCCAGGATGTACTTGACCCCATCGCGGCTGTTGATCTGAACCACCGGCTGACCGGCCAGGGTCACCGGGGGTTGGCGCAGCAGGTACGCCACCAACTCCGCCTTGGGCATCCCATTGCTGGGAGCATCGTCGCGGCGATAGTGAAAAGTCCCCACCTCATCGGCGATCTGGGCCAGCAGAGCGGATAGGGGCTGGCGGGCCACCGCCAGAGCCTCCAGGAGCAACAGGCCGGCCAGGATGCCATCGCCCTCCGGGATGTGGCCCCGCACGCTCAATCCCCCGCTCTCCTCCCCGCCAATGAGCACGTCCTCCGTGAGCATCAACTGGCAGATGTGATCAAAGCCCACCGGCGTCTCGTATAGCGGCAGGCCGTAACGCCCGGCCAGCACGTTGAGCCGGGCCGTGGTGCTGATGGTCTTGACCACGGCCCCGCGCTGGCCCTTGTCGTCCACCAGATGGCGAAGCAGGATGGTGAGGATGGCATGGGGGTCCACGAACCGACCCAGGTGGTCCATCGCGCCGATGCGGTCCGCGTCGCCGTCAGTAGACAAGCCCAGGTCAAAGCCCGTGTCCAGGACAGCCTGGCGCAGCGCGCCCAGGTGGCGCTCGATGGGTTCCGGGTGCAGGCCCCCGAAGCCGGGGTTCAGCTCGCCGTGAATCTCGCGAACCGGGCAGCCGACCTCGGTCAGAAACCGGCGCAGATAGCCCCGGCCGGCCCCGTACATGGGGTCCACCACCACCCGTAGCCCGGCGCGACCAATGACCGCCAGGTCCACCAACGCGCGCACGTGATCCAGGTAGGGCGGCAAGGGATCGAAGCGCTGGATCAGGCGGCGCGCTGAGGGCGAAGCGTGGTCCACATCATAGTCCACCATCTGGGGGGAGCGACCGGCCTGTTCATTGATCCGCAGGCGTTCCTCCACCCGTCGCGTGAGGTCCCGAGGGGCGGCGCCGCCGTGATGGGCCTTGAGCTTGACCCCGTTGTAACGCGGCGGGTTATGGCTGGCGGTGATCATCACCCCACCTGCGGCAGCCAAATCGCGCACGGCAAAGGACAGGGCTGGCGTTGGGCAATCGCCCTGAGACAGGTAGACCGGGATGCCGTTGCCGGCCAGGACGGCGGCCACCGCGGCCGCATACCGGTCTGAGAGGAACCGGGTATCGTATCCGACAGCCATGCCTCGTGGCGCTACCCCGTCTTCAAGCAGGCAATCGGCAATTGCCTGCGCCACCCGGCGCACGTTCGCAAACGTGAACTCATCGCTGATGACAGCCCGCCAGCCGTCGGTCCCGAATTGAATGTCCATACGGTCGCGTCTCTCCTTCGCAAATAGCCCCCCGGCCCCCCATTCTGGGGGAGGGCGCTGGTCCCCCCAGGCTTGGGGGGCCGATAGGTCACAGACCTGCCCGAATTATACTATACCTGTAGCACAAGAGCAAGGCAATTGTCCTGACATTCGTGCATCAATGGCGCGGGGGCCTGGTGAGCGACCGGGGTCGCCCCTCAAGGGCCTGCGGGCCGGGCGTCAGCCCGCCGCGCGGCCGACGCGACCGGGCGACCACGGAAGCGGTCGTCCGGCGTGCATACGCCCCCCAGGTACGGTTTCCCTGGACGCCCGCCGGGGCAGGCAACCGCGAATGACGCCCGGATGTCAGGCAAATTCGTCTTGACGCGCACCGCGCAAAATGTTATAATACTTGTGATATGACCGCCGCGATCTCGGCGACCCTGAAGCTCTGGCGGACGATGCACGCCCGGATCCAATGAGGAAGGGAGCGGCCCAAGCGGGGAGCAATTGGATGCGGTTTGGGTGGCAAGACACTTACGAACCGGAGGACACATAGCCAAGATCCTGCTCATCGAAGATAACGAGATGAACCGGGACGTGTTCGCACGACGTCTGAAGCGTAGGGGATACAAAGTGCTCGTCGCCCTGGACGGCGCACAGGGCATCGCTATCGCCAGGGCAGAACGCCCAGACCTGATCCTCATGGATATGCGCCTGCCGTTGCTGGATGGCTGGGAAGCCACCCGGCAACTCAAATCGCTGCCGGAGACCCACGATATTCCTATCATCGCGCTGACGGCCCACGCCATCGCCGGGGACCGGGAAAAGGCCCTGGAAGCCGGCTGTGATGATTACGAGGCCAAACCCGTGGATTTCTCCCGACTCCTGGACAAGATCCGGTCGTTCCTCGGAAAGGGGACCGCATCATGAAAGCGGACCGGAACGTGGTGCTCGTCGTGGATGACATTGATTACAACCGCGACGTGCTCGTCCGTCACGTCGAGCGATTGGGCTATGCAGCTATCGCCGCGAACAACGGCCGTCAGGCCCTGGAGTTGATGCGTTCCCAGGAGTTTGATCTGGTGCTCCTCGACATCATCATGCCCGAGATGGATGGCTATCAGGTGTTGGAGCACCTGCGGGCCGATCCGACGCTCTCCCACATCCCCGTGCTCATCATCTCGGCCGTGGACGAACTCCACAGCGCGGTGCGCTGCATCGAACTGGGTGCAGAGGACTATTTGACCAAGCCGTTCAACTCGGTGCTGCTCAAGGCCCGGATCCAGGCCAGCCTGGAGAAAAAACGCCTGCGCGACCTGGAACAGGCTCTCCTGGAAGAGCTTTCCTTCATGCAGTATATGGACCGCGAGTTGAACGCCACCCTGAATCTGAGCCACGTCCTGCACATCACTCTGGCCGGGGCGGTGCAACGCTCCGGAGCGGATGCGGGGCTGGCCGGCGTGATCGAGCCGGGGGGCCTGCGGATCCTGGCTGTCCAGGGCCATGAAGCGGAATTGGCCGCCTATCAGAACAAGCTCCTTGAGCTGGCGGTGATCCAGAATGAACCATCGCCGAACCCAACGGGGGAAGACCGCTTCGGCTTTCTGGCCGCCGCCCAGAGCCGGGCGATGATCCCGATCCGGCAGGGGGAACAGGTCATTGGCGTGATATGGCTGGAAAGCCGCTCACCCGACCGCTTTACCCCAGACGTGCTGGCCTTCCTCAACCGCCTGAGCGATCGTGCGGCCATCGCCATCTCGAACGCCCAGCTATATGCCGCCGTGGAGGCGGCCAACATCGCCAAGAGTGAATTCGTCTCCCTGGTCTCCCACGAGCTGAAATCGCCCATGACCGCCATCAAAGGCTATGCCCAGATGTTGGCCGATGGCACCTTCGGGCCGGTCAACGATGAGCAGATCGAGTTCTTGAATACCATTGAGCACAACGTGGACTATATGGCCGCGTTGGTCGCCGATCTGGCGGACATCTCGCGCATCGAGGCGGGGCGCCTGCGTCTGGAGTTCAGCGCCATCCCATTCACGCAGATCGTGGAGAGCGTGATGCGGCCGGCCAACAAGTGGGCCGAGGACGGGGAGCTTGCCTTAACCCTGCGCATGGCGGACGATCTGCCCCCGGTGTGGGGTGACCGCACCCGGTTGATCCAGATCCTCACGAATCTGGTGAACAATGCGTGCAAGTATACCTCCCCGGGCGGTCAAGTCACCATCTGTGCCGAGCACACCGCCAACCAGTGGGACCCGCAGGGGGCGCCGGAGGTGGTGCATGTATCCGTGCAGGACACCGGCCTGGGCATCCGCCCCGAAGATCAGGGCGGGATCTTTCAGAAATTCTTCCGTGCCGGGGATCCGGAGGTGCGCCTGCTTTCGGGAACCGGCCTGGGGCTGAGCATCGCCAAATACCTGGTGGAGATGCAGGGTGGGCGCATCTGGTTTGAGAGCGAATTTCGTCATGGCTCGACGTTTCATTTCACCATACCGGTAGCGAGCACCGGGCAGGAAGGGTAGGGATACCATGCGGGGGATTCATCTCCACGCGTGGCCCTGGTGGCTGCGGACGGCATTGGTCGTGGCAGCGATGGCACTCTACGGGCTGGCCTACGCGCCGTTGTATCACGCGCTGGGAGAGACCACCATCGTGCTGGCCATCCTGCTGGCGGTGGCGACGGGCTTGCTTCTGGGCTGGCCGACGGGGCTGTTGATTGGACTGTTGAGTGACTTGCTCAACGGGCTGC
>FWPV01004842.1_pt1 | contig 27673 bp, 25 predicted proteins | sample 2228371 | NCBI WGS metagenome assembly FWPV01 (sample SAMEA103939776, study PRJEB20133) | metagenome
TTGTTTTATGTTTTTTATATATTAGAGGATAAACGATTTTATTCAATTTTGAAAGTGAAATTGTCCAAACTTTAGTAATATATTACTTGCTAATATGTTAATATATATTGTTAATATATATTTACTTTGGAGGTATTTAATGATAAGTTCTGAGATTGCCCCACATTTAGAGTTTAAGAATAATGGTTCGAAAATCATATTGGTTGTTATTGATGGGTTAGGGGGATTACCTCTTCCTAAGACAGGTCTGACCGAATTAGAAACCGCAAAAACTCCCAACCTAGACCGATTGGCTTCAAAAGGTGTAACCGGAATGATAATTCCCATTGCACCCGGTGTTTCTCCGGGTAGCGGTGTTGCTCATTTAGCATTACTGGGGTATGATCCATTTACCTACGACGTAGGTCGCGGTGCAATCGCCGCTTACGGAGTCGGTTTACAAATGGAAGAAGATGATATTGCTGTTCGGGTAAATTTTGCTGGATTTAATTCTGCTGGTGCTGTCGTTGATCGTCGTGCAGGTCGACTAGCCACTGAAAAAAATATGGAATTATGCAAACTGCTTCGTGAAATTGAGATACACGATGTTGAGATAATAATTGAGACGGTTATGGACTATCGTTCTGTTGTGATCTTCCGGGGCGAAGGATTACATCCTGATATATCCGATTCCGATCCCCAAGCGGCAGGCGAAGGTGTCTTTCCAGAACCAGTTGTCGCTCTAAAACCACGTTCAAGGTATGCCGCGAGTGTTGCAAGGACATTTATCAAAGAAGCAAATGATATACTTCAAACAAAAGAGGCAAAAGCTATCGCAGAACTTCCAAATGGGCAACATCTTGGCATCCTGACAAGGGGATATTCAGATAGACCTAAACTTCCTCTTATGCAACATCTATATGGTCTTGAAAACTTAGGTGCCATAGCATCATATCCGGATTATCGTGGAATCGCAAGAATTGTTGGTATGGACATAGCCTATGAAGGACACGAACTAAACGACGAATTTGATGTATTGGAAGAGGTATTTCATAAATACGATTTTATATTCTTCCATGTGAAAGAGGTTGACAGTGCAGGCGAAGACGGAAACTTTGACAAAAAAGTGAGTTTTATTGAAGAAATTGATAAACAGATAAATCGAATTGAAGACCTATCACCAGAAGTCATTATTGTCACTGGCGATCACTCAACCCCTTCAGTATACAAGGGACATAGTTGGCATTCTGTGCCTTTTCTTTTGACCAGCAAATGGTGCCGTCCTGACAACGTCAAAAGATTTTGTGAAAATGAATGCAGAAACGGCGGACTCGGACTATTCCCCGCAACAGAAGTTATGTTATATGCCCTTGGAAACGCAGGACGAATAGAAAAATTCAGAGCTTAAAATGAATATCGCCCTGATTCAGTCATATATAGCTTTCAAATCGCCTTCGCCACGTCCTTTGTTGGTGTTGGTTGATAAATCCCAAATATTGCCCAATGATGGAATATTAAATATTTTGGATAAAGATTTTTTTGTAATTCCCTATAAAAATGACCTTCAAATAAGAGAATCACTTGAAAAATACAAAGATAATACGCAGGACAAGAGGTTTTGTATAGTCACATCAAAAAGTGACGATGAAAACTTATTCATATCCGATTACATTGCGCGAAGTAACATAGTTGAGATAACTCCACAAAATCTCCTTGAATTTTCACAAAGCGGTTTTAATTGGCTTGACAATGTAAATCAACTTCAAGGTCTAGATTTCTGGGAAAACATTGATAGACTGAAAAGGTTTCGTGAGCTGATATCAGGGCGAATATCATCGGCGGAATGCAATTTAATTATTCTCTCCGCATTATTGAACTTTGATCTATTAAAACCATTATTGCCTACCTCTGCAATAGAATTACAACGAAGAATAGATAGAGACGAGAAAATAGTTGAACTTAAATCAAAATACCCAAAACTGATAGAATTTCTTGAACAAAAAGTGCATGAAGCCATACCTTTGATGGCAAAAATTGGGACAGATGACGAACTGGTAAAGTTTATTTGGTTGACCTATTCTTTGTCGCAACATACAGAAAATTATGAAATACTCCTTCCTCGCATATTGGGCGACGAAATTTGGCAAAAATATGCCGAAATTCCTCTAGATAGATCAAAAGAGATATGCGAACAATTAATGGAAAGTGACTCAAACAGAGTTTTGGACCAAGTAAAACTCGTTGAAGAATGGCTTAGTCAAGATGAGGAAAAAATGCGTCTTTTCAAAGGATGGTTGGGCGTAAGCAGTGGAAATATCGCAAAGGCTGGAGAATACTCAATTAAGGAAAGGTGTTTTTGTATCCCTCTTAAAGATTCACTCAGAACAGTTGCAAGAGCGATGGCATCGTCGACAGCATCGATGGCAGTCACTCCGCAAATGAGAGATGAGATTTTAAAAAATATAACCAAAAGACATCTGTTCTTACAGGATGATACAGGCTATATGCGTATAAGGGATACTTTTGATGAATTCGCTATGCTTTGCGAATTTTTAAATCTCATAGGTGAGATAAAGAAAAAAGAATGGTGGAATTCAAGAAATTTACTTGATAACATTGACATTTGGATGCAGGATATTTATCCAAAATACCTATCACGTCTAGAATTTCTGAGGGACAGAATTGAAACTCTGAATTTCAAATGTGAGCTGTTGTTACCTGCTTTGATGAAGAAACTGATCGACGAGACTGGACAGATTTTGGCTAGTTTTAACCGATACTTTACTGATCTCATACAAAAACATTATCCGCTTTGGACGACTGATATTGAAAAACCAAGACCTATCTTGACTGTAGATTTTATATCAAGAATTTTTTTGCCGTTATATAAAAAGTATATTAAAAATGATGAGCAATCAGCTTATATAATAATATTTGATGGTATGAGATGGGATGAGTGGGATTTTCTCAAACCAAGTATTCTTCAAACTTTTAAAGGGAATTTGGCGATGGAAGATGTTATCCCTATGCTATCAATACTTCCAAGCACAACAGAATGGGCAAGGAACGCGATATTTGCAGGAAAATTTCCAAAAGATTTTCATTCTTCAGATGAAAGCGAATTACTGGGATCAGCATTGAAGTCTTATCAAGTCGCCAAAGTTCAAATATCAGGAGAATTTCCAGCCCAAAGGGATAATATGATGAGATTTTTAGAGGAAAGAGCCCAGATTAAAGCAGTTGTTTTCTCGTTAATAGACTTGAAAATTCATAGCACAATACAAAATTTAGTAACTTTATATGAGGAAGTGCAGATAAACTTTAATAATACTATACAACCGTATTTACAGAAAATCCCTTCAAATTCATTGGTTTTTATCTTATCTGATCACGGATTTGTTGAACTGATCGGAAAAGGCATAATATCACCAGATAGGAGTCAAGTAGACCCTCATAGAAGATATATAGGTTTACGTAGTTTTACTGTTCCTGATGGTATCAATCCTATGGACTTTGTGTTTTTTAGCTCTGAGAATATCCAGATGCAGTCAACCGAAAGTATACTAAGTTATGGTTTTGCAAAGCATGGCAAGTTTATTACTTCTGTTAAAGAACAGGAATCAGGTCGCACTGTCCGTTATGCACACGGGGGGATATCAATGCAAGAAATGATCATCCCTTGCGCAGTTTTTGTCCCAAGAAATGGGGGACAGTTGACGATGTTTTAATGGAGATCAAATGGGGAAATCATCCGAAAAAAAAGTTTTTCAGATAGTAAAATTGGATAATTCAAGCAATGCTAGGGCAGGTATTTTACATACGCTTCACGGTGCAGTTCATACGCCAGTGTTTATGCCTGTTGGGACTTATGGCACAGTTAAGACCTGTTCGCCAAATGAATTAGAATCATTAGGAGCGGAAATGATATTGGGCAATGCTTATCATTTATATCTTAGACCGGGACATAATATAGTGAAAAAAGCTGGCGGTTTGCATAAGTTTATGGCTTGGAACAGGTCAATACTCACGGACAGTGGAGGATTTCAAGTATTTAGTTTGGGGACAAATAGAGAGATAACAGAAGAAGGAGCGATCTTTAAGTCAGAAATTGATGGTTCAAAACACTTTTTCAGTCCAGAAAGGTCTATTGAAATACAAACCGCGATCGGTGCGGACGTTATAATGAATTTCGATGAATGCACTCCTTACCCTTGTGATTATGAATATGCAAAAAACTCTATGGAACTAACCTTACGTTGGGCTATGCGGTGCAAAAAAACTCACAAGAGCAAACAATTATTGTTTGGCATTGTGCAAGGAAGCGTTTACCACGATCTACGACGAAAATGTGCGGAACAATTAGTAGAAATGGACTTTGATGGGTATGCTTTGGGCGGTTTAAGTGTTGGAGAAGAAAAAGAGATAATGTATGAGATAGTAGGTTTTACTACGCCACTTTTACCTAAAAATAAACCTCATTACTTGATGGGAGTGGGCACGCCAGAAAACATCGTAGAAGCTGTATCGCTTGGTATAGATATGTTTGACTGTGTTTTGCCAACCAGAAATGCCCGAAATGGCTCTTTGTTCACTAGCGAAGGGATGATAAAAATAAAAAATGCGAGATTTAAGCGTGATTTTACGCCATTAGACCCAAAATGCGGATGTTACACATGCATAAACTTCACAAGGGCATATCTCAGGCATTTATTTATCGCAAATGAGATATTAGCCCATAGGCTTCATACAATACATAATTTGCATTTTTATCTTAGCCTGATGAGGGGAATTCGTCGTTCAATAATTGATGGGACATTTTTTAAGCTAAAAGACGACATTAATAATTTCGTGTCAAAAGGTCAAAGTATCAGTCATTGATACCCGATATTTTGTTAAACTATCGGGTATCAACTTTGAATTTTACAAGCTCTTATAAAGTTTATTTACAGCAACAACAGAACTCGTGTTCATAAGGGACAGGTTCAGATTGAAAACTTTTGGATGATTTTTCTGCCAAATCCATAACTGCTATGACCCTTCTCGCCTCTTCTGGCTTGACAATCAATTCTTCACCTTTTAATAGATGCGCAGCGATATTTTGGTAATAACTTGGACCTGGTCTACCATGGAACTTCACTACTTGTTCTGCTGGGAATCCCGGTTCAACGGATAAAACCCTGAAACCATCGCCTTCCGAGACGATTGCTCCCTTCTCTCCCAACACTCGCCATCTCGGTTTGCCTATTTTAGCTATCTGTGACATCTGCACGTTGGCAACTGCCCCATCTTCAAACCTGATCACAGCTTCAACATGATCTTCATTTGTAACATCTTTCCAAACGCGGTTCTGATGGAAATATCCAGTTACGTTTACCATCTTTGACGGAATTATGTTAAGGAGCCAATCAAGATAATGTGCTCCCCAATCATAAAAAGCTCCGCCAGATATTTTTTTATCTGCTCTCCACCATTTTCCGGGGTGCCCGTATCCCCCGCCCCACATCTCAACGTGAAATATCTTCCCAATTACTCCACTGTTAACCAATTCTCTAAGAGTCCAGAAATCAGCATCCCAGCGACGATTATGGAAAACTGTTAACATCAGCCCTTTTTCTCTAGCAGTATTTATCATCTCAGTAGCTTCCGCTATGGTAATGCACATAGGTTTCTCAATTATTACATGTTTTCCTGCTTTCAGGCAGTCCATAGCGACAGGTGCGTGTAGATAATGGGGGAGGACAACTACACAAAGGTCAATATCCTTTTCTTCTTCAAGCATTTGTTTATGGTTATTATATGTCTTTACATCTGGAAAGTCTGCTTTTGCCGCTTCTGTCCTTGCTTTATCGGTATCACATATTGCAATGCAATCCAAACCATCAACCGCTTTTAATTGCGAGGCATGATGTCGTCCCATATTGAACGCAGCACCATAGCCGATGACTGCTCCACGGATTATATTTGCCATTGTTATCTCCTTCTCTTAACCCGTTAAAGTAATAAGAATAAACTTTTAACTGACACCAAATAAATTTAACAAAAATCTTTCAATAGTGCAATGTTGAAATAAATAAAACTTGATTTTAAGACCTGAAATTGTTCGTTTCAATCTACGAAACGTGATCTTCAATTTCAAATTTACGAAATTAGTTATTATATTTTAGCATTTGTTTCTACAGTTTGAGTATTAAATCTTTCGTCTGATGGTGGTATAATCTATTGTGTAAATATACAACAAAGGTGTGTCAAATAGACAATGAAATATAGCGTTTAATTATTAGTTTTAGCTCTCAGTTTTAATTATTAGTTTTTGGGCAATCTGAAAATATTATCACTTTTCATAGGACAAAAATAAAAAATATTTTCAATTATTTTTGGCACAATAATTGCCATCATATTATTATACAACTTTAAGATTTCTTAATAATCATAGAAACCTGTTCAGTCAAGCATTAAAATAAGGAGAAAATAAGATGGCAATTAAAAATAACTTTAAAGGGCAAATCAATATCAACAAACAAACAATTGTTGTTGTTATGGTTATTTTTTTATTTGCTATTAACATCAAATCTGGCGAAGGGGCTATTTCTGCTGAAAATATATCAACAGTGGCTATAAAGGCGTTTAACAACAGCATAAACATTAAGCCCTGGGACCATAATGAGGTGTTAGCTAATGCTATATCAAAAAATGAAGATGGTTCTGTAATTGAGTTTACTAAAATAGAGAGGAAATCAGGTAAATTGCAACTGGAATTGCCTAAAATGTCCGATGTAAGTGAATGCGAAATATTTGTCCCTGATGATCTTGAACTTGAAGTGACATCAATGAACGGCTCTATATACATATATGGCGTCAAAGGAAAAAAGAAATTAGAGACATTCAACGGCAACATAGAAATTAAGGATGTAATAGGTTCTGTTTCTGCGAAGACTTTCAATGGTAATATAGTTGCAGATATTCGTTTTGACGATAGGAGCGATTTTACAACGGTAAGTGGTTATATTGACCTATTAATTACTGATGATTTTTCTGTGCCGTTATCGCTAAATACAGTCTCTGGTTCAATAACATTAAATCTTCCAGAAGGCTATCGGGCAGACCTTGATGCATCTGTGATTTCAGGGCAGATCGCCTGTGATGTGCCTATTGTCGGAGGGGCAGAAGGTCGTTCAATTAAGGGCAAACTTTACGGCGGAGGACCTTTGTTGAAATTGAGGACAATCAGTGGAAATATATCTATAAAGCCTGCACAGATCATCGCAATCCCTGATTATGAACAAGATACCAAACTTTTGGATAAGCCAAAATCAGTCAGAAAACCGCAAACCGTAGATAAGTCAATCTTGCCACAGATAAGGGTTACAAAAACACTCTCTCCTCCGAAGATAGATGGTCACCTTGACGATAGCTCGTGGAGAAATGCAAGCAAAATTGAAGACTTTGTATGGGCGGACGGCATAGGAAAGCCTTTTGAAGCAACAGAGGCATATCTATTGTGGGATGATCAAAATCTATATATAGGTATCAGATGCTTTGAATCAAATATGGCTCAAATAAAGATAAATCATACCGAAAGAGATGAATGGCTTTGGGAAGATGACAATGTCCAGTTGCTCATTGACCCAACACCAAATAACAGCTCAGATTATTATCATATAATCATAAATCCAATAGGAGTGATATTTGATCAAGAAGTAAGTGGAGTGCAACCAGAAAGACATAAGACGATTGAATCAAAGATCGGAAGAAATTGGAGTTTTGGCGGTGAAATTGACACAGATATAAAAGATAATTTCTGGGTCGTAGAGATCAGTATTCCATTCTCTTCTATTGCAAAGGTTAAGCCTCAAAGTAATGATTTATGGAGATTTAACATCCACAGGACTGAACAACGACGGAAAGAATATACATATTGGTCGCCGACCTATTTCTCTGCTGATTGGCCTCATGTCCCAATGAGATTTGGCGAACTTGTTTTCTGCTCAGAAGGACAAGATGTATCTGAATCTCCTAAAACTTCTGATGAGACATTATCAGAGACAAAAATAGTGGAAATTATAATAGAAGGTAACAGCAAAATATCACAAGAAAATATAATGGAGACAATGAAACTAAAAATAGGCGATACAGCTAACTTAGACATACTTTCAAGGGCTAAAATGAGACTATATTCCTTGGGCTGGTTTCAAAATGTAAATATGGACCTAGTCAAAAATGAAAACGGCGTCAAACTATTAGTTAGAATCTCTGAAAAAGACATTATTTTGCCATCAACAATAGTCGTCAACGGCTCAGAATTCTTCAAAAAAGAAGAAATTATTGACTTTTTCAACCTCAAACCTGTCAGTATGACATTGCAGGATGTATCTGTTAAGTGCAAACTGATCGCTGATCTATATAAATCCAAAGAATATGAGCTTGCAACAGTGAAATTTTCTTTCAACGAAGATGTGCTTAGTATAGACATTGATGAAGGACACATAGATAAAATTGAAGTTAAGGGAAATAAAAGGATAAAAACAAAAAATATAATCGATGCATTAGATATAAGCCCCGGAATGGTCTACAAAAAAAGCGATTTTAACAGGGCTGTCAATAATATGAGGAATAAATTGCCGTATTTTCGTCATGTAACGTGGACATCTGTAAAAGATACAGATGGACTTAACATTATTCGGATTAGTCTTGAAGAAGGCAATTTTGTTGAACATAAGTTAAAACCAATAGCTGAATTTGACCGCGTTCATGGACTAAGTTTAGGCGTCAGACCTGAGATAGAGAGCAAATTTTGGGGGGCAAACACCTATTTTGGTATCAGATATGGGTTTTCTAGTAAAATATGGAATTACCAATTTGGTATAGGTAAGTCCATATTTCAAAATAATAAAACTACATTTGGTTTAAATGTCTATAAATTAACCGATACAAATGATAGTGATCTTATATCTGACAACGAACACTTTTGGGCGGAATTTCTTCTCGGCGAGGCATATAGGGACTTCTATCAACGTGAAGGATTTGAGATAAGCATAAACCAAAAAACCCCGTTTGTAGCACAGTTTGGATTAAAATATAGAGATGACGAATATCTTAGCCTTAAAAAAACTGAAGATTGGAGCATCCTTAATAGGTCCTATGATGAAAAATATAAGAACATCGGTTATAAGATAAAAAGAAACAATCCGTCAATATTAGAAGGCAGAATGAAAAGCGTTATAGCAGAATGCAATTTTGATACAAGAGACAAAAGACAGACAGATGGTTGGTATACGACGTTATCTGCTGAATATGCGGGAGAATGGTTAGGAGGGGATTACGACTTCAAAATCTACCAAGCTAATATAAGGCGATATACTCGTTTATCAGGGAATCAATTCCTCCTATTTCGTATAAAAGCAGGGATTGCGGATCGAAAGCTTGAAACGGATCATCCAAAACGTTTTTATCTTGGCGGCATCGGCACACTAAGGGGATTTTGGTATAAAGAATTTGAAGGCGATAAAATGGCTTTAATAAACACAGAGTATTGGATCAGGACAGGGGCTTTTGGATTGGGTATCGGTGTATTTATGGATTCTGGTTATGCTTGGAAGTATGATCAAAAAATGAAAGTCAGCGATCTGAGAACTGATATAGGTATTGGATTTGCGTTAGGTTCTTTGCCAAATGAAGGTCTTATGTTATATATAGCAACTCCCATTGATGAAGAAGGTCGCAATAGTATTGTGAGCATTAGGCTCAATAAAATGTTCTAAATTAAAATTGATATGAAAAAATTAGTTTTGACATTTAAGCTATTATATAGAATTACTGTTATCGGTATGCTTTGTATTTTTGCCAATACATCAGAGGTCAGCTCTGCTGAAAGCACTGTAAGAGTTATTCACAATTGTATACTAAAAGGCAACCTCGCGATGAAATTTCAATCTGAGAATATTTTCGATCAGAAAGTGATGAAATTCCTTAATAGAGGTTTTACCGTTAGAATTGAATATAACATTGAACTATGGCAAAAGCGAGGATATTGGTTTGACAGCCTACGAAATCAAAGGAGTATAAATTACCAGATCAACTATGATCCGATAGAAAAGATATATCAATGTCAGCGTTCTCAGGACAGTTCTGATATCATAACAAAATCAGATAGACAAATTGATAACCTAGCTAAATGGATAACAAGCCCTGAAATTTACTTAATATTTGATCCAATAGACCAGCTTAGCTTAAATGACAGATACTATTACAATATTGAAGTCTTAGTGGCTACGATTACCGCTGAAAATGTAAGGGACCTTAGAAGATGGATAGGAGATATCAGTGATCAGGGAGAGCAAACCTCGTCATTTTCCAAAACCGCTGTTAATGTGATAATAGATTTCCTTTCCTCTCGTAACCATAAAAGATTTTTTGCCAGATCAGAACAGTTTTATGTTTCTACTTTGCCGAAAATAAAATAAAAGGAGTGAGATATGAAAAGCTATTTCGCATTCAAAATACAAGGCGACAGTGATGTGATTGAACCTGTTGGAAAGTTTAATGCTACAAATGCCGTTGAAGCTGTTCAATCTGTTTATGAAAAATATAGAAAAGAATGGTTTGATGATGATTTCGCTTTTGATGAAAATTGGACTTTTGAATCTGCATTGAAAAACGGAAATACCACAGGCGGTGAAGAATCTGCCATATTCGGATATCTTCCAGAGATGGACGATAGTTGGATTATTACTAGTGAAACAGGCTATGCAGTAATGGCTGTAGAGGAAACACAGCTTATGTCTGCAATGATGAAAGCTATCTGCGAAATGAAACGATGAAAGGTCACACACAAAACAGAGTTAATTGCATATTTTACATCTGAAAATGCAACTACATAAATATTAACTGCATAAATATTAGATGAAAATAATCAAGACATCGCAAAAAAAGAGAAACCATATTTTCTCCCCTTTTGCGATGATTTTTTGTTATGATTTACCTTACGGTCTTAATCGTTCCCCATGTGACCGCAGTTTTGTCTACGGGAGACACTGGTGATGCAGATGTCATCATAGCATCATATAAAGCCTTGATCTGATTTTCTGTTAAAACAGAGCTGAAGTAGGAGAAATCATCAATAGCGCCAAAGAACCAATCGTCTCTTTGTTGCCAAGTGCCAAGTGAGAGATTATAATTTACTCCTTTACCAGCAGGAGGAGGATTAGGAGTATTCGCAGTTGGACCAAGCCCGCCTGCGTAGTCCTTGCTTATAACCTGTTTGCCATTGACAAACCCTTTTAACACTGCACCATCATATGTCCAAGCTAATTGATACCATTTGTCATTTTCCATAGTTATATTGACATTATCTCTCATTTGACCGGAACCGCCTCCCCCAACTCCGACAGGATCATATATACGCCATACAACTGCGTTTCCTGTCCATTCGGCTGGTTTGGCTTCTGTCTCCAGATACCAAAGGTTACTTCTCTCACAAATTGCTTGCCAGTAATTGCCTTCCCTTGCATATAGTTTCACCCAGACGACGGCTGTTGCAGTTGGGGAATCAAAAGGAGAACCAATTGGAGCAGGAATATCAACAAAACTACCGTTAAATTTAGCGGAATCTATTACGATTGCTTTTCCGCCATTAACTCCGTTTTCCCATTTAAATGCAGATGGGTCACCAACAGCTTTACCATCAAGCCCTTTTCCGCCTGCATCTTTGTAGTCACCTTCAAGTGGGTAGTGTGCGATTAATCCCGGCATAGTTTTCGTCAATTTGGTCAACGCGGATTGATCTGCAAATGCTAATCCAGAAATCATACCGATACATACAGCTAAGATCACCAAAAAACCGAATTTAAACCTCATTTGATAGCCTCCTTTTTGTAAATGGTTAACCCAAAAATGAACCGCATTTGAAAATTTACGTCAAGCTTATCGTAAGGTTTTCAACGAACCCCAAGTTGACGTAAGTTTTGAATTCTTTTCAACTGGCGATGAAATATCTTTTACAACAAGATTATCAAAGAAATTTCCGCTTTGAGCATAAACAGTGAAACCGATTTTTCCACCTGAATAGTTTGGATCGCTGGCTTCTAACATTTTTTTCTTTTCCCAGTAAAACTCAAATTTGCCATCAATAACTACTAGTCTCCAAGTTGTTGGAGTATTTTGTTGATATGATGCCTCTTTAATCATTTTTAGAGTTTTATAATATGGACTGTCATCACCAATTCGCTTTTCAAACAATGACCAAGGAGCCTTGCCCGGATCGCCAGCCTTTCCCGTTGCTCCGCCGGGATTTCCAGGGTCTACCATAGTGAAGAATCTGTAATGATCTGTCCTGCTTTTCCAACCGAACACTATTCCAACTCCATCGTTATCACCAGACTGCATTTCAATAGAAAGATCAAAATTTTTGAACTCCTGTTTATCATAAATTATAAATGATCCCAATGCAACAACGTCAGGAACATCGCCCCAAATATTGGTTGTTTGATTTAAAGCTTTGCCTTTAAACGGTCCAGGTTGAGTTACCCAGTTTGATGGACCTTTGTCGTTAAGTAAAGCAGCAGGTTCATCAACAACAACCCAGTCATTAAGACCACTTTCAAACTCTTCTTTGAAGTCTGCCGAAAATGCCGAAACACAGATCAATGTCAGAAACATAAAACCAAGCAAAATAAATCTCATAAGGCGCAACCTCCTTTAATTGAACGTTAATCAGCATTACAACTTATATTAACACTCATTCCTCGAAGTATCAAGTATAAATTTTGAAACTGTTTTTGCATTAAAAGACAATGGTCTAAATCACTTTACGAGATTATTATAACATCAATTTGTTAATTCAAGATTTGGTTTTTGTTAATTTTTTTTAAACTGGTTTATGTTAATTGATGAACAAGGTCAATGGAGCTAGATGATACTTTCCTGATCGATTCCAAAACTAATTCAGATGCTTCTGGAACAGGATCACTCAAAACTGGCAGAAATACCAGATGTTTAATCATCTCTTCTGTTACAGGAAAATCCCCTTCTTTATAGCCTTGATAATCGCCACACAAAGGACCACGGTTTCTCGTGAATAGGTCAAATCCCTCTGCAAATATAGGCAATCTGTGCAATAACGGATAACCACTTAAATGTGCTGGTAAACCTTCTTTCTGTAGGGCATTGACAAACTCTTCAGTAGGAAGTCCGTTATTTTCTTCTGGAACATGTATTATCGGAAACCCATAAAATCCTCCTCTGACAGCCCCATCATAGACCTTTATTTTTTTCACCCCTGGTATATCCTCTAATCCGTTTTCAACTTCCTCTATGTATTTTCTTCGTCTTTCGTTTAACTCGCCAAGCTTCCGAAGTTGAACCTGAGCGATACCAATGCCAATGGGATTAGCGCGAAATTTCATTCCAGTTCCAAGCGGTTGATACTTTTCATATTTTTCTGTGACAAGGTCCATCCCCTTAATTCTATTTACCTGACCGATTAAACATGCCCTTTCAAACACTTCTGTATCGTTTGTTGCGATAACTCCGCCTTCACCAGCACTGACAGGCTTGCTTCCCTGAAGACTCCAACAGCCGACATGACCTATGCTTCCACAAGGACGACCTTTATACATTGCCCCGTGTGCATGTGAGCAATCTTCTATGACAGGTATTCCAGTTTCTTTGCTTATTTCCATTATCGCGTCCATATCGCAGACATTTCCCCAGAGATGCACAACTACGATTGCAGAAGTTTTGCTTGTAATCCGTTTTCGTATGTCATTGGGATCAATTAAGGCACTTTCAGGATCGCATTCACAAAAGACAGGTCTTGCCCCAAGAATTACTGCGGGAGCAATCGTGCATATCCAAGTATAAGTTGGACAAATTACCTCATCTCCAGGTCCGACGCCTAATCCGAAATATGCACTAAATAACGATGCAGTGCCGTTCATCACTGTTATTGCATATTTAGTCCCTACCATTTCACGCCATTGTCTTTCAAACTCTCGCACAACTGGCGTCCCACCAGAAAGCTCATTTCTCAAGGTCATTTCGTATGCAATTTGTGCTTCCTCTTCAGTCATCTGACGCCATCTGTCTAGTTTGGGAAATTGTGGTTCTTGAACAGTTTGGATGAATACAGGGGCTCCACCTAATATTGCAGGACGGTCTGATCTTTTATTATCCATATTTTTATCTCCATTATTAAAAAGACTTTATCGTTATTAAGGATATATTATATATGAATTTGCCTGTATAATCAGTGGTTTAGGACCATCAGGCGGAAACTTCTCTGCCCATTGTTTTGGATCATAATCCCTTTTCACAAAACAAGAGTAATGAGCAGGGACGGCGGTTTTTAGCCCGATCTTCTGAGCCATTTTGATACTGCCATCAATGAACGGGAATTCACCTTCTGTCGGATGGTTTGTGATAAAACCGATATCAGGATGAAGGTCAGCAACTGCTTTTATTAAGTCATCATTATCAGCAAAAGTGTTGATCTCGTCTCCTGAAAAGTAAAGCCTTACTCCATCAGCATCAATAACATAACCAAGATGTGTAACATCTGGCTTTCCTATGCCAGCCTTTGGGTCACCTTCGGGAGGTTTAGCATAGACCGCATAAGCGGTCATCGTGCCTATTTTTGTTGACTCTCCGGCGTCAATCGTTATTGTATTTTTCTCCTTTATATCAGTTTGTTCAAGTATCTGCTTTATGCTTTCTTTAGGTCCCACATATATAGCACCGGGCCAATATTTATTGATTCTCTCCAACGTCTCTGAACATGTATGGTCTCCGTGTGCATGCGTCAATAAAACATAGTTTATTGGGAGTTGAGATTCATCAAGGGGCGGTTCCGTATGGACAAAAACTTCTGGCGGGCGTTTATGTGGGAAATAAGGATCAATCAATACTATTGTGCTATGCGAATCTTTAATTGCGTAACTATTCTGTTCAAACCAATGAATACCCACGTGACCCTTTGGCACTTGTAACCTTGCAAATTCGTGCATTATTTTCTCCTTTTTATCTAGCGATAGCAGGACCAAAATATCTTCTTCCAAAAGGCAATCCAAATGGCTCTTCAAAAGGACGAAATGGCACCATATCAGCGATATTTTTAAGCTCAGATAATATCTCCGTTGAAAGAGGTCCTGCATTGATAGACTTGACGTTCTGTTCAACTTCTTCAACTGATCTTGCTCCCATAAGTATTGTAGAGACATCTGGATTGGACAAAATCATACGAATACCTGCCTCTGGAAGGGATAGATTTATCTCATCTAAATAGGAATAAAGACGTTTATATTGATTCTGACGTGGCGGGCTTAACCACCATGCTCCAGTTTCAATTTCGGGATATTTTCGGGATAACGCACCTTGTTGGAGTGGCGAACCAATGATAATGCCCATATTTTGCCTTTTCGCTTCTGGGAATATCGCTATCTCAGCCTCTCTCCAAAGCAGACTGTAATTGAAAGCTGTCAGGACAACGTCATAATTTCCAGTCGCCATAATGTGAGGCAATTGGTATGCAGTAGTCCCACCTAATCCTTTAAATCTTATTATCTTTTGATCTTTTAGCTCTTCAAGAAGTTCCGAGACGGGACCATAGAAGTTATCGTAGTCCTCCCACCAATCATATTGTCCAGGGCGGTCTGGCTCGTGGATCATTAAAATATCTATATAATCGGTTTTCAATAGTCTAAGGCTTTCATCAACCGAACGTCGCAGTGCATCTTTATCTTTGGGGTTAAATGGCTGTGGTCTTCCGCCAAGTTTCGTTGATAAATAATAGGAATCCCTTGGTATTCCTTCCAATGCAATGCCTAAGACTTCTTCGCTGTCCGCATAGCTTGGTGCAGAATCCAAATAATTGACGCCAAGCTCCAATGCCCGACGGATAGCTGAACATGCCTCATCTCGTCTTTTCCCACCGACGCTTGATATGAACAATCCGCCCATACCAAGAATGCTTACTTTAAGGTTTGTGCGACCAAGAGTTCGTTTCTCCATATATACTGTCCTTTACTTCAAAAGATCGAATGGTTTAGAGGCGTCTGTTTTGAAAGGTAAATTGACTTTTCTCCCCGTCTTTGCGGATTCATAAGCTGCAAATATCATTTCAAGCACTATTCTGCCGTCTTCACCTGTTTCCAGTGGTTCTTTGTCATTTTTCACACAATCGACAAAATGTTCCATTTCTTGTGGAAATCCATAATTCCATGCTTCTTCATAGATTGTGAATGACCAACCTTTTGTTGTGCCAGCCTTTTCAACTGCATATCCATATCCAACATCGCTATAAGTCAAAATAGAATTGCCCATAAGCAGATCAGCATAAGCAACGCCTTCTGAACCATAGACTTCTGCGGTATCGTCCATACCGCCTTTTTTAGCCCAACTTTCCTCGGCAAGACAGGTAACGCCATTTGCAAACTTCACAATAACTAGACTGTTGTCATCGCCTTTGGTCTTATCCTTGTGAACGTAAGTTCCCATGTCTGCATAGACGCTTTCAACTTCGGGCTTTCCAAGAATCCATCTGAAAAACTCAAAAGCATGGCAACCCATATCTAGCACGACGCCTCCGCCTGATAACTCGACATCCCAAAACCAAGGAGAATGCGGTCCGTCATGCTTTTCGCTCTGCTTGACCATATAAACTTTACCTAATGCACCTTCGTCAACTAGTTGTTTCAACCTGACATATTTCGGAGTGAAGCATAGCTCCTCGGCATACATAAGCTTCACATTTTCTTTTTTGCAAGTTTCAATCATTAAATCTGCCTCTTTAAGATTCATACAGAGAGGTTTCTCGCAGACAACGTGTTTTCCAGCCTTAGCGGAATCAACTGTGATCTGAGCATGTAGATAATTTGGGGCTCCGATCACGATCATATCAAGCTCATCCATCTCTAACATCTTTTTATAATCAGTAAAATAGTTTGGTATATTATGATGCTTTGCAAAAGCCTTGACATGCTCTTCTGTTTTAGATGCTACCGCTATGATCTCCGCATCTGGAACCCTTTTTAGTGATTCCGCATGAATCGTGCTGACAAACTGTGAACCGACTAGACCAACTTTGACTTTTCTCATACTTAAAGCCTCCTGTGAACAATACTGTCAAGTATAAACACAAAGTAATAATGACGGGCATTGATTAATGAACTAACGTGCTTTTTACTGATTTTGATTAATTTACAATAGATCGGTTATTTTTTTATCTCTGACGGATACATTGATAATATTACCAGTTTATTGACTTTATCTTTTGGAATAAACTTTGACAAAGCTTCTTTAAATTCGTCTTCTGTTGAGCCCGTTGGGAGCACAAACAGACAAGAAAGCCTTTGTGATCCGTCATCTGAAAAACCTCCCAGATCGGAATATCTCATCTTCCTAACGCCAAGTATATTCGGATCATGGACAAACATTTGGTTTCTTTTGTCATCATATCCGACCCCAACAACAGCATGAAAATTCCTTCCCCCTGACCTATAAGCTATTATCGGAGGCATTTTATTAACGATTGCAGATTTTATGCTATCAAGATCACAATTAGGAACCATTAAAGTTGGAAACCCATAAGAATTGACTGCTATTTCCTGCATTTGAGCGAAAGTTGTCCCTCCGCCTACTCCCCTGCTTGTCAATTGTCTTGTTATGTCCTGTTCGCCAACATTTCTTCCTCTATAAGTGAGCATCATTCTCAATGAATCGGGAGCACAATCAGTGCCTTTTTGCTTACGTGGATTATGCGGAACATCGTGTAATTGATAAACCACAGGCAACGAATTATCTGTCCCGCTTACGTTTGTTGATGTGTCCGACCTGATAGAATTAGCTGGCTGGTTTAAGATGCCACATCCGCCTATAATAATTGATAAAAGAATTAAAAAAAACGAATACAAAAACAATGCTCTAACACCTCTTGTGATTAAATGAAATTGTCATAAAAATTACCGTTATAAATAGAAATTAGCTTATTCCCTTCAATTTTATTATTGCCTCTGCAATGATTAGATCATCAATAGTTGTGATCTTTATATTATCATAACTTCCTGAGATGATCTTAACTTTATATCCTATTTGCTCAATTAATGAGGCATCGTCCGTAGCTTGAATTTGATTTTCTCTTGCATAATGATGTGCCCGCATTATAAGTTGATATTTGAATGTCTGTGGAGTTTGAACTGACCAAAGAAGTTTTCTGTCAAAAGTTTTTGACACAAATCCGTTATTATCAGATTCTTTTATTGTATCTTTGACAGGAACTGCAATAATAGCAGAACCGTGTAAATCTGCCTGCTCTATCGAATTAATTATCATATCCTCAGTGACAAATGGTCTAACTGCATCGTGAATAACTACTATGTCAATATCAGACCGTAACTTACAGAGAGCGTTATAAACAGACTCTTGACGCGTTTCTCCACCTACGACAATTTCAAGCACTTTATTGAAGTGATATGGTTTTACAATTTCATCATATATACGAGTTTCATCACCTTTTGCTGTGACAACTATTATACTATCTATACAATCACATTTCTGAAAAACTTCAAGTGTCCAAGCCAAAATTGGCTTATCTTTCAAAGGGATAAAAGGCTTTTTTATGCCCCCCATCCTTGTTCCAAAACCTGCTGATGGTATTATTGCTTGTGTCTGCATTTATGAATACTTTATCTCTGAATCGCCGTTTTCCTTCTTTTTAGTGAATATCATTCTTCCAGCGGTAGTTTGAAGGATACTTGTTACGACGACGTCTAAAGTTTGTCCTATTAAATATTTTCCATTTTCTACGACAACCATAGTCCCGTCATCAAGATACGCAACACCTTGAGCCTGTTCTTTACCTTCCTTTATAACCCTTACGTTCATAGTCTCACCGGGCAAGATCACAGGCTTAACCGCATTTGCAAGTTCATTGATGTTCAGGACAGAGATCGCTTGTAGTTCAGCAACTTGATTCAGATTGAAATCATTGGTAATCACTTTTGCGCCCATAGACTTTGCTAATTCCAAGAGTTTTTCATCCACTTCTTTTAAGTCTGGAAAATCCTGTTCAACTATTCTGACATCAATACCAGGGTTTTTCTGCATCTTATGGAGTATATCTAAACCTCTTCTGCCCCTGTTTCGTCTGAGGACATCAGCAGAATCAGCAATATATTGCAGTTCATTAAGGACAAATCTTGGGATAATTATCGTGCCTTCTATGAACCCAGACTCGCAAATATCCAATATACGACCATCAATTATAACATTGGTATCAAGAATTTTTATATTATTGTTGCTTCGCTTATAAAAACCAGATTCCATCGGAGCAAAAAATGCAAATTCATCTCGTTTTTTATATGCAACTGTCATTCCAAGATAACCAAGCGTTAGACTTGATCCAGCTGCTACCATACGGACAACATTTTGATTTTCGCTACCTTCTATTATGACTGACGTTAAAAATACCAAAAGATTAGCAGCAACAAGTCCAGCCACTAGACCGAATAAACACGATATAATTTCTTTAAGTGATACATTTTTCAAAAGTCGCTCAATAGCTACGACGACAATTGAGAAGACCAGTCCCATTGCAAACCCTTGCCATTTATTAATGTCTATATAATAACTGCATGAATAACCAACAATAGAGCTAATAATAATAAATAAAATACGAATTACCCACATTACTAACACCTTTCACCACCTCAAAAAATTATGAATCAGGAACTGAAAATCGATATAATTATAATTGCAGAAAGTCCTGATTCAACTATAGCAAGATGTTTAAAGCATCTTTTACCATCCGAACACCGACAACTTCAATATCTTCTTTGATATTAAGCCCACGGACATTATAATAAGAGATAATAGCCCTTTTAAATCCCAACCTTGCAGATTCTTTTATTCTCTTTTCTGCTTGGGACACCGCCCTAACCTCCCCACCTAGACCAACTTCGCCGATGATCACGGTTTTGGGGTCTACGGGCTTGTCTTTGTGGTTAGATATTAGGGCAACAATAACGCCAAGATCAACGCCGGGCTCTTCTGCCTGAATACCGCCAACAACATTGACAAATACATCTGAATTTTGGATGCGAAAGCCAGCCCTTTTTTCCAAAACTGCTAATAACAGAGCCAACCTATTGCGATCTATGCCATTAGCTGTGCGTTGTGGCACGCCAAAGTAAGCAGGAGTTACTAATGCCTGTAACTCAAGCAAAATCGGGCGAGTCCCTTCCATAATAGATATAACAACTGAACCCGATACGTTTTCTTTGCGTTCACTCAAAAGTATCTCTGATGGATTAGTGATCTCAACAAGCCCAGAATCTCTCATCTCAAAAACCCCGATCTCATTAGTTGAGCCAAAACGATTTTTGACCGCTCGCAGTATCCTATAAATATGGTATGAGTCGCCCTCCATATATAGAACTGTATCAACAATATGTTCCATTACCTTTGGACCAGCGATGCTGCCTTCTTTGGTTATATGTCCGACGATAAATATCGGGATATTCCTGCTCTTTGCTATTGAAGTCAAAGCCATTGAACTTTCTCTGACCTGTGTAATATTGCCGGGAATTGAATCTATATCTGATCTCTGCATCGTTTGTATAGAATCTACGACCACCACTTTTGGCAATAGTTTATCTATATGGACACTTATCATATCTATATCAGTCTCACAGAGGATATGAAGATCATGGGATTCAATTCCGAGGCGACTAGCGCGGAGTTTTATTTGACGTGCAGATTCTTCCCCAGAGATGTAAAGCGTTTTTCCATAATTTTGTGTTAATCTATCAAGAACTTGAAGCAAAAGCGTTGACTTACCGATACCAGGATCCCCGCCGATCAGGATCACAGAGCCAGGGACCGCACCACCTCCAAGGACTCTGTCAAACTCGTCTATACCGGACCTTAGACGTTCCTGATCTATTGTCTCTATGCTTGATATTGGTTTGGGCTGATTAATATTGCCATTGACAAGTCCACGTCTATTTGATGGCGAAGGAATGGAATTAGCTAATTCTTCAACCATAGTATTCCACTTGCCACATTCGGGACATTGTCCGACCCACCTTGGAGACTTAGCCCCACATTCTTGACATACAAATATTATTTTTTGTTTCATTTCACCTGAATACTGCCTTTATACCAACATTGATGCTAGGTTCTGAATGTGTGATATCCTCAGCACCAAACAATACATACCAATCACGAAAGACCCTGACAGACGCATCTATGTCAATTTCCGGCTTTCTATGAGTGATGCCAACGCCGTTTATTGATATCCCAGCACGATTTGGGATTAGCCAATAATCCAGACCCAACCCCGCCTTTGATTTGATGAATCCGCCATGTATGGTTAGGTTTCCAAATCGTCTACCTGCTAGAATATCATAATCAACATCGTTGCCTTTTATGAACAAACCAGCAGTATAGGAATATGAAGATTTCGGCAGAATGGAAAATCTCACCCTATTTTGTAAGCTTTCAGATAGATTGTTGTAACCAAGTTGATATTCTGCCCTTGTGTCAATACCATCAAAAGAATTCAATTTTCTATTTATTTTATCTGTTACATCGTTGACCTTGTTAATGGCATTTTTGCTAACCGCTACCGTTTCACTGATCTGGCTATAGCTATCATCACTTTTAATCAATTTGCCTAATGTGCCGTTGCCTTTTTCTACCTCTTCAATTATATAGTCCGCTCTGTCTAGGACATTGTTTAATAATGCACTTGCACGCCCAAAGTCCAATAATGCCTTTTGAAGTTTTTGATCACTTGAATCTGCTATGCCATCAACTTGGGTTATAAGCCTTGATACTGACTTATTTAGGTCTTCCACATACATATCAATCTTACTTGTGAGTGCATTTATTTCCTCTGATGACTTTTTGAGATTTTCAAGCGACCCTTTTACTATCGGAGATGAGATTGTTATTAAACCATTGATGTTCTCTGTCATAGTTTGAACCGCTGGCAAAATACGATTCCTATCTTTGTTTAATTCTGTAATAAGTTTCTTTAATTCTGTTATGGTTTGGACTACATCGGTTTCTTTTCCGTTGGTGATCTTGTTAACACTTTCCAATAAGGTATTAAAGTCATTTATGGTCTTTCTAATTACATTTTTTGTCTCTCCGATGAATTCTGTCGCATCTTTTACACTTGAACGAACATTATCTTGATTTGCTATGATCACATCCTTTGCTACATTCAGTGCGTCAGATGATCTTCTGACGATATCATTGACTTGGATCAATATTTCGCCTATGCTTGGCGGACTTGTGCCTATCAGTGGATTATCACTTGTCAATTTATTATTCAAAGGTCCATTTACTATTTCTATATATTTTTCACCTATGATGCCGATCACATCGATGACAATTTTGTATCCTTCTCTTATTTTAACTTTTTTATCTATTTGAGCGGTTACCTGCACCCAATCGCCCATAAGATCAATTGAGGTTACTTTTCCGATCTCCATCCCATACATACTTACTTGGGCATTTTTCATCAACCCACCTACATTATCAAACCTTATTTTGATGTATTGATTGCTGATGCTTGGTTGCCATCTAGATGCCCTGAGCAAAAGAACTGCTAGGAGCAACAGCCCTATGATAACCATTAGACCGACTTTCACTTCGTTACGCCACCATCTCATCGGAAAACCTCTCGCTTTCAATTTTAGTATCGTTTAGGGTCATCACAAAATATGCCTGTGTTGATGAAATCAGAGACCCAAGGTTCATTGTTAGAACGCATTTCATCTGGGGTGCCAACAGCTATTATTTCGCCATTTTTCAGCATTGCCATTTTGGTAGCAACAGAGAAGGCACTTTTCATATCATGTGTGACGACAATTGATGTCACGCCTAATTCGGTGTGTAGTTTCTTTATAAGTGTATTTATTTCATCTGCCATTAACGGATCAAGCCCTGTGGTTGGCTCATCATAAAGGACTATCTGAGGGTTCATTGATATCGCCCTTGCCAGACTAACACGTTTTCTCATACCTCCGCTAAGGTCAGATGGCATCACATTTTCTATACCTTTAAGTCCAACCATTTCTAGTTTTTCCGCGACGGTTTTAGTGATCTCAGGTTTCGTCATATCTGTCCTTCGTGCAAGACAAAAACCAACATTTTCCCCTACTGTAAGTGAGTCAAAAAGTGCTGATGATTGAAAGACCATGCCAATATTTTTCCGAACATCATCCATCTGTTTTTCAGATAAATGAGTAATTTCCCTGCCATCAATCCATATTTCACCGCTATCAGGATCAAGGAGTCTGATGATAAGCTTTAAAAGGACGCTTTTACCGCAACCACTTGCACCCATAATGACCATAGTGTCGTTTTTCTCTATATCAAGATTAATGCCTTTTAGCACTTGATTATTTTCGAAGCTTTTAGTTAAGTTTCTAATTTTTATCATTTTCACGAGACATCAAGGACAGCATTAATGAAGTAGTTTAGAATAAAGTCAGCAATGATTATAAGCACAAAAGAATGAACTGCTGATATAGCAGTAGATCGCCCAACACCTTCCGCTCCGCCCGTTGTGTATAATCCTCTATAACATCCGACCATAGCGATAATAGACCCAAAAACTACCCCTTTAATTACCCCGCCGATTATATCACCGACGAAGAAATATTTTTGAAACTGCTGAAAGAATATTTCCTTATTTATACCAAAGGAAAGGCTAATGAAAAGCCCTCCGAGTATTCCAGCAACATCAGCGAAAACGATCAATATCGGCACCATAACAGCACATGCGATCAATCTTGGGACGACAAGATATTTTACCGGGCTTGTTGCCATTGCCCTAAGGGCATCAATTTGTTCAGTAACCTTCATCGTCCCCAGTTCAGCTGCAAACCCTGTCCCAACCCTTGCAGCCATAACAAACGCGGTAAGCATCGGTGCAAGCTCTTTTAACACTAAGACAGCGACAAAACCGCCCATCATACCTTGAGCAGATATGGCTTTCAATTGATAGAACGCTTGGACAGCGCCAACAAACCCTGAAATTGTCCCTGTGATCATCACAACGACCAATGATCGGACTCCTGTTTGGTATAATTGTTTGCTGATCTCCGTTGTTTCCTGTGGAAACGTAAAAAGCTCTCTGAATGTTGAAAATATAAGCATTGACATTTTTCCAACTCCGCCAATGCCATCAGAAAGCCTTTTGAAAAAACTTTTTGTTAATTCCATGAAACGCCCTTTGATATTGTAGATTATATAGAAAGGGGATTGAAAGAAGGTATCTTTTAAATGATAGACAAAAACTTAGAAATATGACCTATATTTACCTAAATCTCTTGTCTAAGTTATCAAACCTCATACAGCTAGCTCTAAAAGCCAATTTGATAGTGCAAGTGGGACCGTTTCTCTGTTTTCCGATAATGACCTCAGCTTCTCCTGATTTGTCCGATGGTTCACGTTCGTAGTATTCTTCTCTGTAAAGGAATACAACAAGATCAGAATCTTGTTCAATTGCTCCTGATTCTCTGAGATCGGAAAGTTGAGGACGTTTATCTGGTCGTGATTCTGGTGCTCTGCTTAATTGTGAACATGCAATTATAGGGATATTTAACTCTCTGGCTAAACCTTTAAGCGATCTTGATATTTCGGATATCTCCTGCTGCCTATTTTCTGACCTTGTCCTACTTTGCATTAATTGTAGGTAATCAATAATTATTAACCCGACGTTATATTCTGCCTTCATACGCCGTGCCTTAGCTCTGAGCTCCATAACACTGATACCAGGGGTATCATCTATGAGCATCGGATATTCATATATTTTCCCTGCTGCAAGTGTTAGTTTAGGCCAATCTTGGTCAGATAGAAATCCGGTTCTCAATCTTTGAAAATCAACATTCGCTTCCGCTGACAACATTCGAAGAAGAATTTGTTGATATGACATTTCAAGGCTGAAAAAACCGACAGGGATTTTGTGTTCACCAGCTACATGCTGAGCGATATTCTGGACAAACATGCTTTTCCCCATACCGGGTCTGCCCGCTACTACTATGAAATCCGATGGTTGAAACCCTGATGTCGCCATATCAAATTCTGTAAAACCTGTCGGGGTTCCTATAACATGTTCTTTTCTATTGTAAAGTTCCTGTATGACGTCTAATGTCTGTTTTATGGTTTTCCGAACATGTATAAATCCTTTGGAAGTTTTATCTTTTCTGATATCGAGGATTATTCTTTCGGCATTATCTAGGAGCATATCAATATCTTCTGTGCTGTCAAACGAATCATTATATATTTGGACGGATGCACGGATCAACCTACGTCGCAATGCTTCTTCTTTAACGATATTTGCATAGTGGACTACATTTGCGGCGGTAGGGACACTATCTATCATCTCATCGATATAGGCAACGTCGCCGACTTTCTCAAGATCGCCGGTTCTCATAAGCTCTTTTGTTACAGTGACTTGATCAGCAGGCTCATTTCTTTCAAAGAGATTCAATATAGCGTTATATATTTTTTTGTGTGCTTCTTTATAGAATATGTCTCCGTAAGGATCATCACCTAATATCTCAATCACCTTTGGGATAGCTTCCCTTCCGCCGTCCTCTGAAAGCAACATAGCACCTAAAACTGACCTTTCAGCGTCTATGTTTTGAGGGGGCACTCTATCCAGTCTAACTGAACCCATTTCCATATCGGATCACGCTATTCCTTTACAATCCATACCTTAATATTAGCAGTTATATCTTGATAAATTTTTATTGGAACAGTAAAAACTCCTAGCTCTTTTATAGGTTCCTCTAATATGATTTTTTTCTTGTCCACTGTGTAGCCCTGTTCTCTAAGCACTTCAGCAATATCAGCGTTTGTCACCGAGCCGAATAATTGATCATTTTCCCCTGTTTTAACCTTAATAGTGCAAGAGACATTTGCAAGTTCACTAGCAAGTCTTTCAGCATCTTTTTTATGTTTGATCTCGCGATCTAGTTCAACTTTCTTTTCGTGTTCTAATGCTCGGCGGTTTCTCTCTGTCGCTTCAATTGCAAGTTTATGGGGGATCAGATAGTTACGGGCATAACCATCTGCGACATTTATAACGTCGCCTTCTCTGCCAAGTTTTTCTATAGTTGTTCTTAAGATAACCTGCATATTCTACTCCGTTAGAATAGTTTTCAGTTAGCAAATAAAAACTAACTGAAAACTCAAAGTTAAAGACCGAAAAATATTTATGACTTCTTAGTGAATGGTAATAAAGCTATGTTTCTTGCTCTTTTTATTGCGATCGTGATCTGTCTTTGATGTTTAGCACAATTCCCTGATATCCTTCTAGGGATTATCTTGCCTCTTTCTGTGGTGAATGTCTTCAATAACTCAATGTCTTTATAATCAACTTTCTCAATGCTATCACCACAGAGTCTACACATTTTCTTCCGTTTTTTCCCTGTATCAGTGTAATAATATTTTCCCATTTATTTCACTCCAAAGATAGAATTTGAAAACTAAAAAACCGAAAAAACTCTAAAAAGGAATGTCATCCTCTGACTCGTCTGATTCTAATTCTTCGTCAAAAACTCTTTCTTCTCCTGGTCTAGGACCTCCCAAAAATTGGACTCTTTCAGCTATAACCTCATGCCTGCTTTTCTTTTCACCTTCGGGGGTTTCCCAAGTTCTGAGGCTTAACCTCCCTTCAACAAAAACAGGTTTTCCTTTTGATAGATAAGTATTGCAATTTTCTGCTGTTTTGCCGAAGACTACTACATCTATAAAACAGGTCTCCTCTTTTCTTTCCCCATTCTGCCCCGAATAATATCTATTGATCGCCATTCCCATTCTAGCAACGGCTACTCCAGTAGGACTATATCTGAGGTCAACATCCCTTGTCAGATTTCCTATCAACAAAACCTTGTTTAAATTAGCCATTTTTAATCTCCTTTCAATTGTTGGAGATAACTCCTCAACATCAAAGCCCTACGGAGAGATCAATTGTCTTCATCTTCGTCGTTGTCATCATCGTCATCTTCTTCACCTTCGTTATCTTCGTCTTCATCTTCATCGTAGTCATAGTCTATGTCCTCTTCGTCCTCACCGAAATCAACCCGGACAAAATCTTCGTCATCCTCATCATAGACCGGTTTCGTTATTTCTTTTGTTCTTGGTTCTGGTATGTCTTCTGCTCTCACTGTCATATGTTTTATAATTGACTCGCTTAGAATACAATATCTTTCAAGTCTTTGGATTACCTTTGGATCGGTTTCGTAATCAAAAAGTATGTATATACCTTCCTTATTTCTTTTGACATCATAGGCGAGTTTCCGTTTCCCCCAATTTTCGAGTTTTGTAACAATTCCCCCACTGCCATCTCCCGTTATTATGTTTTGCAGTTCTGATGTGACTTTATCTACGGTTTCTGTATCTACGTTTGGATCAATAATTATGATGGTCTCGTATTTATTCAATATAAATTTCCTCCCTTTGGACTTATGAGTCCACGAACGTGGACTAGGGACGCTTCCCTGAAAATCTTTTAACAAATTTTATAATACACAAACAACCTGTTCAATTACATCCATATTATTATATCATCATATAATAACTAGGTCAAGCAAGATTTCTGATCTTAGGACATAAGTTCGGACATTTCCCAGTGCAATACTACCAAAATGACTGAAAATTCATGTTATCATGTGAAAAAAAC
>FWPV01004843.1_pt1 | contig 27672 bp, 22 predicted proteins | sample 2228371 | NCBI WGS metagenome assembly FWPV01 (sample SAMEA103939776, study PRJEB20133) | metagenome
AAAAGCCGCTCGTTTATCCCAAAGGTCAGTAAATCGAAAGCTCCACGGGAGATCCTGTCCCCACGCCGAGCATCCTGGCGGCATGGCCTTGATTCACGGCGATCTCCAGGTACCCGCAACTCCCCGGCACCACCACCGGTTCGCCGGGCGGCGCCTCCGAAAACGTTGGCACCAGCCGGCTGATACGGCGCGCGCCCACAGCGAGTTCGAAAGGGCGCAAGCGCAGTTGCGGGAATTCGGCGGTTTCCAGATTGGTGATCAAGTTGCCAAAATGGTCGGCTTTGAAAACCATCCCGGACCAGATGCGGCGTCCTATGCGCTGAGGTTCGAACGCAAAGCCCCGGTGATAGTCGTCAATCAGCTTCCCAAGGCGGGACCATGGCAGCCCGCGGCACAATTGAGCCGCCACCGGAGCGAAGACATCCCTCCCGTGGAAAGTGTGGCTGACGTCTTGAAGGAAGTACTTCTCCGCCGTGACGGCGCGCACCTGATGTTTCTCTTTGGCGAACACCATGCAGAAGACGCCGTTGTCCGGACCCACGAAGTACTGCCCCGCCGCGCGGGCGACAATGGCGCGCCGGGAAGAACCGACTCCGGGATCCACCACCACCACGTGAACCGTCCCCCGCGGAAAGTAGCGGTACGCTTGGGCGATCGTGAAGGCGCCTTCGATAATCTCGAAGGGCGAGACAGTGTGGCAAATGTCGACAATGCGCGCCTGGGGAGAAATGCCAAGCACCACCCCCTTCATAACCCCGACAAAGTGGTCATCCAAGCCAAAGTCCGTGGTGAGCGTAAGAATGCGTTGAGGCATCAATTGTTAGAATAAGGGAAGAACCTCCACGGTGAATCGCTTCTACTTCGATCACAACGCCACTACGCCTGTATCCCCACACGTGCTCGAAGTTTATAGCCGCGCGCTAGCGGAGCTGCCGGGCAACGCCTCGAGCGTTCACCACTTCGGGCAATGTGCGCGCAGGGCGCTGGATGAGGCCCGCGCGCAAGCGGCGGCGGCGCTGGGATGTGAGCCCGGCGAGGTGGTGTTTACGAGCGGCGGCACTGAAGCGGACAACATGGCGCTGTTCGGCGTTGCCCGCGCCGCGGCGAAGCGTCATCCCCATATCGTGACTTCGCCGGTGGAGCATCCCGCAGTGCTCACTGCCTGCGCACAGTTGGAAAAGGAGGGTGCGAGCGTCACGTACCTCCCGGTGGACGGCAACGGGTTGGTGGATCCGGGCGACGTGCGCCGCGCTTTGCGTCCTGAAACCGTGCTGATCAGCATCATGCACGCCAACAACGAAACGGGCGTCATTCAGCCGGTGGAAGAGATCGCCAGAATCGCGCGCGAGTGCGGAATTCCATTTCATTCCGACGGCGTGCAAGCTGCGGGTAAGATCCCGGTGTGCACGGAATGCAGCCTCTACTCGGTAAGCGGCCACAAGATTTTTGCGCCGAAGGGGCTTGGTGCTCTGGTGGTTCGCCACGGCGTGCGCATCGCGCCGTTGCTGTACGGCGGGCGACAGGAGCGCGCCCGGCGCGCCGGCACGGAGAATGTTCCGGGCGCGGTGGCGCTGGCGGCGGCGCTGTCTTCCACTAGCCCGGCGGCTTGGGACCGCACGGCGGCTCTGCGCAACCAACTGGAAGCTTCGATCCTGGATTGTCTGCCGGGAGCGCAAATCAACGGCGGCGGCGCGCCGCGCCTGCCGAACACCTCGAACATTCGCATCCCCGGGCTTTCCGCCGAGGCGCTGGTGATCGCCTTGGATCTCGAAGGCATCGCCATTTCGACCGGTTCGGCTTGTTCGAGCGGCGCACTGGAGCCGTCGCATGTTTTGAAAGCGATGGGACTTCCGGCGGGCGATGCGCGTTCGAGCGTGCGAATCTCTCTCGGACCCTCCAACACCGAAGAACAGGTGGCGGCGCTCGCCGGCGCCGTGGTTCGGATCGCGCAGCGGCTGCGGCGGGCGGCGCCCGCGTGGAGCATTCATGCCTGAGTCTCCCCTCATTGCGGTCGCCATGAGCGGCGGCGTCGACAGTTCGACTGTAGCGGCGTTGCTAGCGCGCGAGGGCCGCCGTGTGGTCGGATTGACGATGCAGCTTTGGAATCAGCGCCGCTTGCCGGAGCTGGCGGTGGAAGGCGCAACCGGGCGGTGCTGCTCTCTCGATGACGTATATGACGCGCGGTGGGTGGCTCAGCGCCTCGGAATCCCGTATTACGTGGTGAATTTCGAGGAAGAATTCGAACACACGGTGGTGCGGCCTTTTGTCGCGGAGTACCTGGCGGGCCGCACGCCCATCCCGTGCACGCTTTGCAACAACTACATCAAGTTCGCGCGGTTCCTGGAATTCGCCGCCGGGCTCGGCGCCGGACAGATCGCCACGGGGCATTACGCCCGCATTCGCCGGGACGGGCCTACAGGCCGCTTTCAATTGCTTCGGGGCGTGGACCGGACGAAAGATCAGACGTATTTTCTCTTTGGACTAACCCAAGAACAACTCGCCCGGACGCTCTTCCCGCTGGGCGAATACACCAAACCGGAGGTTCGGGCGCTGGCGCGCGAACTCGGCTTGCCGGTGGCGGAGAAAAACGACAGTCAGGAAATCTGTTTCGTTCCCACAGGCGACTATGCGGCGTTTATGGAAGCCTATTTCCGCGAGCAGGGGCGCACCCGGGCAGAAACGCGCGGCGAGATCGTGGATGCTTCCGGGAAGGTTTTAGGCGAGCACGAGGGTGTGCACCGCTACACCATCGGGCAGCGCAAGGGTCTCGGCATCGCGGCAGGAGAACCGCTTTATGTGATCGAGACGCGACCCGCCGAGCAACGAGTGGTGGTGGGCAAAGAGGGCGAGCTGTTACGCCGCAAGCTGACTGCTTCAGGAATGAACTGGATTTCGATTCCCCCGCCGGATGCGCCCCTCAGGGCGCACGTCAAGATTCGGAACAAGCACGCCGCCGCTCCGGCGACGGTGCTGCCTTTGGACGGAGGGGAGCGCATCGAAGTCCGCTTTGACGAGCCGCAGCGAGCCGTGACGCCCGGCCAAGCGGCGGTTCTGTACGACGGGGATCTGGTCTTGGGCGGGGGCTGGATAGAATAGAACGACGATGCCCGGACACCGGCGTTCCCCCTGGCGCAACTGGGTGGAGTACCTCATCGCGCTGGCGCTGGTCGGAATGTTGCGGCGGTTGCCGTTGAGAGTGGCGGCGGCTCTAGCCGGCGTGTGCGGGCGGCTGCTGGATTTGGCTTTGCCCAGGCTGCGCCGGACGGCGATGAGCAATCTCGCGATGGCGATGCCTGAACTCGATCCGCAGCGCCGGAAGGCGATCACCGACGGCGTATTCGAGTCGATTGGGAGAGTGCTATTAGCGTTCGCGCGATTCCCGGACTTGGACCGGGGGAACATCGCTCAGTGGATCGAGTATGAGGGATATGAGCACTACGAAGCGGCCAAGCTTCGCGGCCGCGGCGTGCTCTTCGCCACGGGACACCTCGGGAACTGGGAGCTCAGCGCTTTCGCTCACGGCCTGATGAGCGAGCCGATGAACGTGGTGGTGCGCCCGCTCGACAATCCGCTCATCGACCGCCTGGTCGAACGGAGGCGGGCGCTTTCCGGCAACCGGATCATTGAGAAGCGGGATTTCGCCCGGTCCATCTTGAGGGCGCTGGCGGCAAACGAAGCGGTGGGCATTCTGGTCGATCAAAACACATCCCTGGATTCCGGCGTGTTCGTGGATTTCTTCGGCATCCCGGCGTGCACGGGCGCCACTTTCGCGCGCTTGGCGGCGCATACCGGAGCAACGGTGATTCCCGGCTTCGCCGTCTGGGTTGCGCAGGAAGGGCGGTACCGGCTCAAGTTCTATCCGCCGGTGGAAATTACGGGGGATCTCATCGCCGACACGCAGCGCGTTCAGCACGCCGTGGAGCGCGCCATCCGCGAGTATCCGGACCAGTGGCTATGGATCCACCGGCGATGGAAGACCCGCCCTCCGGCTTAGTCACAATCAGAAGTTATATCGCAAGCCAAACTGAATGCGCCGGGCGTCGCGCGCGGCGGTGTACTGCCCGAAGCGCTGGTTGACGTTCAAGCCCGTGGCGTTGTCGAACCGCGCCGCAGTGTCAAGATCGCTGAACTGCGTGTGGTTGAAGGCGTTGTAGAACTCCGCACGGAACTGAAGCCGGTGCCGTCCATCCTTCGTGAGTGTTGTGTTCTTGAACAACGACAGGTCGAAATTGTTGATACCGGGTCCGCGAATGGGATCTTTCGGCGCGTTGCCAATGCCAAAGTCCGCCCGGGTGGGCGCGGTCACCACCTCGGTGCGGAAATGGCGGTAAATCGTGCGCTCGCTCTTGGGCAGGTTGGGGTTGCCGGTGAGCACCACGCGGCTGTCCACGCCACTCCCGGAAGTTCCGGTGACGTCGTAGCTGGTGAGAAACGAATAGCTGAATCCGCGGGGTGGTCCGGTCATCATGCGGGTCACGCCGGACACTTCCCAACCATCGAAAAGCTTGCGGGAAACGCCGCTGTTCCAATAACGGCTGAAGCGCGGAAGCCGGTAGATGTAATTGATCGAGAGGTTGTGCAGCCGGTCAAAACCCGCCTTGCCGTAATTGCGCATGCGGTGATCGAGGAACGGGTTCACATATTGGCTTGCCGCGTCCACCAAGTCCATGGCTTTCGACCACGTCCACGACAGTCCGAACGTGAGAGTGCGGCTGAAGCGGCGGTTCACCCGGGTTTGCATCGAGTGATAGTTTGACGAGCTCGCAAACTCGATATATCCGATATTTCCGTACCCTCGAATCGGGCGTAGAAAATTGGCCGGAAGTGGAATGTCAGGAGCGCTCGGGTCGTAGGCGTTGCCTTGGAAATTCGTGCCGTAGGGGAAGGCATTCATCGATCGCCGTTGAATTAAATGGCGGCCTACATTTCCGACATAAGCGACGTCCAGTGCAGTTTTGAATCCGATGTCCCGCTGCAGTCCGAAGCTCCAGTTGTACGAGGCGGGCGATTTGTACTTGGTCTGGATTCCAAGCACGTTGGGGGGACTCTGTGTCAGCGTAGTGGCGAGCAGGGACCGGATGGTTGTGTTATAAGCAGCGAAGGTATTGACGAGCGGGGGGTGCTCCACCATCACCAATACTTGATCATCGCTAAACCGGTCCGGGTATATGCCAAAGCCGCCGCGCAGCGCTGTCTTCCCGTTGCCAAACAGGTCCCATGCAAAACCTATCCGCGGCGCCACATGCACGTTGGGAGTGGTCATGATGCGCTTGTCACGAACGCGCATGCCATTGTAGATGTTCCCGGAACCGGGCACGAAGGTGCCGATCAGAGCCTCGCCCACCGTCTGCTTGGTCAGAGGGTTGTAGCCGACCCGGGCTGCGGTTGGCGTCGGGCGATAGGGCAGGATGAGGAGCGGAGCGTCCTCCGGGCGGTAGTCTTCCATGGCGAAATACGCCAGCTTCTGGTTGGCCACATATGTTGGGACGATCTTGTAGAAACGCACCCCCCAATCCACCGTGAACCGGCGCCTTACCCGCCAGTTATCCTGCGCGAACCACTCGACGTTGCGGAAGCGGGCGTACGCGTGCGGATGTGCGTCCGATTCCGTATAACTCGTGATCGAGCCGAGGATGGCATTTGAAAAGGCGTAGTTGGTGTCATAGTTTGCTGTCGCGCTGCGCCCAAAGTTGATGGTGCCGTTAAACTGTGTGGCGCGGGCGGCGTCGCGCCGGGTGTGCTCGAAGAAAAACCCGAACTTCAGAGTGTGGGTGTTCCAGATCTTGGTCAGGTTGTTTGAGAAATTCCAGGTGGTGTTCCGCCCGCGGAATGGGAACCGGGCTTCGATCCAGAATTGTGGAGCGTTCGTAACGCCGCCGAACGTCGCGTTGGGGATGAGCTGGTAGGGATTGATTTCCGGGTGGACTTGCGGGAAATCGACGCCCATCTTCACCCGGCTGTTGCGGTCCAATGTCTCCTGGTTGAGCGGCTTCACCTCTTGAGCGGCGTGGTTCATGCCCACCGTGGTCTCATTCACCATGCTCGGGCTCAGGGTGCGGATCAGCGTGGCCACGACGCCCCGGGAGTTGATCGAATAATCGATGGCCAGTTGCGGCCACACGTTGCTGGCTAGGGTGAAGTTGAAGTCCCCGCGGAAGGCTTCCACATCGTGAATGCCCCGGATGTAGAAGGTGGTCTTGGGATCAATGTTGAAGTCCAACCGCATGACCTCGTCGCGCCGCGGGTGGTCAATCTGGCTTTGGAACACGGTGTTAAAGGTCCGTTGAGGATCGACCGTGTTCGGCAGGGGGAACAGATTGAGCAGTTTTTGCCCTGCGGGATCGATGCGGCTCTTGGGGATGATATTGCCCGGAAACTGCCGCTTGCCGTTGAGCGGGTCTTGCACGCTGATCAATCGTCCGTTCAAGTCGAAGCTCTGCGAGAAGTCGCCTTCCCGTTCGAGAGCCGTCGGCATCGTCAGGCGCCCGACGCGGGTGGGGTTGCGGCGCGGCGTCCATTCCTGGCTCCAGAAAAAGAACATCCGGTCCTTCCACTTCCCGCCGGGAAACCGGACCGGTCCGCCCAAATGATAGCCGGGCGAAGTGAACCGGTAAGGCGCCCGGGGCAAGCCGTCGCGATTATAGAAGAAACCATTAGCGTTGAACGCTTCATTGCGGGCGTAGAAAAAGCCGCCCCCGCGGAACTGCTTCGTCCCGCTCTTGATGACTACATTGATGGCGCCGCCGGAAGAACGCCCGTATTCGGCTTGGTAATTGGAAAGCAGAACTTTGACCTCGCTGATGGCGTCCATCCCGGGCGCCAGGTAGGGACCCGTGCCTGATCCCGTGTCCCGGTTCGACACGCCGTCTAAAGTCAGGTTCGTGCTCCCCTCACGGTTCCCGTTCACCGTGACGCCCACTAGATTGTTCCAGCCCGGCGCTTCACGGTTCGCCGTATCCACCACGCCGGGCAGCAAGGAGAGCAGTTCCATATAATCCCGCCCTTTCAATCCCAGGTCTGTGATCTCTTCGGCCGATACCAAGCCGCTGCGCTCGGCGCTCTGGCTTTGGATCCGCGGCGCTTCCGCCGTCACCTGCACGGTTTGCGTCAGCTCGCCAAGTTCGAGCGTAACGGGGCGCATCACGACGCGTTCCGTTGCCGTCACAACGATCTCGCTTTGCTCAAACTTCTTGAACCCCGGCATGGTGACGGCGAGACTATACGTCCCGGGGAGCAGGTCCGTGATGATGTACGCGCCGGTAGGATCCGTCACGGTCTTCCGGATCTGACCCGTTCCGGTATTGGTCAGGGTCACTTGCGCGCCCACGATTACAGCGCGGGCGGAGTCTTGGACGATTCCGGAGATTTGGCCCGTCAGGCCTTGGGCCCAAATCACGCCAGCCGCCAGCGCCAAGGAGGCTGCCGGCACCCCCAGAGCCTGCAACTTTCGGTTCATCTGTTCACCATCCTTCTGAAATATCGAGCGTCTGGAACGTATATCACAAATTCGCGAGGGGATAAAGGGGTGTAGGCTGGTGGGCCCTGCTGGATTCGAACCAGCGACCAACGGATTATGAGTCCGCTGCACTGACCGCTGTGCTAAGGGCCCAGCACTCCTATTTTAGGCCATCCTGGAAGCGCTTACCGGCGCTACGATGGGATTTGCCCCTCTCGCCTGTTCTCATATTCACCGGAACTTATCTCGTCCTCGCTATCGGGCGGCTGCCAGGATTCCGCATCGACCGCGCCGGGGCGGCAATCATCGGAGCGAGCCTGATGGTGGCTTTCGACGTCCTCAGCTTCGAGGAGGCTTACCGGGCAGTCAACTACGACACGATTGTGCTGCTGTTCGGCATGATGATCGTCGTGGCGAACCTGCGGCTTTCCGGTTTCTTCGCCTGGGTGAGCGAGGCGGTTGTCGAGCACGCCCACCGCCCGCTGACGTTACTCACCGCCATCGTGGTTGTGTCTGGGGTCTTCTCAGCGTTTTTCGTGAACGACACGATGTGCCTGGTGCTCACTCCGCTTGTTTTGGAGATCACGGCATCGCTGCGCCGCAACCCGGTTCCCTATCTTCTCGCCGTGGCGATGGCTTCCAACATCGGCAGCGTGGCGACGACCACCGGGAACCCGCAGAACATGATGATCGGAAGCTTTTCCGGCATACACTACCGGTCCTTTGCCGCGGCGCTTGCGCCGGTGGCGGCGTTCGGACTTGCAGCCACTGTGGCGGTGATCGCCTTCGTGTACCGCAAGGAATTCCGGGCGGCGGAGAAGGTGGATCTCGCCCACCGTCCGATACGGGTGAACCTTGTTCTCATGTGGAAGGCCTTAGTGGCCTCTGCCGCCATGATCGTGCTGTTTTTCGCCGGGTGGCCGGTGCCTAAGGTCGCTTTGGTAGCCGGGGCGATGTTGCTCATCACCCGGCGCGTGAAGCCCGAAAAGGTCTACCGTGAAATCGACTGGTCGCTGCTCGTCCTGTTCGTGGGTCTTTTCGTTCTGGTCGAAGGAATGGAGAAGACGTTAATCGCAGCCAATATCCAGCCCGCCATCGAGCGCTTGCGCCTGCAACAGACCGGAGTGCTGACGGCAGTATCGGCAGTGCTCTCGAACATTGTGAGCAATGTGCCCGCCGTGTTGGTTTTCAAACCTATCATCGGCCACTTGCCGGACCAGACCAAAGCGTGGCTCGTGCTCGCGATGTCTTCCACCCTCGCCGGCAACCTGACCCTGCTTGGTTCGGTGGCCAACCTGATTGTGGTGCAGCGGGCTAAGCGGGAAGCGGAGATAAGCTTCTGGACGTACTTCAGAGTGGGCGCGCCGCTCGCCCTCATCACTCTGGCTGCGGGCGCGTGGATGCTGAGCTAGCGCTAGATGACCGAAGGTCCGGGGGCTGTGTTAGCATGAGGCTCACGAGTGTCGATTGGCTCTTTCCGAACAGATTCGCCCCGCGTGGCCGTCGCCGGCGCAGGGGCAGCGGGATTGACTGCTGCGTATGAGCTGTCCAAGCAGCAGATACCTGTTGACGTGTTCGAAGCGGGTCCCCAAGTGGGCGGGCTGGCGCGCACCATTCCGTTGTGGGGACAGAGGGTAGACCTAGGTCCACACCGGTTCTTCTCCACCGACCGCCGGGTGAATCATCTCTGGCTGGAAGTGGCTGGGTCGGACTTCCTGATGATCGACCGGCTGACGAGGATTTTCTATAACAACCGATTTTTCCAATACCCCATCCGGCCATTCGATGCGCTGGCCAATCTGGGCCCGTTGGAAACCATTCGATGCCTGGCCAGCTACGGCGCTCAACTCATCTCCCCGGCTCCGGATAACGGAGCGTTCGAAGATTGGGTGATCCGCGCCTTCGGGCGCCGGCTGTTCGAAATCTTCTTCAAGACGTACAGCGAAAAGCTTTGGGGCATCCCGTGCACGGATCTCGACGCGGACTTCGCCGCGCAGCGCATCAAGAAATTTTCATTGGGCGAGGCGGTGCGGTCGGCGCTTTTTCCTCAGAACCGCGGCAAGCATAAGACCTTGGTGGAAAGGTTCGCCTATCCGGTGCATGGCACGGGCGTGGTGTATGAGCGAATGGCGGAAAGGATCCGCGCCTATGGCGGGCAAGTCTTTCTGAACGCTCCCGTCGAGGGCGTGGAGATTGAACGGGGGCGGGTCACCGGCGTCAGAATCGGAGGCGAGCTACGCCCGTACACTCACGTCGTGTCTACCATGCCGCTGACTGTGCTGGTCCAAGGCATTCCCGGCGTCCCCGACAGCGTCCGGCAAGCGGCTTCCCGGCTTCGATTCCGGAATACGATACTCGTCTACTTGCACGTCGAGGGAACAGCTCTGTTCCCGGACAACTGGCTGTATATCCACTCGCCGGAGCTGCGCGCCGGCCGCGTAACCAACTTTCGCAATTGGTCGCCCGCGCTTTACGGCGACGCGCAGTCGACGATCCTGTGCCTCGAGTATTGGGCATACCCGGAAGACGAAATCTGGAGCCTGCCCGATTCCCGCCTGATCGAAATGGCCAAGCGCGAAATCCGGTCCACCGGATTGATCGGTCACAGCGCCGTGACGGACGGGCATGTTGTCCGCCTCAATCGTTGCTACCCGGTCTATGCCCGAGGCTACAAACAATTGCTCGAGCCCATCGCCGCGTGGCTCCGGACCATTCCCAACTTGCTCGCCATCGGGCGGTACGGGGCTTTCAAATACAACAACCAAGACCATAGCATTGTGATGGGAATGCTGGCGGCGGAAAACATCGCCAAAGGCGCGAATCACGACCTCTGGGCGGTCAATACCGATTACGAGGTTTACCAAGAGCGCGCCATCATCACTGAAACCGGCTTGGTCGAAACCTGACCAAATTTTCCCGTCGCCAGAGCGGGGAGTCTTGACTCGTCTGAGCAAATACCATATTCTAGATAGGAATAGTATACAAAGGTCCAATAGAGGGGCTTTTCGACGCGTGTCAAACCGCTTGCATATGACGTTCTGTTCGCGCAGGCGCTGCCTGGCGGCAGCCTTAGCGCCCCTCGCGCATTTGGCTTGCCGGGGCGGGAGCGCACAAAGAACGTTGCGCAACGTCTCTTACGATCCGACACGGGAGTTCTTTCAAGAGATCAATGCGGCGTTCGCCCGTGAATGGAAGGCGAAAACCGGAGAAAGCCTTAAGATCGAACAATCCCACGGCGGCAGCGGGAAGCAGGCTCGGGCGGTCATCGAGGGGTTGGAAGCCGATGTGGTGACGCTAGCTTTGTCCTACGACATTGACGCCATCGCGGAGCGGACGAAGCTGATTAAGCCCGGCTGGCGCACCCGCTTGCCGGATAACAGCGCACCATATACGTCCACCGTCGTGTTCGTGGTGCGCGCCGGAAATCCTAAAGCCATCCGCGGTTGGGAGGATCTCGTCAAACCGGGAGTAGCGGTAATCACCCCGAATCCGAAAGTTTCGGGCGGAGGGCGGTGGAACCACATGGCGGCGTGGAGCCATGCGCTGCGCAGTTCCGGCGGCGACAAATCGCGCGCCATCGAGTACATGGCGGCGCTCTACCGCAGTGTGCCGGTGCTCGACTCCGGCGCACGCGGCGCGGCAGCCACCTTTTTGCAGCGCGGGATTGGCGACGTGCTGATCGCCTGGGAAAACGAAGCCCGGATGGCGCTGCGCGAGCTGGACGCAGGGCAGTTCCTAATCGTTTTCCCCCACGAAAGCATCCTGGCGGAGCCCCCGGTGGCGGTGGTGGACGCGGTGGCTCGGCGCCGGGGAACGACTGAGCTGGCTGAGGAGTACCTGAGGTTCCTATACACCGAAACCGGACAGGAAATCGCCGCCAGGCATTTCTTCCGCCCGCGCAACAAGGAGGTTCTGACCCGCCATTCGCAGAGCTTCCCCGCCCTGAAGCTCCGCACGATTGAGGACATTGCGGGCGGCTGGAAGCAGGCGCACGCCGAACACTTCGCCCCGGGCGCAATCTTCGACCGGATCTACGCCGCCCAACGGAGAGCCACGTAATGCTTAGGAAAGGTCACAGCGTGCTGCCCGGCTTCGGCTTGACACTGGGGTACGCTACGTTGTATTTGAGCCTGATCGTGCTCCTGCCGTTGGCGGCGCTGGCGGCGAGTCTGCTCGGAGTGAGTCGGGATCAGTTCTGGACCGCCGTGTCGGACCCGCGCGCCGTCGCCTCGTACCGGTTGACCGTCCTGGCTGCGGCAAGCGCGGCGGCGATCAACGCCGTTTTCGGTTTCCTGGTGGCGTGGTGCCTGGCGCGTTATCAGTTCCCGGGGCGGCGCTGGATGGACGCCGTGATCGACCTGCCGTTCGCCTTGCCCACGGCGGTGTCAGGAATTGTGCTGACGGCAGTGTATTCGCCCAATGGGTGGTTGGGCGCGTGGGCTGCCAAGGCTGGTCTGAAGATCGCTTATACGCCGGCGGGGATCGTCTTGGCCATGGTGTTCATCGGGCTTCCATTTGTGGTTCGCGTAGCGGCGCCGGCGATTGAGGACCTGGATCCGGAGATGGAAGAAGCGGCGGCGAGTTTGGGAGCTGGGCGGTTGCGGACGTTCACGCGGGTCATTCTTCCGGCGCTCGCCCCGTCCTTGATCACCGGTTTCGCCCTCGCCTTCGCGCGTGGTTTGGGCGAGTACGGTTCGGTGATCTTCATCGCCGGTAACATGCCGATGCGGACGGAAATAACCTCCCTGCTCATCGTAACGAAGCTCGAACAGTACGACTACGCGGCGGCGACGTCCATCGCCATGGTGATGCTCGCGGCTTCGTTTGTGCTGCTTCTGGCGATCAACCTGGTTCAATCGCGCTACGCCCGGCGTTACGGAGGTTCGTGGTGAAACGCACCGAACCCCGCTGGATCCGCGCGGTTCTCATCGCCGCGGCTGCGGTTTTCTTGACGCTAGTCCTGCTTGTTCCGCTGGCGGCGGTATTCGTGGAAGCCTTCCGCAAGGGCGCGGCGGTTTACTGGCGCAACGTCTCGGACGCCGCCACCATCGACGCCTTTTTATTGACGCTCCTGGCGGCTATGATTGCCATGCCTTTGAACGCCGCTTTTGGTTTAGCCGCGTCGTGGGCGATAACGCGTTTCGATTTCCGGGGCAAGAATCTTCTGGTCACTTTAATTGATCTGCCGTTCGCCGTCTCGCCCGTGATCGCCGGCTTGGTTTTCGTTCTCCTGCTCGGCTCGCACACGGTCTTAGGCGGGTGGCTTGTGGAGCGTGGTATTCGCGTGATCTTCGCCGTCCCGGGCATCGTGCTCGCCACGCTGTTTGTGACTTTTCCTTACGTCGCCCGTGAATTGATCCCGCTCATGCAAGAGCAAGGCAGCGAAGACGAGCAAGCGGCGGTGACTCTCGGGGCAAACGGCTGGCAGATCTTCTGGAGGGTGACCCTGCCTCGCATCCGGTGGGCGTTGCTTTACGGGTTGATTCTGGCGAACGCCCGCGCGATCGGCGAATTCGGGGCGGTGTCGGTGGTTTCAGGACACATCCGCGGCGCCACCAATACCCTGCCTCTGCTTGTAGAGATCCTGCACAACGAGTACAACTCTACCGGCGCTTTCGCCGTTGCTTCTCTGCTCACCCTTTTCGCCCTCGCAACCATTGGCGCCAAGAACATCTTGGAGTGGAAGATCCGGCGCAGCCGCGCCGCGGCGGAGAGCTGAGAATGCACATCCGCGTGGAGCACATTAGCAAACGGTTCGGGGACTTTACCGCCTTGGACGACGTCAGTCTGGAGATCCGCTCGGGCGAACTCGTTGCCCTGCTGGGACCCTCGGGCTCTGGGAAAACTACTTTGCTTCGCATTGTGGCGGGTTTGGAAGCGCCCGATCGGGACGCCGGTTCAGCCATTTACTTCGACGGCCGGCCGGTCGACTGGACGACTCCCGCTCAGCGTCAGGTGGGATTCGTTTTTCAGCACTATGCCTTGTTCCGCACGATGACGGTATTTGAGAACGTCGCTTTCGGGCTACGGGTGCGTCCGCGGCGGGAACGCCCGTCCGAACAGGAGATCCGGGCGCGGGTCGCCGAACTGCTCTCACTCATCCAGCTCGAAACTCTGGCGCACCGCTACCCGGCTCAGCTTTCTGGCGGGCAGAGACAGCGCGTGGCGCTCGCGCGCGCTCTGGCGATCGAACCCCGCCTCTTGCTGTTGGACGAACCCTTCGGCGCGTTAGACGCCAAGGTCAGGCAAGAACTGCGCCGGTGGCTGCGCAACCTGCACAAAAAGATACCTGTGACGAGCGTCTTGGTGACGCACGATCAAGAAGAAGCGCTGGAAGTAGCGGACCGCATCGTCATCATGCGCGCCGGGCGGATCGAACAGATCGGCACGCCGGAGGAGGTCTTCCATCAGCCGTGTTCGGCTTTCGTAATGGACTTTCTGGGCAACGTCAATCTGTTCCACGCCAGGCTGGAAGGTTCAAGCCCCACGGGGGCCCTGACGCGCCTGCGGGCCCGCCCGCATCAACTGGACCTCAGCCGCGACGCCGGCGCAGGCGCCGCCGTCCGCGGTCGCGTGAAACGCATCCAAACCGCCGCCGCGCTAGTCAAAGTGGAAGTTCTCACCGATCAAAACGAAACCGTGGTAGTCGAAATGCCCCACGAACGCTTCCAGGAATCCGGCATTCAAATGGAGGACCCGGTCTTCGTCCGGGTGAAGGACGCCAGGGTTTTTGTCGAAGATTACTCGATCTGACTCAGCCTGCGTCTTACAACCGGACGGCCGCCCGAGTGCGAGACTCCGGCAGTTGGCGGTCGGGGATATGACGGATCAGTTGCACTCCGCCACGAGTGGACCGGCGAGTTCTTTTAGGAAGAACAGCTTGCCCGGCAGCGTGGGCATGTAGGTGCTCGGCGCCCACGGGTCGGGCCCATAGCGCAGTGTGACCCAGAGGCTCATGCCCTGCCATTGCATGCCGCGCCCGAGCGCCCCATCAGCGCCGCCGATGATCCGGTCGGCTTGCAAAAACAAGCCAGGGCCGATGGTGTTGGCGCGAGTAGGAACCAACGTAGTCCGGCTCTTGAAACTGGTGATGGCGTTTTGCTCGATGGTCAGCGGGTGCAATTTAGCGCCCAAACGGTGGGTCTGCTTCTTCCATTCGCTTTCATCGGCGAACTCCGCGGCAAAGTGCGGTTCCCAGAACGCTATGTGAAAAACGCGCCCGATGCCGAAGATCACGTGCAATTCCGCGCCGCTGCTCTTCAGGTCCCGAATCCGCTCCGGATAGGTGGGCAGGGTGTCGCGCGTGGCGAAATGGCGCTGCCCGGCAGGCACGGTCAATGGTCCCAGAGGACCGTAAAACGCTTCTTCCATGGCGTACCGGAACGCGCCCGGGTTATCCGGAGGCAGCGTGTTGCCTTCGGCGTCGCTCCACTCATCCATGTTGAAACCCCAGACATGGTCGCAGCAAACATTCCATTCTTTAAGAAAGTAGACCGCCCACCGGTACATGCCCATCGGTCCAACCGGCAAGATCAATGCCAGCCGGCGCCCTTCCCGGCGGGTGCGCTGAATTTGCAGCGCGATCTCGTGCCCGAGCATGGTGTCGAAGTCCGTCAAGGACTCACAGGGGACGGGGTTGAACTGCGGGTGCCACCAAGGCTGGCGCTCCAGCACCGTTTCGGGGGGATGGCTGCAACAAGCCTCGATCTTTTCAAGATCCCACCCGGCAGGGAAGAATCCCTCCAAGAGCGACCCTGACAGCGTGGTAATAAGATTGATAGCTCCCGCAGAAGCCTTTTGCCCTTTTTGCTCCATATGCCGTTCCTCGCGACGTACCAGATATACCCAACGCCAAAGCAACATTCAACTGCCTTCCCCCCTCCATCTTCAGTTTTGTTACCGGATCGTTTTTTCATCGTCATTTCGCCGTAACCAAGCCACTCTAGGCTGGGTATTGTGAATAGCATTGGTCTGCCGAAAACAGCGCGCCCAGTGTGGCTTCTGGAGCGAAGCATCGCCCTTTGGATGTTCAGCGCTGCGATTCTCGCGCCGCTTGCGGCGCAGCCCGTTAACGGAACGATCGCCGGAGTGGTTCTGGACGGACAAACGGGACGTCCTATCCGCGGAGTCGCTATTGCCATCGACGGGCACTCGGGCAAGGAACAGGTCTCGGATACCGAAGGACGCTTCCAGTTTTCCGTGTCGCCGGGACGTTACACGCTCACCTTTAAGTCTCAGAATTATATCGACACCACGATTAGCGACGTGATCGTGGCCGCGGGCGCGGCGACTGACGCCAGCACGGTGCTCACATCCCGGGGCGCCGTGACGACCGTTGACGTGGTCGAGAAGGTAGGCGCCGTAGCCGCAAGCACAGAAGCGATGCTCATAGAGCGCAAGCTATCCGCCGTGACGAGCGACGCCATCAGCACCGAGGAAATCCGCCGTTCCGTGGCCTCGGACGCCGCTGCGGCGGTGCAGAAAGTCACAGGCATCTCTGTGGTCGAAGGCGGCTACGTTTACGTCCGCGGGCTGGGCGAGCGCTACAGCGCCACCATGCTCAACAGCGCCATGATTCCTACCACGGAGCCCGAGCGGCGCGTCGTGCCGCTGGACATCTTCCCCGCCGGCCTTATTTCAAGCATCAAGATTCTCAAGAGTTACAGCCCTGACCTGCCGGGCGAATTCTCCGGAGGGCTGGTCCAAATGCAGACGGTGGAATTCCCCGCGGTCAGGACCCTCCGCGTTAGCGCTTCCACCGGGTTCAATACCACGACTTCGTTCAACCGGTTTTTAACCTACCCCGGCGGCTCTTATGACGCATTCGGATTCGACCGCGGCGCCCGCGCTCTTCCGCCCGCCATTCCTGCGGATAAGCGGTTGTTCCCCGGCTCTTTCACTCCGCAGCAGTTTCAAGAGATGGGACGCTCGTTCTCCAACAATTGGGACCCGGCGCCCATCGGTTCGATGCGCCCGCAGCAGAGCTATTCGATTGCCGGAGGGGGTTCCTTTGGGCGGTTTGGTTTGGTAGGCGCGTTGACGTTTTCGAATAAGCCGGTAGTGCAGAGCGAGATTCAGCGGTACCTGCGGCAGGAAGGCGCCCGGCCGGTGATTTTCACCAACTATGAGGACTTCGATACCTATACCGAGACGGCCCGGTTGGGCGGCGTGCTGAATCTGGCCGTCCGGCTCAATCAAGCCAACAAGCTGGCGTTCCGCAATACGTTGACGCGCGATACGGATAAAGAAGCCCGGGAATTCGCCGGCTATGACGGCAGCGCCGACACATTCCTCAAATCGCAAAGGCTGCGGTGGCTGGAGCGCAGCGTACTCTCGACAAGCGTCGAAGGGGATCACTCGCTAGCCCGTCTTGGCAACAGCCTTCTGAAATGGCAATTGACCTACTCGCGCTCACAGCGGGATGAGCCGGATATGCGTGAAATCATACGCGGACAATCTCCTTCGGGCCAGTTCGTTTTCGCGGCGTTGAGCGCTTCCGGACAGCGCTTCTTCAGCAACCTGGAGGATCGCATCTGGGAGCCGCAGGCGGAAATCAGCACCCCCTTTTACCGCGGTTTCCTGACCGGCATCTGGAAGTCGGGATTCCGCGCCACGTTGCGCAGCCGGGATTTTCAGGCGCGCCGTTTCCGCTTCATCCCTCAAAGGCTCACCACGCTGCCGCTCACGGCGACAGGCAATACGCTGTTCGACCCTGCGAATATCCGGCCGGATGGATTCCAGATCGTGGAGTTCACTCGCGCTACGGACCGGTATGACGCCGCGATGGATGTATATGCGGGATACACGATGCTGGATCTCGGCTTAGGGCGGTGCTGGCGCCTCGTCGGGGGCGTGCGCGTTGAAGACGCCAACATCGTGGTGAACAGCTTGGATCCGCTCGTGCCAAACGCCAAGGGTGCGGCGGCGACTCTGGTGAACCGGGATCCCATAGGCGGAGTCAACGTCATCTACGCGTTGACAGCCCGCCAGAACCTGCGGGCCAGCTTCAGCCGGACCGTGTCGCGTCCGGACTTCCGCGAACTTTCACCTTTCGACTTCAATAATGTCTATGGCGGTTTCGTGGCACAAGGCAACCCGAATTTGGTCCGCGCCACCATCAAGAATTACGATGTGCGGTGGGAATGGTTTTTGGGCGGCAATCAAGTGATCGCCGCAAGCTTCTTCACCAAGGACTTCACGAATCCTATCGAAGTGACGATTCTCCCCGCGAACGACCTTCGCCAAACGTATGTGAACGCGGCGGGCGCGGTCAATCGCGGAGTGGAACTCGAAGGGCGGCTTGGATTGGGGCGTTTCGCGAAACCGTTGCGCGAGATCGCTCTCCAAAGCAACTTCACTTTCGTGGATTCCAATATCCGGATTCAGGAGCAGGACGCCCGGCTGTTGACATCGATCAACCGCCCGCTTCTAGGTCAATCCCGCTACATCGTCAACTCGATCGTCGAATGGACCCGCCCGAAGTGGCGCAGCACCGCGCGGTTTGACGCCAACTACGTCTCGCGCCGGCTGTCCGATGTGGGAACATTCGGCTTGCCGGATATTTACCAGGAGGGCAATACGTTTCTGGACTTTTCATACCAGTACTCGATCACAGAAAACGGCGGGTGGGCGCTCAAGTTTACTGGCGAGAATCTGGCGAACAATCATTATCACTGGACGCAGGGAGGCATACTGCAACGCAGTTACCGTCTAGGCCGCACTTTCAGTATCGGGTTGGGCGTCAGCATCTTCTGACGCCGCCGGCAAATTAACTTAACAAGGAGCTTTATGAAGACCATCACACTTGCGACGTTAGGAGTGTGCCTGGCGACCGCCATGTCCGTGCAAGCAGCGGAGATTAACGACTCGGCGGTGGCCATGTACATCTGGACAGACAAGTACGTGTATCAAACCGGCGCCGGGGAAACGATCACCTTGCGCTACACCCTGAAACCCAACGGGGACACTTACCCCTACACTATGGTGCTCTACCGGCAGAACAATCAGACCGGAGCCAAGTATTACTTTCCTAACAACACAGAGACGATCAGCGACATCCACGGACAGAACGTCGAGGATTTCAAAGCGCAGCCCGTCGAGGCTGCCGAAAAGAAGGTCCTGATCGAAAACCTGCCCGTGCCCAGCGAGCCCGGAATGCACACGTTCGTCCTTCAGTTGCGCGATTCCGAAGGCAACCGCGTGCTCAAGGCAGCCTACATGAAAATTGGCGTAGTGGAGGGCTTTGAAGACCTCACCGGCAACATTACTTCGGACCGGACGCTGGTAAATACCAAAGCCTACCGCCTGAAAGGCGTCGTGTTCGTCAAGAACAACGCCACGCTGACCATCGAACCGGGAACGTTTATCATCGGACAGCCGGGCTCGCAGCCGCCGTCGGTGCTGGTGGTCACCCGCAACGGCAAGATCATGGCTTCGGGCACGAAGAGCCGTCCGATTGTGATGACGAGCGCCTTGCCCTTTGGCGAGCGGCAGCGCGGCGATTGGGGCGGTCTGATCCTTCTCGGAAAAGCGCCCATCAATGTCGGAGCGAACACCCGCGAGAATAACCAAGCGGGCGAGTTTTTCATCGAGGGCTTGCCCGCCAGCGAGGACACCGTCTTCGGCGGCAATGACCCCAATCACGACTGCGGCACGCTGCGCTACGTGCGCGTGGAATATGCCGGGTCGATCTTCTCCCCAAATAATGAAGCCAACTCGTTCACTTGGGGCGGGTGCGGCAAGAAAACCGTCGCGGAGTACCTGCAAGCGATTTATGGTCTCGATGACTCCTTTGAGTGGTTCGGCGGCACGATGGACGCCAAGTATTTGATCGGGGGTCTTGGGGCTGACGACTACGTGGACTTCCAACTCGGCTACACCGGTCGTGTGCAGTTCGGCATCTTTTATTACAACGCCGACTCCCGGGGCAACCGCGGACTCGAAGGCGACAACAGCGAATACAATCAAGCCGCCACGCCGCTTTCGAAGCCCGTTATGTACAACCTGACATTCATCGGCGGCGGGGCGCCGGGCTTTGACGAAGCCAACTCTCCGGGCATCTACCTCCGCCGCGGATCGGGGGGCGAGTTCAATAACATCGTAGTCACGAACTTCTATAGTTCGGGTCTCGACATCGCTGATGCCGCCACGCAAGCGCAGCTTGACAACCGAAATCTCAAGTTCAATGGAATTCTGTTGTGGAACAACAACCTCGGCTCGGGCGCGCCCAATACGCTGTCCGGCCAAGTTTCATCCAACGCTGCGACCCAAGCTTGCGCCGCCGGCACGCGCGGCGAGTGTAAGGTGTTCGTGGTCCGCGAGCCGAACATGAAGCGGCCGTTCGAGTGGAGCGATCCCGATTTCCGCGGCTACTTCAGTTCACCTATCTTTCGCACCGGGTGGGTTCAGCCGCCGGACGATGGCTTCTTCGATCAGACCGCCTACTTCACCGGCGGCGTTGGCGAACTGGCTTGGTGGGAAGAGTGGACGAGCTTCTTGCAGGACATCGACATCAAGAAGTGAAGCCCCTCTGAGCCGGTTGATGCAACGGGGCGGGCGCCTTGCCCGCCCCCTCGACTTTTTCAGCGCATCAGCCGGCGCCGCAGCAGGTCGAGCGCGGCTTGTGTGGCCATGCGGCGCGTCCTTTGCCGGTCGCCGGGAGCGAAAATACGCTTCACTTCGGAATCTTCAGCCCCCGCCAAACCGATATAGACCGTTCCGGGCGGGTTTTCCTCAGTGCCACCCCCCGGTCCGGCGACGCCTGTTACGGAAAGCGACCACGCCGCGCCGGTGCGATTCCGGCAGCCGGCGGCCATCGCTCCAGCAACCTCGGCGCTGACCGCGCCGCATCTCCGGATCAGCTCCGCATCCACGCCCGCCAGAGCCGTCTTCATTGCGTCGGTGTAGGTGAGGAGCCCTCCCACGAACCAGTGGGAACTGCCAGGAACTGAGGTGATGCGCTCGCCCAGCATGCCGCCGGTGCAGCTCTCTATGACGCTCAGGGTCTCGCCGCGCCGCAAGAGCGCCGCACCGACCACCGATTCGAGCGGCTCCCCCTCGCGGGTGTAAATGCGGTCGCCTAACACTTGCTCGATTTGCGATCCCACCTCTTCAATCAAGCGTTCCGCTTCCTCCGCCGACTGTGCCCGTGAACGGAGATGCACCTGAATGTCGCCGATGTCCGCCAAAACCGTCGTAACCGGGTTGGAGTACCGCGTGTAAACGGGCGAAATCGCCTGGTCGAGATCCGATTCCGGCATCATGGCCACGCGGTACACCCGTGTCCGTATCACGAGCGGCGGCAGGCGGCGCATGAGCCGCGGCAGGCACTCGTTAGCGAACATCGGTTTCATTTCGCGCGGCGGACCCGGGAGCAACATCACCACTCGCCCGTCATGTTCGATCCATTGCCCGGGCGCGGTGCCGTTGGGATTCGGCAAAGCTTCGCCCCCGTCGATGAGAAACGCCTGACGGCGGTTGATTTCCGCCATTTGCCGCCCCAAGCGGGCGAAGCGCGCCATGATGGCGTCGAGAAGCTCCTGCCGGAAAACCAGCTCACGCCCGAGCGCCCGGGCGACGGCGTCGCGCGTCACGTCGTCCTCGGTTGGACCCAGCCCGCCGGTCAGGATCACGATGTCGGAATGCGACACGGCGGCGCGCACGGATTCCGCCAGCCGGTCCCGGTCGTCGCCGACGATGGTTTTGCGCACCACTTCGACGCCCAGCGCGTTCAACTCGGCAGTGAGATGCAGCGAATTGGTGTCCACGCGCTGCGGCGTCAGAAGTTCCGAGCCGGCAGCGATAATTTCAGCGTTCATCCGAGCAATGGCTTCCCCGCGATGCCGCAGTCGACCCGGTAGAGCGCGCTGCTCGTCGCCACGATCAGCGAATTGCGGGGAGCGAAGGCAAGCCCGACAATGCCGGGTCCTGACAAGAATAGTTCTGCTTGCCGGTCGGGCGAGATCCGGACGATGCCGCGCCGCCCGCGCAGCGACGCCGCTACATAGAGATTTCCATCGCGGTCCAGAGCGATGCCTTGCGGGCGTCCCAAACCGCGGTAGAAAACTTCGACCTCGCCCGCCGGGTTGATGCGGTACACAGAATCAAAGCTTGAGGTGGTGGGTCCGGTCACATAAAGATAGCCGTCATAGCCGAAAGCCAAGTGATAGGCGGCTATGGAGGGCTCCATCGTCGCGAAGACGAAGATCTGCCGGCTGCGGCTGATCTTGAAAATCGTGCCGCTGCGGTCGCCGACAAAAAGATTCTCCTCCTCGTCGAACGCCAAGCCCGTAGCGACGCCCATCCCTTCCACATAGACCGACAAGGCGCCATCCGGCGTGGCCTGATACACGATGCCGTCCTGCCGGCTGGAAACGTAGATCAGACCCTCGCGGTCGATCGCCAGCCCCGTGGCGTTCATCAGGTCGGAGAGGAACGGCTTGACCACATACCCGGGCTCGATGCGGAACACCGAAACCGGCATCTTCTGCCCGCGCGAACCGCTGAGCGTGGTGTAGATGTTGCCCGTGCGGTCGATCACGGGGTTGGCCACCGGGTGCACTCCATCGGCGATCTGAAATCCGATGTCGCAAGCCCACTTGGCGCTCGCGGAGACGCCGTTGTCGACCACGAGTCCGCCTTCGCGCACCCCTTCGGGCACGCGCACGACGATGTAGTTGTCAGAACCGATGATCAACGGCGCGAGAGTCGACCCGATGAGCACCTTCGGCCGCGCCTCAGCCGAGAATCCGGAGCCGCGTATGGCGATCTCGCCGCCTGGTATGGCCGCGCCGGGCGCCACCCGCTCGATTTGCGGAGTGCTGTTCGACTTTTTACGGATTGCCATATTCAGAATACGTGGAACCATCCCAACAATACCATTACCAACGCGGTGTAGGCACCCGCCATCACATCGTCCAGCATAACGCCCCACCCGCCGGGGATTTCCTCCAACAGACCTGCCGGAAATGGTTTGACGATATCGAAGAAGCGGAAAAGCAAGAAAGCCGCCAGCACATGCTTCACATCCAAGCTAGCCGCACCCGCCAGACCGATCCATTGCCCTACTACTTCATCTAACACCACCATTTGGGGGTCCGCTTTACCCGACCGCCGCTCGACGCGTCCCGAAGCCCATACGCCCGGCAACAGAAACGCCGCGCCGAGCCCTAGGAACACCGCCGGGTGCCATCCCCACGCTCTTCCGGCGCCATAAGCCATCGCCGCGGCGGCGAGTGAACCAGCCGTGCCCGGCGCCAAGGGAGAGTAACCGCATCCGAACCACGACGCCAGAACCGCCGCCACTCTATTCATCCTCTTCGGCGCCGCCTTCCACGCTGGACTCGAGCGGCTCGGAAATCACATACCGCTCGGACGCCCAATTGCCCAAATCGATCAACCGGCAGCGCTCGGAGCAAAAGGGAAATTCCGGATCCTCCCAATGGACTTCCACCTTCTTGCATACCGGACACTTCATGCGCCAGCCCGTGGCTGCGGCGGAAATATCGGAAACCACGAAGCCGCCGGCGCCGCCGCAGCGGCAGGAGGATCATCCACCAGCGACCCGGTAAAGTCGTAATCATGCGCGCGCGTGATCCGCATGCGGCGGAACTCGCCCGCCCGCAGCGGCGCGCCGCCGGGATCTTCGATGTAGCAGACGCCATCAATCTCCGGCGCCTGCGAGGCAAGCCGCGCCTCCCAAACCAGCTCGGATTCCGCCGACGGTCCCTCCACCAGAACGGTTTGCTCAGTTCCGGCGAGACGCCGGTTCAGCTCCCGCGATATCTTGCGTTGAATCGCCATGAGGCGCCGCTTCCGGTTGTAAATCTCTCTCCGGCTCACCTTGCCGTCCAAGTGGAAGCTTTCGCTCGTCTCCTCGTCGGAGTATGAGAACACTCCTAAGCGGTCGAACCGGGCTGCTTCGACAAAACGGCAGAGCTCTTCAAAATCGGCTTGCGTTTCGCCCGGGAAGCCCACGATCATGCTTGTGCGAATCGCCACGCCCGGAACCCTTCGCCGGATCTTCTCGATCAACCGCAGGAACAGATCGCCGTTTGAGCCGCGCTTCATCCGCCGCAAAACCGCGGCGCTCGAATGCTGCAAAGGCATGTCGAGGTACTTCACCAGTGATTCATGCGCCGCGATCACGTCCAATAAGCGGTCTGTGATCCGGTTCGGGTAGCAATACAGAAACCGGATCCACTTGCCGCCCGGCGCCGGCAGCGAAGCCAGACGCTCCAGCAGCACAGCCAGACCGTCCTTAATGCCCAAGTCTTCGCCATACGATGTGGTGTCCTGCCCTACCAGGTTGATCTCCCGCACGCCGCGAGCCAGCAGGTTCGCCGCTTCGGCGACAACGGACTCGGGACGCCGGCTGCGGAACCGTCCGCGAAACTGAGGGATCACGCAAAACGTGCAAGGGTGATCGCAGCCTTCGGCAATCTTGATATAGGCGTAGTGGCGTGGCGTGGCGAGCACGCGCGGCGTGCCTTCGTGGTAGAGATATAATCCGTCCGCCGGCTGGACAGGGGCGCCTTCGCACACGGCGGCGATCTGCTCCACTTCATTGGCGCCCACAACGGCGTCCACCTCCGGAACCTCCCGCTGAATCTCCTTGCGATACCGCTCCACGAGGCAGCCGGCGACGACGAGCCGCCGGGCGCGCCCGGTTTTTTTGAACTCGGCCATCTCCAGGATGGTCCTCACGGACTCCTCCTTCGCCGGGTCGATGAAGCTGCAAGTATTCACCACAATGACGTCAGCCTCCGCGGGGTGCGGAGTCAGTTCATGGCCTTTGGCGGTCAGTTGTCCCATCATGACCTCGCTATCAACGAGGTTTTTTGGACAACCCAAGCTGACAAAACCGATCTTCAAAGTTGGTCTTTCCCGGCAGTGAGGATGCGGAAGCCCGCTAGTTCCAGGATAGCATCGGAGTTTTGCCCGATCGAAGGCTCTGCGGTGCGATAGAATCATGCCGTGAACGACGGAAACACCTCGTTGCGCCGGCGCGAGGCGCTCGCGCTTGCGGCTCTACCGTTTACTCCGGCTTACGCGGCTCAGCGCAGCCGTATTCCTACCGGACAACCGAATTTCATTTTCATCATGGCCGATGATCTCGGCGTGTATGATTTGGGATGTTACGGCCAAAAGCTCATCCGCACCCCTCACATTGATCAACTGGCGGCCGAGGGACTGCGCTTCACGGATTGTTACGCCGGCGCCGCGGTGTGCGCGCCTTCGCGCAGCGTCCTGATGACGGGGCAACACACGGGCCACACTACGGTGCGAGCGAACGCTTCGATACGGACCGGCGGACGCGTTTCCTTGCGCGCCGAGGACGCGACCGTAGCTCAGATTCTGAAGGGTCCTGAATGGCGCGACGGTTTCGATGACGAGCGGGGCTACGCCACGGCGATTTTCGGGAAATGGGGCTTGGGCGAGCCCGGCACGCCGGGACTGCCGAACGACCACGGCTTCGACGAGTGGTTCGGATTCCTCAACCAGCAACATGCGCACAACCACTATCCGACTTACCTCTGGCGGAACAAGAAGAAAGAGATCCTCCGAGGCAACTTGGACGGGAAACGGCGCGAGTACGCCTCAGACTTATTCCTTCGTGAGGCGCTGTACTTCATCGAACGGCACAGATATCAGCCCTTCTTCCTCTACTTCACGCCTACTGTGCCGCACGCCGCGTTTGAAGCCCCAGAGTTGGGCGCTTACGCCAAGGAATCCTGGCCGGACGAGGCGAAGCACTACGCCGCCATGGTCACGCGGATGGACGCGTACGTTGGCCGGATCATGGCGAAATTGAAGGAGACCGGGTTAGACGAAAACACGGTGGTGTTCTTCACGAGCGACAACGGAGGAGTGTTCAACTTCCAGCCGTTCGCCACCACGGGTTCGCTGCGCGGGCGCAAAGGATCCATCTATGAAGGCGGGCTGCGCGTGCCGATGATCGTTCGCTGGCCGGGAAAAGTCAAAGCCGGTGCGGTAAGCGATTACCCGTGGTACTTCGCCGATGTTCTGCCGACGCTCGCCGAACTCGCCGGGCTGCGTGGCATCCCGCGGAACGTGGATGGCGTGTCCGTCGCGCCCACGCTGCTCGGCGAGAAGCAGAACCCCGAGCGGCCGCTGTATTGGGAAACCTACGAGCAAGGGGGATTTCAGCAGGCGGTCCGGATGGGGCGGTGGAAGGGCGTGCGGCACGGTCTTTCGGCGCCGCTCGAGCTTTACGACCTCGTCAAAGACACCGGCGAAACCACGAATGTCGCGGCGGCGCACAAAGACATCGTCGCCAGGATGGAAGCATTCCTGAAGAATTGCCGGACCGACTCTCCCGAGTACCCCACGCGCTCGCGCCCGCGCCGCGCTGAGCCAGTATAACGAGCGCGCGGCTCGTTGCGAGATTACGCTCCGCTGCAACCACCACACTCTGTGGCGCAAGCTCTCGTGCTTGCAGCGCCTGCGTCCCCAGGAGTGGGGACGCCGCAAGCTAAAGCTCGCGCCACAGCCGCCACACCCCGTGGCGCAAGCACTCGTGCTTGCAGCGCCCCCACTCGTGGGGGCGCCTTCCCTTTCCGGATATTTTGGTGCTAAATTGAAACGTGACACTCACCGAGGAAGTAACAAACTGTTACCAGTGCGGGAAGTGCACCGCCGGATGTCCTCAAGCGGAACGGATGGACATCGCGCCCAACCAGGTGATCCGGCTCGTTCAGAATGGCCAGCAGGACAAAGCGCTGCGGTCCGCGGCCATCTGGAAATGTCTCTCCTGCTTCACCTGTAGCTCCCGTTGCCCGCAGAAGGGGGACTGCGCGGGCGTGTTGGACGCGTTGCGCCGGATGTCAGCCGCGGAAGGCGTTCACGCGGGAACCGAAACCCGCACCCATATCTTTAATACGGCATTCTTACACAATATCCGCCGCCACGGGCGTTTGAATGAGATTGAACTCATCGGCTTGTTCAAGACACGCGCGATGCTGGCGGATCCGGACTTATCCTTTTTATTCAAAGACGCGGCCTTGGCCCCTGCCCTGCGCCAGAAAGGCAAGTTGCACCTGGCGCAGTCTGGAGTTAGGGATCGCGATGTTGTGCGCCGCATCTTCTCACGCTGCGGCGCCTGATTCATATCATGGCCATCGGATACTACCCCGGGTGTGCCCTGCATGGATCTTCGAACGATTACCACCAGTCTGTTCGCGCGTGCTTGAAGGCGCTAGGCGCCGAGTTGCAAGAACTCGACGACTGGGTTTGCTGCGGCGCCACCGCCGCGCACTCCCTCAACGAGAAGCTGGCCGTTGCATTGCCCGCAAGGAACCTGGCGATCGCCGAGCGGGACGGCTTCGATGAGTTGCTCGCCCCTTGCCCCATGTGCTCAATGGAGCTCATGAAAGCGGCTAAGGAAATCGTGGCGGACAACCGGCTGCGCGAAGAGATGTCCGGAATCGTCGAACTTCCAGTTACGGGCCGCACCAAGATACTGAACTTAATCCAACTCTTGGAGCGCTTCGACCTGAAACCGTCCAAGCCGCTCGACGGAATCATCGCCGCTTGTTATTACGGCTGCCTCCTGACCCGCCCCGCAGAGATCGTCGGATTTGACGATCCCGAAGCTCCGAGTTCTATGGAAACCATCCTGGCTAAACTCGGAGCAAAAACCGTTAACTGGAACTGCCGGACCGAATGCTGCGGCGCCGGAAAGACCTTGTGCGACGAGGAAACAGTGCTTGACCTCGCGCATAAGATCCTCTCCGGCGCCAGCCGCGCGGGAGCGAATTGCCTGGCGGTCGCCTGCCCCATGTGCCACGTCAATTTGGACATGAAACAAGCGGCTGCGGGCAAGCGTTTCGGTGTGGAACACAACCTGCCGGTGTATTACCTGTCCGACCTCGTCGGGATGGCGCTGGGGCTTTCCCCTGAGGAGCTGGGAGTGGACCGGCATTTCGTCGTGGGGGCGCGCCATGGCTAGGATCGGCGTTTTCGTTTGCTGGTGCGGCGAAAACATCGCCCGCACCGTGGATGTCGCGCGAGTCGCCGGAGAGGCGGCCAACATCCCCGGCGTGCGCTGCTCGGTCCACTACAAATATATGTGCTCGGATCCCGGCCAAGCCATGGTGCGGGAGAAGATCGAAAGCGAGCGGCTGGACGGCGTCGTCGTGGCCTCCTGCTCGCCGCACATGCACCTGAAGACCTTTCGCCGCGCCGCCGCCGCGGCG
>FWPV01002084.1_pt1 | contig 27670 bp, 20 predicted proteins | sample 2228371 | NCBI WGS metagenome assembly FWPV01 (sample SAMEA103939776, study PRJEB20133) | metagenome
TTATCATTCTGTGCTATTAATATCAGTAGACTGTCATACAAAATGAGTTAATAAAATTCGTAAAATTAAATAGCCGTGAATATCAGATAAAATCACTTGCTTTTTCAATAACTAGAATGTAATATATATAACATCTATGATCTAAAACACTAGATATTTAAGTTGAGAGAGATTGCAAAGTCTTGGTTTTGGTGATTAGTTTTTTAAACTAAAACGGGAAGGATATACGAAATGTCATCCGGAAAAATAAAAGTTCAGTACATAGATATACTAAACGCAGATGATGATAAACTCCAAAAGATCAGCATAGAAGGTATGTTATCACTTAACTTAGAAGAAATGCGAGCAATTAGGAATTATTTTGTCAAAATAGGCAGAAATCCCACTGATGTTGAGCTTGAAACATTAGCTCAAACTTGGTCAGAACATTGCGTCCATAAGACTTTCAAAGGGATCATCGATTACACTGAATATGAAGACCAAAACGAGAGATCAGAGACAATAAACAGCCTTCTGCATACATATTTAATACGGGCAACCCGTGAACTTAATAAAGAGTGGTGTCTGTCCGTTTTTTCAGATAACGCTGGTATCATAGCCTTTGATGAAAACTATGGCGTAGCATTTAAGGTTGAAACACATAATCATCCATCTGCTATTGAGCCTTACGGAGGATCTGAGACAGGTATCGGTGGAGTGATCAGAGATACGCTTGGCGTCGGTCTTGGTGCAAAACCGATTATGAATACAGACGTATTCTGTTTTGGTCCTCACGATCTTCCTTATGATGAACTACCAAGGGGCACACTTCATCCCAGAAGGATATTTAAGGGCGTTGTCGCTGGTGTCCGAGACTACGGAAACAGAATGGGCATCCCTACCTGCAACGGTGCTATACTCTTTGATAGACGATATATAGGAAATCCGCTTGTATATTGTGGCAATGTCGGCATAATTCCAAAGGACAAATGTTACAAAAAGGTCAATCCTGGCGATCTAGTAGTCGTTGTCGGCGGAAGAACAGGACGTGATGGCATACACGGTGCAACTTTCTCGTCAATTGAGCTAGCAGATGACTCTGAGATCACATCAAGTAGTGCAGTCCAAATTGGAAACGCTATCACTGAAAAGAAGATGACCGACACAATATTAAAAGCCCGTGATAAAATGTTATATAATGCCATAACAGATTGCGGGGCTGGGGGGCTTTCTTCCGCAGTCGGCGAAATGGGCAAAGACACGGGAGCGATCGTCTATCTTGAAAAAGTCCCATTGAAATACTCCGGACTCGCACCTTGGGAAATCTGGGTATCTGAAGCACAAGAGAGGATGGTTTTGGCTGTCCCAAAGGAAAAAATTGACGAATTACTTAAAGTCTTTGCTGACGAAGATGTTGAGGCAACCGTCATCGGAGAATTTACAAACGACAGAAAATTACATCTCTTATATGATGGCGAAACAGTCGCAAATATTGATATGGAATTTGTCCATGATGGAATACCAAAAGCAAAAAAGAAAGCCATATGGAAAAAGCCAATCTACGAAGAGCCAAGTTTTGAAGACTCATCCGATTTGACCTCATATCTATTAGATATATTATCAAGTCCAAACATCGCAAGTAAGGAATGGGTCATCAGGCAATATGATCATGAAGTTCAAGGCGGAAGCATAATTAAACCACTTCAAGGGGCAGATAACGACGGCCCTGGTGATGCATGTATTATTCGTCCGCTTTTACACTCAAAACGTGGAGTTGTCATCTCAAATGGTATTAATCCAAAATATGGCGATATCGATACCTATTGGATGACAGGTTCTGTGATAGATGAAGCGTTACGTAATATTGTAGCTGTTGGCGGAAATCTTGAAGAAACCGCGATTCTTGACAACTTCTCTTGGGGAAATCCGGACAAACCTGATAGGTTAGGGACACTTGTCCGTGCTGTAAAAGCGTGCTATGATTTTGCCGTTGCCTATGGAACTCCGTTTATATCCGGCAAGGATAGCTTGAACAACGAATATAGGGATTCTACAACTGGCGAAACGTTATCAATTCCTCCTACTCTTTTGATCTCTGCGATAAGCGTCATTGACGACATCAGTAAAGCGGTCACAATGGATGCAAAATCCCCCGATGATCTAATATACATAATCGGAAAAACCTATAATGAAATGGGAGCATCTCATTATTACAGCATCAGAGGTTTCATTGGAAACAATGTTCCAAAAGTCAGACCCGAAGAGGGAAAAATGACAATGGTAAAACTAAGCGAAGCCATCTCAAAAGGTCTGGTTAAAGCCTGTCACGATTGTTCGGAAGGCGGTATTGGTGTTGCAACCGCTGAAATGGCATTCTCCGGCGGATATGGAATGAGACTTTATCTGAAAAATGTCCCTCGTTTCGATGATGTCTTACGCAATGATACGATACTTTTCTCAGAATCAAACAGTCGGTTCATTGTAGAGGTATCAAAAGAAGATCAAGCGGAATTCGAGAAGATAATGTCATCAGTCAACAAAGCAATAATCGGAAAGGTAATGGATAGCAATGAGTTTATCATCTACGGTCTTGATGGAAACATCGTCATATCGGCTGATATTCGTAATTTAAAGGATGCTTGGCAAAAGACTTTTAAATGGTAAGAAAGGGTTGTGAGATGCAAAAATCAATTCCACCAATAAACGTTGAAGATATCCCCCCAGAGAAATTCTCTTGGGGAGAAATACGATGGATATGGAGTGGTAAAGTCAATCTTAATGCTGAACAAACATTAGGTCAAGTTATCATCTATTCGGGCAAGAAAAATACATTTCATTCACATCCTAACTGCGAAGAGGTAATGTATATACTAGAGGGCGAATGTGATCATTGGGTTGGAGAAGACGTCTATCATCTTAAACCAGGAATGACGATCGTTTTACCACGAGAAATTGAACACTACGCTGTGGTTACAAGCAAAGAGCCATTGAAAGCCTTAATATTCTATTCTACACCATCAAGAGAAACAAACGTCATTGAATAGAAAGATTTTCTGTTATGAATTTCTTTGCAAATTCAATGGCTTCCTGACGCGTGCTTATTTGATTTTTGAGCTGGGCTTCTCTGATGTATTTGAGAATTTTCCCGACAGCAGGACCAGGAGTTAATCCCAATTCTTCTATGAGATCATCTCCTTTTATAAGAGGCGGTATCGAATTTTTGATCTGCACAAAATAGGCATCAGCGATTTCTTTAATAAGCTCATCCATAATCATTATGTCTTCATCGGTTCTCAGAGGTCCTTGCGTTGCTTGAAGGTCTGCATAAGAGACAAGAAGCACTCCTAGGCAATTTCTGCCCACTTTCTCTAGAAACTTGATAATATCATTAGATCTTTCCTGTATTGATACTTTTTTCCTTTTATATTTTGTCACTAACATTAACGGATACATATGATATAAGATGATCTCACTCATAAATTGAGATTCTCTGTTGGCTAATTTTAACCGTGAACCAAGACTTAAAATCAGTTCCGCACCTTTTTTGTGATGCTCAAAAAACCTTATTCTGCCATTTTCGTCTACACTTTTGACAGATGGCTTTCCGATATCGTGGAATAATGCGGTGATCTTCAACAGAGCAAGCCTGCTTCTATCTTTGACGACATCCTCATTAAGATATTCCTCAATCTCTGATAGATGTTCGTCCACCGGTTGTGGAATGACTTCTTTCTCAAACAATTCTAAAGTAAGTATTGAATGACCCCAGACATCAAGATGATGATATAAGTTCTGTCTCAAACCTCGCATTTGTGAGATTTCAGGGAATATCTTTTCCATCAAACCGATGTCATCCATTAATTTTATATAACTTGCTGATCTGTCTACATTGAGGATTTTATATAGCTCATCTCTTATACGTTCCATAGCCACTGAGCTTATCAAATCTGACGACGATCTGATGAGGGATTGATCTTCAATAGGAATATCAAAATTAAGTATTGCAGAGAACCTTATAGCTCTAATCATTCTGACAGGGTCATCTATTATAGCCTGTGCTGATGTAAATCTTATTATCTTATTATAGAGATCATCTAATCCATTACACGGATCAATCAGATCAACTTCATTTGATTCAAGCAATTGATTAAAATCGAGAGCTATGGCATTGATGGTAAGGTCTCTGGCTTTCAGGTCTTCTATGATATTATCACCGCGAATTGATGAGAAATCCATATAAAATTCGCCGTGATTGTATATAACCCTTGCTGAATCTTGCTCACTATCAAGGACTATGGCTCTTGCGTTTATATATTTGGCAATGTTCTTGGCAAAATCGATGGCATTTCCTTGTAATGCAAAATCTACATCAAAAATCTGTCTGTCAAGTATAATATCTCTGACTGTCCCGCCAACTATAAATAGACGATTGCGACATGATTCCGCAATTTCAAGTATTGTTTGAAAATGTTCTTTCTGTGGAAGTTTGGCTAATATTCTATGAGATGGAAGTTTCATTTTGCCACTATGATTGATCCGATTTTATATTTATTTCCAATAGCTGCCTGATAGATATATATTCCGCTATTGACATAATTGCCATTGTTATCTGTTCCATCCCATTTAATCTCTTTTGATCCGCTATCCGCATCTTTTTCAAAGACAAGGTTACCTTCTAGGTCAAAAATCTTTACAGTGAAGATTCCTTCTCCACCTTTGACTAAGCTTGATGGGAATGTGATCTGTTTAAATCTTGGGTCTTTAGATTTTGGCGTGAAAGGATTAGGTTGTGGTTTATCCCCTGATATTGCTTGTCTTAACTGCGTCGGCGAAGATTTCGATTGATTCCCAGCTTCATCAATAGCACCGATAATATACAGAAAACTGCCCTGTTCTGGCGGATTTTCGTCAATATATGATGTTTTTGTAGCATCAACCTCGCCGATCTTTGAGGCAGTAGTCACAGATGTCCCTCTATATATAATATATCTAACTACGTCTGCTGATGAGCTTTTTTTCCAGCTTATTTCTATTCCTTTTTCTAGGATCTTCAGTTCAGGCACAATAGTTGGTGGATTTGGAGCTTTTGTATCTTTGGTTGCAGTTCCACTTGCAGGTGTAGATAAATCCGATCTCAGAACATCGGTTTTATATGACCTTATTGTATAGGTATAAGTATCAGGGGCAAGGTCTCTATCTACATACGAGGTTTGGTCTTTACCTGTAATATTTGCTATTTCAGTGTTGTTTCTGTATATAATATATCCAGCTACTTCATCCACTTTTGACCAAGTAATAATTAAATCATTCTCACCGTTTGGATCAGTCTGGACTTTTACGTCAGTTGGAGGCAATGGTTTTGTCGCAGAAACAGACCTTAAAGTAAGGCTATCATTATTGACTCTTCCATCAGCATTACCTGGTTTTATTGAGGAGATCAAAAGGCGTTGATTAACTGCTATCAATCCGATGATGAATTGTAATTGTGGTATAGGGACTGCTGAAACGTCAACAGTAAACTCTATCGCAACCCTGCTTGTCAGAGTGATAAGCGTTGGCAAAGTTACTATGATCTGATTACCTTCTTGAACTTGCTGACTGAAATTTGGGATATTCTTTTCACCGATCACGACAGATTTTACTGGTTTATCTTTCACAGTTAAGCCATTTGGAACTATTATCCTTATTGATTCTATCTCCTCTCCTGGTTCCGCTTGGGACATATCAATTATCATATTTGCTATCAAATCAGCTTGAGTCCCTGCTATAAGTGTTCCTGCATTATTATCTTTTGCATTTATCTCTCCTGTTGACTCAACCGCTGATCTGCCAATTCCAGGAAAACACAAAATTAAAAATAAAAAAACAATGCTGATCATTAAAAGATTAAATCTCGCTGTCATACACATCTCCCTGAAATATTTATATTGATCTTAAACTTTTTAGACTTAGAAGATAATAGAACCTTAAACCTATTATACAATCTAATCACAAAAATATCAATGTAAAAAATCTAAACGCATTAGGTATTGGGTCTTTTCTGATCTTCATACACTCATAGGAATTTTTTGTCCGAATTTATGTTCAAACTTCTTTCAGTGATTTTATGTTGACTTTGTATATGACATTTTGTAAAATATGGACATCAAGGTTTTTATTGTAACTGCGAGGGATTTTAATTTTAATTTTTGTAATTACTTTTACGTAAAATCAGGGGGGGATAGAAAGAAAGGAGTTGAGTTGGTGTTATAGAAAGCCGGATAGAATAGTTATTGTTTTTTGTATCAAAATTAGATGAATTAAAAAGAAAGGAGAAAGCAATGCGATCAAGATTAATTTTTTTGATAATTTTGATTTCAGCATTATTGGTATTTGCACTGCCGATGTCAGGTATCGGAGCTGTTAAAAATCTCTTGACAAATCCTGATTTTGAAAAAGACACTGCCGGATGGTCTTTTGGCACTGATTATGGGACATTTGAAATAGATAAAACACAAAAAGGTATAGTTGGGAATGCGGTGCTAGCTAATGTCGTCAAGGTTGGCGCAAATGCGTGGGAACCAGAGATACATTCTCCTGCATTTGATTTAGTAAAGGGCAAAAAATATACAATGTCATTTTGGGCAAAAGCAGATAAAAATAGACCTCTTGGCATCAAGTTTGAACAACTAGATCTATGGGGAGGTCCTAACCAAAATATTAATATAACTACGAATTGGGCAGAATATCATTTCTCTCCGACATTAGATATTGGCAGTCCACCTCAATTTGTTATTCATATAGAATTTGGTGGTCAAACAGGAAAGGTTTGGTTCAGCCATTTCCTTGTTTATGAAGGAGATTTTGATCCGACGACTCTAACTCCTGTTAACTCCATCGGCAGATTGGCGACCAAATGGGGCGATATTAAGAAATAAAGCTAAAATCTCGGTTTGATGGGATTGCATCCTCGTAGGATTCAATAAAATCTAGATGGTATTCGGAAAATGCGGGATACTTCATTATCCCGCATTAATTTTTTATAACTATTGACAATTTTGATTTTACTTGTATTTATCATAAAATTCGTATTTTCCAACTGGTTTCGGACATAAAATTAGAAGCACTTGCCTATGGATTTGAAAACACTTATTTCGCGTGGCGATGATCAGGCATTGGAGACCTTGGGCAATATGCTCATAACAAATGATAGATCGTCGTTTTTAGAAAACATTCAACTTTTGAGAAAATTCGGTAGAAGAGCTGTCCCGCAATTTAGAAAAGCGGGATTTTCCATCCAAGACGATTGGATAATCATCAGTCCCTTTGATAACACCGATGACAAAGGCATTGACATTGTCTATCCGCCGGAGATAGAGACTGACTTTGATAAATTCTACGCAGGAAAAGACAGAATAATCAGATGGGGGAAATTCAGTAAAGATATATGGGATGATAAGGGATTTGATGTATATATTGATTTGGCATACACCTACTTTGATAGCTTTGAAAGAACAGGCATTGAGTATGTATGGAATAATATCAATTTGAAATGCGTGTCGTATCTGATGACTTATGTCAATTGTCCAGAAGATATGGAATCCCAATTTAGACTTGGAAGCGTAAATGGCATAAAAGTTTGGGTCAACAACGAACTTGCCTTTAAAACAGATGTAACTAGAGAATGTTTGCCTGATCTTGATATTTTTCTTGCCAGTCTGAATAAAGGGAAAAATGTAATTTTGTTAAAATTGGTAAGCAAGGGCAGAAATCCCTATGGTTTTTATTTTCGAATAACCAAACCGGATGGAACTCAAATAAATGGTCTTGAATATGAACAACCAAAAGTTTCGCATAATCACAATCAGATGATATCCCATGATCAGTTGATTCAGTTATTAAGATCAAAAGATGATCGTTTAAAATATCTTGCCAGTGTTGAGGTTGCAAGTTCCGGAGATAAAAGGGGAAATGATATATTGGTAAAATTGTTAAAATCGAAAGATTTGAAAATTCAAGCGAATTCAGCACTTGCATTAACTTCATTAAACGATAAACGAGGTATAGAGACGTTAATTAAAGTTGCATCAAGCCAAGATCACTTATTCCAAATATCCGCCGGAAATGCACTAAGCAGAATAAGCGACAAGAGACTGTCTGAATTCTCACCTTTCAATATAAAAGATGAACAGGACATACCAGTTTTGTCCGAAAAAATATCTGACACTCAAAAAGGTTTTCGTTTCAGTTTGCTATATAAAGGCGAAGAAACTTCTCATGTTGATGTGAGAACAAATTTGTCTTTTCATCTTGGCGATGGCATTTCCGCTAAGTGTGCAAGCATAGCAAGCTTTGGCATAAGGGAGCCAGAATATAGGGCTATGGGTTTGGGTGCGATCGCCTTGAGAAAAACATGTGATAAGATCTTTGAGATGGGGCATACATGCACAATTGTTAGCACAGGGATAAGGCTTGTTGCACATAGATTATATTGTTTATCAGGCTTTTTTGACCGCAGACCGCAAACACGATTTGAAAAATATCTCGATAATGATGACAATTATTATATTAGCGACATATCATCAAGGGATTATAAAGATTCTGACAAAGACGAAATCTTAAAGTTAAGGGAGCAATATTGCTTGACAAATGTTGGTCCTACCGAATCGTTTCCCAAAGACCAGTTTGATGAGCGGACGAGAGTTATAGAACAAAATGGAAAACTGATCGGATATGCAACCGTGAAAATTGAGCCTGATAATCCGACTGCTGAAATCGAATTCTTTCATATTGATAATAGCTTTCCAGACAAAAAGATCGCGTCAAAAGCATTGCTTGCAAGCATACATAGACACGCTTTATCAAATGGAAAGAATAAAGTTATGTTCTACCATTCTGCACCTTATTTGATGAATATACTTTATTCTATGGGATATGATTTAGATGCAAGTATGAAAAGGCACGAATGGGTTGGGATGCTTAGGATCGCAAGTTTGCCTGATTTTCTCAGAGAAATATCTGATTTGTTAACATTAAGGATACAAGGAAGTCGCAGTGCAGGATGGCAAGGTAGTTTTGCAATAAACGGAGAACGGCTCAAAGCGACAATTATATTCAATAAAGATGGAGTCGTCAACATAGAAGATGAAGCGCATAAAAAAGCCGATCTGATCTTTCTTGCAAATGATAGAATAATCACTGCTCTTGTCTCATCGGATAGCAATGTTTGGGAATGGTATCGCCAGAATTTAATAACTACAAAGCCAAGATTTAACGAGCGAATAAGAGATATGCTTGAATCGCTTTTCCCGACAATGCCATGTATGCTTGGACCTTGGTGGTGATAAGACTAATAACATTTCCTTTTGAAATACATTATTAACAACATTAAAGTATGGTCTTCCAGAATTCACAATAATTAATTATTGGACAGATCTTACATTTAGGTTTACGTGCATGACAAATCGTGCGACCAAAGTTTATCAAATTTACATGCAATGAATATGCTTTGCCTTTTGGATAAATCTGTCCTATGATCTCGTGCGCTTTTTCAGAAGATGCGTTTTGAGGGACAAGTCCAAGCCTTTTGCTGATTCGCAGGATATGGGTATCCACAGGGAATGTTTCTTTTCCACAGGCAAAACATAATAAGACATTTGCAGTTTTCAAACCAATGCCTTTAAGACTTGTAAGAAGATGTATAGCATCGTTTGTGTCCATATCGCAGATAAAGTCCAGATTCAATTGTCCGTAGTTGACCTTGAGCCAATTCAGAAGCTCTTTAATTCTGATGCTTTTCTGTAATGCAAGTCCGCCTATCCTGATTGTCTCTGCGATCTCTGCTAAATCAGCAGAAAGGACATCTTCCCAAGTTGGGAATCTTTCAACTAGATTATTATAAGTACGTTCACTGTTAACATCATTCGTATTTTGGGATAAGATCGTATGGATCAATGTTCCGAGAGGTTCTTCTTCCTCTGACCTTTCTGGGATTCCGAATATATCTTCCAATATATCGTTTATTTCTTTAACTTTTGTTTCTAATTTCTCTTTGTCCATAAATTTTTATGCTCTTTGTTTTCAATTATATCTAAGACTAATCTTGCTGTTCGTTCAACCGCTCCGCACTCGCCCATTTGATCAACCACGTTTTTTAACTCTTTAATCTGATTTTCAAGTTCATCAGGATTTTTTAACAATCTGATGGCAATATTAGCGATATTTTTCGCAGAAGCCTTATTTTGGAGTAGTTCAGGCACGATCTCTTTGCCCGCGATAATATTTGGCAGGGCTGTGGATTTTATATTGGGACTTACGAGATTTTTCATCACTATCCACGATAAAAACGAGACTTTGTATATTACTATCATCGGTGTAAGCAAAAAAGTAGCTTCAAGGGTCGCTGTTCCAGAAGCCATGATAATCAGGTTTGTTATACTCATCATATTGTAGACATCTGTGCTATCAATAAAGGTGATAGGTGGGTCGGATATTTGAGGGAACACATCTCTTGTTATAGTATGTGCCACAGGTAGTATAAATTGACAGTCCGAAATTTCTGATTTTATCAATCTAGCGGATTCAATCATCACTTGAAAGAGCCTTTTAATCTCTTTTTTTCTACTTCCGGGCATAAGACCGATTATCGGTTTATGGGGGATTAGTTTGAATTTTTCCAGAGCCTCTTGTTTATTCAATGATGGTTTTGAAAAATCTAACAACGGATGACCGACATAATGGACATTTGCCCCTGCATCTTTATAGACCTTTGCTTCAAAAGGAAATATTGAAGCAACTGCGGAAGTATATCTGGCAATAGTGTATGCTCTCTTTTTTCGCCATGCCCATGCTTTTGGAGGAATATAATATATTATGGGAATTTTTCTGCTATGAGCAAAAGGTAAGAGACGCATATTGAAATCTGGAAAATCGACGAAGACAATTGCATCTGGTTTGCGTTCCTCAATAAGTGATTTGACGTCTTTCAACCTTTTCAATATAGTTGGTAGCTTTCCAAATACCTCAGTAATCCCCATAACTGAGATATCAGAAATATCAAAATCAATCTTAACATTAGCTTCTGCCATAAGTTTTCCGCCCATACCAAAAAGCATTATTGATGGGCAAAGCTCTTTCAGCTTATGAGCAAGCCTTGAGCAGTGTAGATCACCAGACGCTTCACCTGCAACCATCATTACCTTAGGATTATTCATCGCTGATCTCGCCGAGTTTCTTAGCTTTCTTCAGTTGTTCGATGTCTTTAATAATAATTTTGTCATTGTTAGACATTTCTTTCAGGATAGGGAGTAGTTTTTGAACAATCGGTGGGGCATCTTCGTAATTTAATGAATAATGCACCCATAACCCTTCACGCCTATCTTTCACAAATCCGGCATTTTTCAATATGCTAAGATTTCTGGAGATTCGGGACTGAGTCATATTCAAAGCCTGCATAAGCTCACAGACACATAATTCTCGCTGTTCTAACAGTTTGAGAAGCCTTATACGTGTCTCATCTCCAAGTGCCTTAAATGTTCTTATTATCTCATTCATATATCGCTCCAAGAAATGTTTCATACAGATTATACTATTAATCTTTTCCGTAAGCAATGTTTCATTTATTATGATCTGATATTGTTTTAATTTAGTATGTAATAACTATATATTGTCCCTATGAAGCTAGCAATTTTTGAATAGCCTATAATTTGTCTGAGATAATTCTATCCATGAAAGGTCTTAACTATGTATACATTCTACTTATTAAGAACTCCTGATAATACGGGGTCGCCGACAACTTGACATTTCAAGGTGGGATTTTGTCTAAATCCAAATGAATGAGCCATATTGACTACTTCTTGACTGATGAAAGGGTAAATTTCAGCGATTAATGTTAAGACTCCGTCTTTGTTGAAATCAGCTTTACCATATATTGCTTCAATCAGGTTATACGTGAATATACCGTGATCTAACTTTGGAATTTCATAAGATACCTGATCAGGAAGACTCGCTGATATTATAACACGACCTTTTCCAGAAAGATCGTCATATACATCATTTCCAACCTTTGTATTTGGAGGCGATATAGATTTTATTATTTCCTGTCCTGTTGTTGTGCCTCCACTGTAACAGCAATCTATAAGAAAAATCATCTGATTTGATGTGATCCTCTGTAACATTCTTGATAGACTGGAATTTTGGATCGCTGTTGAAAACAGATCATTTGGGTTTGCATCATAGGGTATTATATATTTACTGTTCCCGTCAGGTTCTTCGCCAGAATAGTCCGGTTCTATTCCGCCGTGACCAGAATAAAATATAAGCACAGTATCATTGGGCTTGGCTTGACTAGGTAGCCATTCCCCTAAAGCCTCTGTTATACCTTTTCTCGTCGCCTGATCATTGAGCAAAAGTTTGACATTTTCAACAGGAAATCCTCCGCCTTTTGGATTAGTTATTATCTCGTAGATGCTTTTTGCATCAACTCCTGCGACATTGAGGTCTTCTATATCCGGGTCTTTATATTTATCTATGCCGATTATGACTGCAAACTTTCGCCTTTCAGAAGGTTGTGTCTGAACAGGTGTATATATTACAGGGATATTAACTTTGAACTCCTGATCATCCTCTGTTACAACCATAACCTCAATATCATTATATCCGGGATTTAGAAATATCTCCTTGTGTATTGGCAATAACTGTTCATTTTCTTTTTCAGGGTTTCGCTTGACCTTCATCCCTCTGAAAGGCATTGATTCTTTGCTATTTACGGATATATTTACCTGATCCTTCAACGGGACTGAGCTTATGACTTCTCCTGTCACAAGGATTTTAGATTCGTTGACATTCTGATTCGGCAGAGGAGAACTAATCTTAATTTCAACAGATGGTTTATTCTCTTTTCTTGAAGGATCACATATGATTTTTAAGGAGTTTTCAACAATATTTTTACTTTGATCTATCGCTATGACTGATATTACATTTTCGCCAACTTTTAATGGTATTTGACGATTGAAATAAATTGTATTATTATCTGATACTAAATGTATATTACTATCCAGAGCAAGCGATGAGTTATTTACTTTTAACTTGATCTCCAGTGGATCTTGATCGCTTTTGACATATCCGCTTAATCTTGTAGTTAATTCGCTAATTATTGCCTGATCAACAGGTTTATCAATAAATAGTTGAGGAGGCTCGCTTTCAACTGGATAAGGTATAAGTTTTATTTTGCCAAGAGCTAAGTCTGTCGACCAGATTTTTATAATCCTTTTTGGAAAATCCTTTAATAGTTCATTTGCTATCTTTTCGCTTGTCTTTCTTTTGGCTGTTTGTTCGTTTAGTGTCAATTCTGCACCTTTAAAATTGCCAGCTGAAAGTATTTGACCATCTTGACATCTTATCACCTTTAATGATATTTCGTTTTGCCAGGATACCATGTTGCCAAGTCTTTTATCCTCTATTTTAGTCCAATTACCTTCGCCTGTTAATATAACTTCCCCGCCGAGTTTTAGGGCTGTTTTAATAAGTTTGTCAGTATCGCCTGAATCAAGATATGATCTAAGTTCATTTTCTTTCCCAGAAATGACACGAAATCCTAAACTTATAAATCCCTTTTCAATAGCGGTTGACAAAAATCTCTGATCCTCTGGTAAAATGACAAAAACTCTTGGTTTATTACGGAATGACGACATTTCAACTGCGTCAATCAAGCAATCTACAATCTTTTGAGGTATTACTTGCACGTCTAGTATGACTCGGAATGCGTTATTAAATGTATCCTCATAGTTCACGTCATATTCCGCTATATAGCTATTAACGTTTGATTCAATGCTGGTTAAAATCTTTTCAATTTCTGCTTTGCTTAGACTGACGATCTCGTGGACCTCTGACCTGACTGCTTTTCGAAGTGCATTTTGGATCGCTTTCTCTTTTGCAGATTCTAAATCAGTTCCTTCAATCTTACTTCCGCCCTCTGATTGTATAGTTACAGTGTTATCTGATGCGATAAGATTGAAACAAATTACACAGATAAGCAAGGTTACAGTAAAAAAGACAAATACAGACTTATTTATCATCTCAGATTCCTTTATTGGTAATTTATAAATTTATAAATGGTATTATCTACCAATAAAAAAACGAAAAAAGTATATGCCAATAAGAATAAAACTTTAACTGAATAGATGTCCAACTATGGATATATTAACTCTTATTGAGAAGATAGTCAAGCACTGATCTCAGGGCTATTTAATTTTTAATGAATAGGACGAAAATGAGCTAAAATTATTCTAAAAAATATAAGCTAAAAAGAAGGAGTGATAAAAAAGTTTTGGCATAACCTATCTTATCTCTACTGTTGGTAGGAAAAAATGGCAACAAAAAGTAGACGTGGATAGACAATTTTGTATTGACCTTTATCATTCTATGATTCTTGACATCAGTAGACTGTAACATAGAATGAATTAACGAAATTCGTAAAATTAAATAGATTTGCACAGGAGCTATTCTCTGTCCGAACTCTTGTTCTAAGACTAGATACCTATCATCTTTACGATGATTGGGACTATTCACGTCCTTTTCAGATTTCGTACCTTAGTTCGACCCACTTTTTGTCGCGCGCGGACTCGACGATGCTGTCATACAGGAGCATTGACCGATAACTGTTAGCAATGTCACTTTTAACTACACTCCGGTCGCCACTATATATAGCTCCTTGTGATTGTTGGTATTGTCAAATTCCCAACCATTATGACATTTGTAAGGTTATCTCTTTAAATTTTTTCACCTGTTCTGTAATTGCTTTCTCTGTTGGCAGACGCTCCATAGAGGAAGCACCGAAGAAGCCGACAACACCCCTTGTATGTTTCAATACGTAATCAGCATCCTCAGGTTCAGCAATGGGTCCGCCGTGACAGATAACGAGAATATCAGGATTCACAGCTTTTGCCGCGTCGTGTATCTGCTGGACTCGTTTAGGTGACTCTTCCAGTGTCAGTGCTGTCCTAGCACCTATAGAGCCCTTTGTTGTCAGCCCCATATGTGCTACCAGAATATCTGCACCTGCCTCTGCCATAAGCCGTGCTTCTTCTTCGTTAAACACGTATGGCGTTGTCAGCATCCCCATTTCATGAGCTATGGCTATCATGTCAACCTCTAGACTATAACCCATTCCTGTCTCTTCCAGATTTTGACGGAACATACCATCTATTAAGCCCACAGTGGGGAAGTTTTGCACACCAGAGAACCCAATATCTATAAGCTGTCTCAGGAAAACGTCCATCAGCCGAAACGGGTCAGTTCCGCACACGCCGGCAAGCACAGGGGTATTTTTCACGACCGGTAGCACTTCACTTGCCATTTCCACCACGATCTGATTGGCATCTCCGTATGGCATAAGTCCTGCTAATGAGCCCCTCCCTGCCATACGATACCTGCCAGAGTTATAGATGATGATGAGGTCAATACCGCCCGCCTCAGCACATTTAGCGGATATGCCTGTGCCAGCTCCACCGCCAATAATAGGTCTGCCTTCATCTACGTTTTTTCTCAATCGCGTAAGAATTTCTTCTCTCGAAAACCGCAAGGCTCAATCCTCCTCTTAAATTTTAAGTTTCACCGTCTTCTGTTAAAAAGATTGTATTCAAAGATGCTTCTTTTATAATTGTTATTTACTTTTTAGAAAAGATAGCATTTCTTTTCAATAAAAAACTAACACAAGTCGTTAATATCTATTTGATATTAGTTGATATTTATTTCCATTCCATCTGGATTTTTGTAGGCTTCATAGAGTTTTGTTACTTCTAAAGCAGTTTCAAGATTGCTTTTTTCAGGCGGAGTATTAGCTAACACACATTCGGCAAAATAGATGATCTCTGGTGCATAACCAAGCATGAAAATTCCTTTATTATAAAGCTGACCCAATGAGAACTCTGGTTCCCAATATATAGGCGCAGTCTCATCTTTTCCAATATAACTACTTGACCGACCATAACCACCAGGACCTCGCTCTCCACGTCGATAATATGTTAATTTGACACCATTTTCAACGACCACATTACATCCAGAACCGATGACCTCTACACGTTCGAGTGAACTTGTGCCGGATTGTCCAGCACAAAGATGCAAACAGCCAATCGCACCACTGACAAAGGTTAAAACAGCAATCGTTCCACCATTGAAGGCCTCTCTCTGAAAATATATGCTCTTAGTCTTGCCCATAAGATAATGTAAAATTGATGCTGGATGACCGATATGATCAAGGAATCCAAGCATTTTTGCGGGATTTTCTCTATTGGCAAAGTTTGGCAAGCTTTGCGGGTAACGGACATATATTGACGCAGGATTCCCAAACTCTTTTGAACTGATGATCTCTTTGGCTTTTGCTATTGCAGTAAAGAAAATTTTCTTAAAACCAACCATAACAAATTTACCTGTCTTTTGACTGACATCGATCATATCTTGGACTTCTTTAACGCTTGATGCTGGCGGTTTTTCTATCCATGCGTGACATCCTGCGTTCATTATGTCAATAGCGAGTTTCGGATATCTTGGAACAGAGTTTTCATAGTTAGTAACGACAAACACAGCATCAAGCGATTCTTTTTCAAGCATCTCTATATGGTTATCATAAGCTGTCTTTGCACCAAAAATTGTCTTATAAGTTTCAGCACGATTCTTATTTATATCGCATACTGCGATAAGCTCTATCGGTGCATATTGAAAAGTTGGATATATGTTTCGGAATGAATGTCCTCCACAGCCAATAAATCCAGCCTTAATTCTCTTTTCGTATTCGAAGTTATATTTTACATACATAGGAACATTCCTTTCATCATCATATCCGATAGGATTATCCGATTTACCTTTATGAGGACATACAAAAAAGTGTTTTCCAGTTGCGAAAATCCAATGTAAATTTCTTGGACTTTGGTTCTACTTCTCCTTCTGTGATTGCCCAATCATATCCTTCTGTTACTAAAAGAAACGACGGCTCTTATACAAAAGATAAGCGTTTGCATGAATATAACTGCCAAAAAAAACAATTAACTTTTGTATAAAAACGGTATTTTTTAACTAACTCCGAGCTTTAATCTCCGCCCAAGTAATGGTAAATTTGCCTTTTGGAAATACAGCAGATATGCCGGTTGCCTTACCTAACCCATTATTCATGATACTCTTAATATCATCCTCAGTCAGAGTAACATTGAAAACAGCGACTTCATCAATGAGAGTCCATTAAAATTACGAGCTCCACCAGGCCAATTTCCTATATAAAAGTTTTTGTCATCATTAAGTATATCACCATCCGCTTCTTTCGTGCCTACCAGTGCACCGTTCGCATAAACACGGATTTTCACTCCGTCATAAGTATACACGACATGTTGCCATTCATCATATACAGCAGAACCACAGAAATATGTTAAATTAACTCCGGTCTTTGTTTGAATACGGCACTGGTAATTACTACTACTTTTAGTTACATAATAACGCGGTGCGGTCGCCCCCAACGCAACGATAGCCATGTCATTTGATGGGGAAGCAGCATTTCTCGGATAAACCCATGCAGAAATTGTAAATTCTTTGGTCGGTTGTAGTCCAGAAGATCCGGAAACGTTTATATAATCATCTACACCGTCAAGCTCTACAGCTTTGCCGAATTTCCCTTCTGACCATTTTGGACCGTTCATGAGTGTTCCGTCAATTTTGTTTTCAGAGAAATCTTTGGCTAAGGTGCCTTTACCATCATCAAACAGCCACATACCGATAATAGTTTTTGGATCTATCCTGGCATAACTCGGCATAGTTAACGCACCAAAGATAAACAAAACAACGATTCCAAACAGTAAAAGTTTCACTTTCATCTTAAACCTCCTTGTCTTGAGAGACAAGTTATTTAATGTAACCGCACTTGGTCATGGTCATCCATTCCGACATCATAATATATATGCCTTCACATCACCCTCCCCAGAAAGTTTATAATCCTGACAGTATCTCTGCCTTTAACTCTCCCTTTTCAATCTCTCCTTACTTGCCTTCTTCTTTAACTCATTGTTGTTAATCCCTAGTCATCATCTTCAACAGCATCTCCACTGCTTTGTCAGCGAAGACCGGGTCGTTGATATTTGCATCAACTTCTACCACTTCTATTCCTTGGACATTCGACTTGATGGCATCAAACATAGCTTTATCCGCATCAGAGTCCCAGAAAGGCTGTCCCTCGCTGTCCAGCATAGATACCCCTTTTTTAGGAAGCAGAAAAGCCACAGGTCCCTTCGCAGCATTAGCCTTCTCAGCGAAAATCTTGCCCATCTTTGCATTTTCTTCGGGAGTGGTGCGCATAAGTGTTACACTGGGATTCCATTCGTAGAACAGACGACCTGCGTATTTCCCAGGCACAGTGTCCTTTGGTCCGAAATTTACCATATCCACACAACCGGGAACGATTAAGTGTGGTATGCCAGCTTTACCCGGTGCCTCCAGACGCTTATCGCCTGCGGAAAAGATGCCGCCACACAGTTCGTCTGCCCATTCCGTGGTAGTAATATCCAACACTGCCTCAACAAGCCCGTCTTCCACAAGGCTCTCCATGGTCTTGCCGCCAGTTCCAGTAGCATGGAACACTAACACTTCGTATCCCTGTTTTGCCAATGCTTCGCGGCATCTATCAACACATGGGGTAGTATTGCCAAACATAGATGCTGTGATGATAGGCTTCTCCTCCAATGGTTTCTCAACTTCGCTTTCCACCATCCCGCATATAGCTCCTGCAGCACGGGTGAATATCTGCCTACTGATGCGGTTTATGCCAGCTACGTCCACAACAGAGGGAAACATGACAATATCCCGTGTGCCCACATACGGACTGGTGTCGCCGGATGCCGCTGTGGAGATCATCACCTTTGGCACACCTATAGGGAGCATGCGCATTCCCGCTGTTATGACGGAAGTGCCGCCGGTGCCTCCCATGCCGATAACTCCATCGAACTGTCCTTCATCAAACAATTGGCGCACTATCTTTGCTACGCACTGGCTCATCGACTTCATTGCCGTGCCACGATCTGCCCTCTGAAGCTCACGTATATCAACCCCACCCGCTCCTGCCACTTCCACATTGGTAATATCTGGATGAATCCATCTGGGATCATATATACCTGTATCAAGAGTCAAAGTTTTGAATCCTCGGGTTTCAATGATTCGTTTGATAAAGGCATATTCCTCTCCCTTTGTATCAAAAGCACCTATAATGAGGATCGTCTTCCCCATATTGAGCACCTCCCGCCACATTTTGAGGTTATCACTCGTCTAACTCGGATCTACGACCTATCACTTTCAGAAAGCTTTGCCAATCTCCGCTCTTTTACTCCCTGAATATGGCGACTAACCAATTCTTCTACTTTCTTCGCATCGCGCATTTTCAGTGCGTTTAGAATATCCCATCGCTCCTTCATAACTTCTCGGACAACTTCTATCTGATGCCCTTCTTGAACTCGGAACGAATGCACCTGGTCTCTAAGACCATCTATGATCTTTTTAAGCCTCAAATTCCTACAATTACTGATTATCAGATCATGTAGCATAGCATCAGCATTTATGGCTTGATCCGGATCATCCTCTAGGGCAGCTTCCGCTTTTTTAAGAATATCTGTCATCTCTTCCAAGTCTTTCTCTGGAATGATTGGTGTGGCAAGACGTGCTGCCAATCCCTCTAATACCATTCGAATATCGTAAATCTCGATGATATCCTGCTCAGAAAGCTTGACTACAAAGGCACCTTTGCGTGGTATTATATCTAACAGGTTATCATGAGCAAGTGCAGATATAGCTTGACGAACAGGTGTCCTGCTTACACCAAGTTTTACAGTTAGTTCATCTTCCTGAAGTTTCTCTCCGGGCTTTATCTCTCCATTGATGATCATCGCTTTAAGGATATCATAGACTTCATTATCCAAATTTTTTCGCAAAATCCCTGTCATATTCTTCTCTCCATTATTATTCACAAACCGTGTTACACACTCAAACAAGTTTCTGAAAAAACGCGATTAACTAAAATGATATAATTTATAAATAATTTTGTATTCATTATACAAAATAAAATCGTATTTGTCAAGAAAAAACGCCTGAGCTCCAGAGATTCTCAATGTAATAACCAAAAACAATGTTAAAGACAATACACGAAGGATTATGGAGAAAATAGGGGGGAATTTGCAATATTGAGTATATGATGTTGACATTCAGACTAATATATACAAAAAACTCCTTTGGGATATAATATATTCCGAAAGGAGGTAGAAAAATGTATAAATATTTATCAAAAAGATTACCAAATTTCTTTAAATTTCACCAGCTTCGAAAGATGATCAATTTATAGAAAACATAAAAATACCAAATACCCGTCTATCGAATTAACATAAATTATAATGTTCCTCAAAAGTTCTTAGTTTTGCATTATGTTGACCATCACATTGATATTGCCAATGATATTCTGTGATTTATATTTTCCTGAAGCTCGCTTCCCAACATCTGAACAGCATAATCAATTCTTACGTTAACATTGGAGATCGGAATTTTAAGGCTTGCACCTAAATTGACTGAATTGCTTGATTGATTAACTTTTTTTACATTATAACCTGCTCTTATCCCGACTGTCTCATTAACAAACCACATTTCGATGCCAGCTTTAACTTTTGTTGTATTGACTCCTCTTTCTTTTCTTGTTCCTCCCTCTAATGATATTGTTGTTGTCTCCAAAACCTCTTTCAATACTGGTTGTTGTGCATTTTTAGCTACCGCAGAAAGCTTATATGCAAGACCAAATTTAATGTTCATTGGTATTCTTTTTTCATCGGATTTTTCTTCGTCAAATTTTGATATTCTTAAATCAACAGGTATAAGGTTTTCTGTTACCAATCCTATGCCCAACTCTGAAATTGGTTTTATAAGTAACCCAAAATCAGCGGTAATCCCGGATTTTGTTTTTTCACCTGAAAAATAATCGTTTTCTTTCACCCATTCTGCCGACTCGTCAAAACCTGTGCTCAACATTTTAATATTCGCGCCTATTGCTAAAATATCTGTGAACCTCTTCGAATAAGATAAAGCGATATTTTTCTCTGAGTATATCTTTGATTCTTCTTGTAAAATACCAAAGCTCATACCAAAACTGCCAAAAGTGTTAAGCGGGATAGCAACACCTACATGATTATAATTAACAATACCAGAATACAGAATTAAGCGTGTAAAGCTAGCATCTACATTTTTGACAAATCCTAACCCAGCTGGATTATATGCTGACGCGTTTGAATCATCTGCGATGGCGACAAAAGCCCCTCCCATACCAGTCGGTCTCGCCCCGATTTCTAAATTGTCAAACGCACAAAATGATATATTATTTAGCAGTAGCAAAAAACTTGTAGAAAATAATATTATAAATACCTTTTTCACCAAACGAAAACTCCTTTCCATCTAAATTACATAAACAATTGGTCAATGTTTTTATATTGCCCAAATATCAAACAATTTTTCCGAATTGTTGCAATGTTTTTAGATATTCTCTTTATCCCTTTTAGTTTTTGTCGCGTTGGACCTTAGATAAGCAATGATAAAAGGATCAAGATCGCCATCCATTATACGATCAACATCGCCAAATTCTACACCAGTCCTCAAATCCTTGATCATACGATATGGATGGAAGACATAAGACCTTATCTGACTGCCAAACGCTATATCACGTTTTTCGCCTTGTATCTTCGCCATTTCCTCAGACTTTTTTTGCATTTCAAGTTCATAAAGCCTTGCCCGTAAGACCCTCATCGCTGTTTCACGGTTTTTATGCTGTGATCGCTCATTTTGACATTGTGCAACTATACCCGTTGGTATATGTGTTATTCTGACTGCTGAATCCGTCTTATTTACATGTTGACCGCCAGGACCGCCAGAACGAAATGTATCTATTCGGAGATCTGATTCATTGATCTGGATGTCTATATCATCCTCTATCTCAGGGATAACCGATACTGACGCAAAAGATGTATGTCTTCTGTGATTGGCATCAAACGGAGAAAGTCTAACGAGACGATGAACACCTATCTCTGCTTTAAGATAACCGTAAGCATATTCGCCATTAACAACAACCGTAACGCTCTTTATCCCAGCCTCATCTCCTTGAAGCATATCAATTATCTCAGTGCGAAAACCTTTACTTTCACACCAACGTAGATACATTCTCAGAAGCATATCAGCCCAATCCTGTGACTCTGTTCCGCCAGCCCCTGAATGAATTTCTAGTATAGCGTTGTTCCTATCGTGAGGACCATTAAGCATTAACCTGAATTCAAGTTGGTCAAGCTCTTTTTCAAGCTTTGAAAGTTCATCTTGTATTTCATCGTTTAGCGATTCGTCTTCCTCCGATTCCGCTAGTTCCAAAAGCGTCTCAATATCCTCTGCATGAGTTTTAAGCTTGTTAAAAAATTCAATATCCGCCTTCAAACGTGCAATTTTCTGCGAAACCTCTTGAGCCCTTGAAGGATTATCCCAAAAATTTGGATCAGACATCTCTTTTTCTAATTTTTCTACTTCTTTCTCTTTGTTACTGATGTCAAAGAAGACCTCCTGCCCCCATCACTCTTTCTTTTATCTCTTGAGTTGTGGAGCGTATCTCTGCTAACATTTAAACCTCCTTGTTTTTTTATATATTTTTTATAGTCAAGCCACCATACTTGAATTATGAAGAATAGTAATACAACCAAACACGTCCAAGGGAAATAATCGCCATGTTTAGTATAAAAAGTCCCTGATTGATGAATTCCAACATCCCCGACCAAATAGCCATCTTCATTTTCCTTTGGATCAAGTTTTTGTGTTACTCTTCCGTAAAGATCAATTATACACGAAATCCCATAATTAGCACAACGAAAAACAGACGTCCTATTTTCCACAGCCCTGAAAGGTGCCATTGAAAAATGTTGTTCCGCTGCAAATGTGCCGATAAACCAAGAGTCATTTGTAATTATACAAATAGCATCTGCCCCATTATTTATGAATTTCCTAGATATTTCCGGAAACACCGATTCAAAACATATGGGAACGCCTATGTTTGCATAAGGCGTCCGAAAGACAGTGTATCTGTTTCCGCTGTCAAAATCAGATATACCAACAACCAAATTCCTTATCTTTTCAGGCAGATATTGTTTGAAAGGAAAAGATTCACTTATAGGCACAAGATGAATTTTGTCATATTTATCAATTATATCGCCTTTTGGATCAAGTAAAAACGCTGAATTGTATACTTTATATCCTGGATGTGTAAGCTCATAGGATATAGCACCCATAAGCAAATATGTATTCCATCTTGACAACAGAAATTTTATTTTATCATATTCCTCACTTGCAGGAAACATAAGTTGTGGGACTGCTGTCTCAGGCCAAACTATTAGGTCAGGCTTTTCATCTACCGCCCTGTAAGTTATATCAATATACTTTTCGAATATCCAGCCTGATTTATCCCCCCAAGAAGCCATTTTATCTTTTTGCTTAATATTCCCTGGTATCAGAGCAACTTTTATCTTCTCTGATTCAATAGGACGTGATGAGACGATCAAACCATATACAAGGCAAACGATCAGAATCCCAGTAGGGATGATCATTGATTTAACAGATGATCGCCAATTTTTTATATCATTTATAAATACAACAATTGAGGCGTTGAGCAAAACTATCACAAAACTAACACCATATACGCCAAATATAGATGCGATCTGGATCATTGGGATATTTGCCCATTGCGTATATCCCAAACTAGCCCAAGGCAACCCAGAAACGATATGCCCACGAAGCACTTCTAACCCTGTCCAAAATACTGCCACTAAAAAGATATAAGCCAATTTGTATTCAAAAGATTCTATACTAATCGATTTTAGCCAATGTCTAGAAATAAAGTTCACCGACACTGTCCACAAAAAAACATAACAGGCTAGGTATAGCGAAAGGACAAGATACCCAAGCGTAACCCAAAATATGGTTGAAAAAGGGATAAGTATCATTATCCAATACATAATACCGCCAAAATATATTATCCCTGTTATAAAACCTAACCAAAGGGATTCTTTCCAATCAGCATCTCTTATAGCGAACAAAATTGGAACAAGTGCAAACCAAGAGAGTATTGAAAGGTTAAATTCAGGAAATCCCAAGACAAGCAATGCCCCAGAAAGTATTGCTAACAAATATTTATATTTCCTTTTCAATATTTTCTCCTTTTTCTGCTGATGATATAACAAATTCTGAACAATCTCATTATAGAATTTCCTTTGTTATTGCTTCTATCTCTTCTTTAGCATTATCGAGTCTAGCGTTCGCGCAATCAAGCCATTCTTCATGTTTATCGATCTTCCTCTTCAAGTTACATATTACCTTTGATACTGCGCTTGGAGCAGGTCCTCCAATGTGATCTTTTAAGCGAACGTTTCTCTCTGGAACGCTAAGGCTATCAAAATCATTTTTGTCTACTAACAGATCAAGCCCTTCATCTTTCAACGCTTTGTTTAATGCAAAAAGTGTGATCTCTCCTTCTATTTCAGATAATTTGACAGCATCGGCAACAATATGATATGCCTGTCTGAAAGGTAATTTAAACTTTCTTGTGAGATAATCCGCGACATCGACGGCATTTAGAAATCCGGACATAGCTAATCTTCTCATAACATCTTTATTTACCTTCATTGTCTTTATAATTTCCCTTATTACAACAGGTGCTAATTCACATTCAGATATGAGGTCAAATATCAGGTATTTTGTATATTGGCTATCGCGATTATAGCCCGATAAACTTCCTTTGGCTATTTCAAAAATTGCCTGTGTGATGCCATGTGCAATCGCTGTCTTTGCCCTGGTCACTTCCAACGAAGCAGGATTTCGCTTTTGCGGCATTATTGAACTTCCGCCAACGAACCTATCATCTAATCTGATCATATTTGCCTCTGTTGTTGTCATAAATATAATGTCTTGACAAACAATGCTGAGATGATTCATCATAAAGCTGATCGCAGATGCCATCTCTGCTTCTGCCTCCCATCTTGACGATACACAGTCAATACTGTTTTCCTGCACACTATCAAATCCCAAGAGTCGAGTTGTCAATTCTCTATCAAGTTTCCATGATGTCCCGTATCCAGCAGCAGAACCTAGTGGATTGATGTTTATGATGGAATATGCAAATTCAAACCGTTTTATATCCCTTTCAAGTGCTTGGGCATAGGATACCAACAGATGGGCAAAAGTTGATATAGTCGCGTGTTGGTAATGTGTAAATCCGGGCATAATTGTTTCAAGATGATTTTCTGCAATGCATAACAGGACATCTATGAGTTCTATTAAATTGTCTACCATCAAAAGTGTTTTATCTCTGAGAAACATCCTCATATCACATACTATCTGATCATTGCGACTACGCCCAGTATGTATTTTGCGTCCTATTTCTTGATCGAAGTTCTCTATGATATAGCTTTCAATATTCATATGCACATCTTCTTTTCTAGGATCAAGCTTAAATTCTCCCTTCTCGTATAACTCTCTGATTTTTCGTAAGGATGAAAGTATTACCCTTATATCGTCTATACTGAGTATGCCCTGTTTATAAAGCATTATATTGTGAGCAGTTGTATTCCAGATGTCATAAGGTACTAAAATCTCATCAACCATAGGGATAGATTTTACATCTCTTCCAGCAGAATACATAACCGCGAGTTCCTCAGGTTTCCCTGACAACCTATGTCCCCAAACAACACCCATTAAAAGCCCTCCTGTCTAATTATTTGATGATGGAGATACAAAAAGCGTTTTTTCATTCGTATACACAACAAAACCCGGTTTTGCCCCTTTCGGTTTCCTAACATACTTAATCCATGTATAGTCAACTGGCACAACGCTCGAATGTCTTGCCTTGCTGAAATTCGCTGCGATGACCGCTGCTTCTAGCAAAGTTTTTCTTGGAATGTCAGGTCTTTTCTCAGGATTCTTTATGACAACATGTGAGCCTTCAATCTGTTTCGCATGTAACCACATATCGTTTGGCGAGCTTTCATATTTAACAAGCAAGTCATTTTCCTTATCGTTCCTGCCGACATATATTAAAAAATTCTCCGACGATCTAAACCTTCTAAAAGGCAGAGATTCTTCTTTGACCTTCTTTGTATCAATAGATTTCTCTTTGATAAGTTTCCTCTTCGTCAATTCAGACCTTATTTCATAAAGTCTGTCCATATCTTCTGCGGATTCTATTCTTTGAATTACATTTATAAGATAATTCAATTCAGTTTTGTTTTTATCTGACAATTTTACCAATATATCCCTGCTTTTTTTGGCTTTCTTGTATTTCTCAAAATATCTCTGTGCGTTATCCGATGGACTGATCCGCTCATCTAGTTCTATCGTGATATTGGGACTATCGGGATCGTAAATATTAGGTAATGAAACCTTTTTTTGACCTCGTTTTAGATTGCTCAAATTGGCGATCAATATGTCACCTTTCATCTTTAACGTTTCTGCTTCTTCTGCTATTTTCATCTGTTCATCTATCTGATCTTGTTTGTCCTCAAGCTCAGCGATCTTTTTTCTAACCGCTTGGATAAGCGAACTTCGTTCCGTATTATAGTGTTCCTTTGCTATTAGATGTTGATAGTAATATTCAAGTGCTTTACTTATAGAATCAAAGTCCTTCCTCTCCAAATCATTATTTATAAAAAGATCAATAGCTTCTACCGATCTTATATCGCCATATCCATCAATTGTGATGTGCGGAGAATACTTTGAATTTGATATGATGGACCTGATATGATCAAAAGCTTTAAATAAAGACTCAATAGAATTATCATCAGATATCGCAATGATATTATCTGCAAGTGAAGGGCTCATCCCTTTAACATATTTAATTAAACTATTTTTTGTATTCTTGTCATTTTCGTCGACAATTTTCACAAATGTATCCTCATCAATTTTGAAAAAATCATATAACTGACTTGATGGTGGGGATTGATACATTTCTCCGGGCAATATCTGCCGATATCTGCTTATGTTTTCGTCAATATGTTTCATGCTTTCTAGAATTTTATTTGTGTTTCCATCTATCAAAATAACATTGCTATGTTTCCCCATAAATTCGCCGATAAGTATTTTCGGTGCAAGCTCAATGATATTCTCTGGTGGAATAATATGTATCCTTATTATCCTGTCAAATTCAACTTGTTCAATTGATGATATTTTGCCCCTGCGAATATGTGTATTGATAAAATCGGAAAAATGCCAACGTTTATTTGTTTCCAATGGTGTTTCTATCAGATGTATCCTCGCATATACGGGATGTATTGAAAAAAGAAGATTAAAGGTCTCTCCATTGTTGAGTATCTTTAAGCTAAATTCGTTAAAAGAAGACTGTTGGACATCTAGTATCTGCCCGCCTAATATTCTTTTGTTTAACTCTGATACAACAGCGTTTAACATCAAACTGTCAAAAGACATATTTATTCCCTAGATACTTATATGAGTTGATATTTAAGTCTACCCTTGAAGTTTCTAATTTCTAATTTGATTTTTTAACAATCAAAATTATATTATAAAATGAGACAAAATGCAAATACGATTGTCTCTAAAAATCGAGTGCAATTCAAATTTTAGGCAATTCCAAATAACTAGAACGATAACTTAACCAGTAGTCCTCCCATTC
>FWPV01004844.1_pt1 | contig 27668 bp, 28 predicted proteins | sample 2228371 | NCBI WGS metagenome assembly FWPV01 (sample SAMEA103939776, study PRJEB20133) | metagenome
TTGAGGAAGGAATAATATTTCAGAGAAGGGGAGAAAACTCAACATTATTTTTACCTTTTAAAGCCCATTCATAGTATAAATACATCCGTTTATGCGTGTTATTTTATTCCTGTGTTTTTTCATCATCTATATTTTATCCCCTCATCACTTGCAGGCTATTTTAATTATTTCAATTTTCTTGTTTTCCTTTAGAAATATTGTTTTCGATTGCAAGGCATTTCTTTTATGATTCGGGGTTATCTATGAGCAGCCTTGACATGCAAAGTAAGCCCTAATGCCCGTAGAACCTTCATTACAGTAACAAATTCAGGATTCCCTTCAGGGGAAAGAGCTTTGTAAAGACTTTCACGGCCCAATCCTGTTTCACGTGCAATTTCTGTCATCCCTCTGGCACGTGCTATATCTCCAAGAGCAGCGGAAATCAAGGTAGGATCCCCATCATCAAGAACAGCCTCAAGATAAGAAATAATATCCTCTTCAGTTTCAAGGTGTTCTACCACATCCCAGGGGCGTGTTTTTGTTTTTTTAAGTTTCATAGTAATATCCTCCTATAAATTACGTACTAATTCTAAAGCTGTTTGAATATCTTTCAGTTGAGTGCGTTTGTCACCACCTGCAAGCAGAATTACCACTTCACGACCTCGTTGGGAAAAATACACCCGGTAGCCAGGTCCATAGTCAATGCGCAGTTCAGAAACACCCTCACCAACTGGTTTAACATTACCGGGATTGCCTAAAGAAAGGCGTCGAATACGTGCATTAATCCGGGCTCTGGCCTGTTTATCTCGCAGGTTGGCAAACCAATCTGAGTATTCTTCAGTCTGGCGTACCTCTATCATATTCATATCGTATCCTAAAGGATACATAAAGTCAATTATTTCATTCCGTAAAGTTGTTATGCCTATCAATTAAACGGAAAATGCTTTTAGAAGAGGGGGCAAAAACTGGGGCTTTAATATTTACGAAAGTAATTTTATCGGGGTATAAATTTTTATGGCAAGACCTTTTAGGGTGCAATACCCCGAATCAGTTTAAGGAAATAAGGGAATAAAGGGGGACACTAAGACAACTAAAGATGGATGTGCTTTACAGAATTGGTGGGATGAAAGGGGTAGAAATAGGCAAGATATTTGAAGTAAACTATAGCACAGTGAGTCAGGAAGAAAGCGGTTAAGGGAAAAGTTACAAAAGGACAGAAAGCTTAGAAAGTTGTTAGGTCTAATTGAACAGAATCTGTCAATATGAAAGAAATGACCCATTTTCTTACATTTTCTTTAGACCATTTTCTTCTGGATTATACAGATTACATTATCAAGGATATTAAAGAATAAATACGGAGAGGGGTTGTCTACTCCAAAATGGAAAATTTGCCTTTGAAAGGATATCTGAAAAGATTAGAGAAGTCATAAGTAGGAGAATTGTTCATGCCTGAGTTTGAAAGGCTTAAAGAGATATTTAGGAATTATCCTTACATAGCTTCAGCATATCTTTTTGGCTCTCAAGTCTCAGGCAGAATAGGACCTATGAGTGATATAGACATAGCAATTCTTTTAAAAAATAGTTCTCCAAAAGGGAGAGAACTGATGCACGAGATGGACTATCTATCTTACAGGATTGAAGATGCCTTAAGTGCAGGTGAGGTTGATTTAATAATCCTGAACACCCAGGGACTAATCTTTCAGCATAATGTCTTGAGGACCGGGAGACTCATTTACGATGCTGATCCGGCATTCAGGATAGGCTTTGAAATGAAGGCAATTTCTAATTTCTGCGACTTTGAACCAACACTGAGATTCATGGAAAAATTTCATTTCCAAGGGCGAATAAGGAGGTGTGCACGCCTATGATTCAGAGGGATGTCCAGACAAAGATTGATGTTATTCTTGACAATCTTGAGAAATTGAATTCTTTAAAGACAAAAACATATGAAGACTTTATCTCAGATTTCAGAAATATAAACTCAGCGCTTCATTTGCTCCAGACCTCTATACAGGCACTCCTTGACATTGGCAGTTATATTATTGCTTCCCTTGGCCTGAAGACGCCTAATACTAATACAGAAATTATAAAGATATTGAGCGAGGCCGGTCATATTGCTAAAAATAAGGCAGAGACCTATATAAAAATGAGTAAGTTCAGAAACAGAATCGTATATCTTTACAACCACATAGACACTGAGGACCTTTACAATATTCTTGTAAATGAACTGAATGATATAAAAGATTTCTATGTAAACCTGCTTAAGATTATTGATGAACATAAAGAGTAGTGTAATTTTCAAAATTATTTTTACACCTGAACACAGGAATAAAATATCCTAAAAATGTGGTGGGATGTTAATTTAAATAATCTTATTGATTTTAAGAAGTTTTCTGAGATTTTATTAAAAAACTTTTGACAATACGGGAATCTAACCAAGGAGGCAATTATGGATATAAAATCATTTGTCAACAGAAAAGCACTGGAAGCTAAAGAAGGAGCAAAAATTCTTGCCAAAGCATCTTCAAAACAGAAGAATTCTGTCTTGATTTCTATGGCAGACGCTTTACTGAAAAGAACAAAGGATCTTATTGCTGAAAACAAGAAAGATATTAAGTTTGCACAGGATAAAGGACTTTCGAAAGCTTTAATTGATAGACTTACACTGACTGATAAACGCATAAATGAAATGGCTCAGGGTTTAAGAGAAGTTGCCGCTCTGCCAGATCCTGTTGGTGAAATAGTAAAAATGTGGCAGAGGCCAAATGGTATGACTGTCGGAAGAATGCGAGTACCAATAGGAGTTATCGGTATTATTTATGAGTCCAGACCTAATGTAACAGCAGATGCTGCAAGCCTTTGCGTGAAAGCAGGGAATGCAGTGCTTCTCAGAGGCGGTTCCGAAGCAATTAATTCAAACCGAGCTATTGTAAAAGTTTTAAGAGAAGTTGCAAAAAAAGAAGGTCTTCACGAAGGTGTTATTACATTCATTGATATACCTGACAGAGATGCTGTTATGGAGATGCTTAAACTCGAGGGGATTGTGGATTTAATAATACCGAGAGGCGGAGAAGCTTTAATAAGAGCTGTAACCGAGAATTCAAGAATTCCTGTGCTCAAGCATTATAAAGGCGTGTGCCATGTGTTTGTTGACAGGGATGCTGACCTTAAAATGGCAGAAGAAATATGCTTTAATGCAAAAGTTCAGAGACCCGGCACATGCAATGCTATGGAGACAATGCTTGTAGATAAGAAAATAGCCAGGACATTTTTGCCGGGTATGCTTAAAAGATTCAAAGATACAGGTGTTGTAATAAAAGGCTGCAATCTCACAAGAAAAATAGTTCCTTCTATTGAAAAAGTGGAGGATGATGATTTCTATAAAGAATATCTTGATTTAATTCTTAATGTAAAGATAGTCGATGGCATTGAAGATGCTATGGAACATATATCGCGCTATAGCTCCGCACATTCAGATGCGATTGTGACAAATGATTATGCAAAGGCAATGAGATTTTTAAGGGAGGTGGATTCATCCGCTGTTTTTGTTAATGCTTCTACAAGATTAAATGATGGTTTTCAATTTGGTCTCGGCGCTGAAATAGGTATATCTACCGATAAAATACATGCAAGAGGTCCCATGGGACTCGAGGAACTGACATGTACGAAGTTTATTGTTTTTGGAAACGGACAATTAAGAGAATAAAAAAGCGATGGAAGAAATATCTATAAGGAGTATATGAAAGCAGGAATTTTTGGTGGTACTTTTAATCCTGTACATTACGGACATTTAAGAACTGCGGAAGAAGTCAGAGAATATCTTGGATTTGATAAAATATTGTTCATTCCATCCAGGAAACCTCCTTTAAAATCAAAAAATATCGCAGAACCTGAACACCGTATTGAGATGGTCAGGCTTGCGATTTCAGATAATCCTTTTTTTCAGCTTTCTGACATTGAATATAAAATTCCTGGCAAGTCCTATACTGTAAAGACTATCCTTGCTCTCAAGAAACAATATCCAGCCAGTGAATTTCATTTTATTCTTGGAATAGATGCATTTCTTGATCTCCCAAACTGGTGGCATCCCGAGGAACTTATCAGTCTGATCGATTTTGTGATTCTTCCCAGACCTGGATTTAGTATTTCTTTACTGAAAAACTCTCCCTTTTTAATGACGAACCAGAAGAAAATGAAAGATTTCGAAAAATCATCTAAAAGATACCTTGAAGTTAAACTGAAGAACCGCAGACAGGCTGTTATTCTTAAGGTTACACCCCTTGAAATATCCTCTACCGAAATAAGAAGTCATATAAAGTTAAATAGAAGCATAAAATATCTATTGCCTCAAGATGTACAATCCTATATAATTAGTAATAAACTATATAAGTGAGATTTCAGGATAATTTTATTTTCTATAAAGAAGGGAGGGAAGGACTTTAGAAAGCAAAGATAAAGTTTTAATAGCTGCAAAAGCAGCATCTGAAAAAAAAGCAAAAGATGTTCAAATCCTCGATTTACAAAACCTGACCACAATTACAGATTATTTCTTAATCTGTTCAGGAGATAGCATCACTCAGGTTAAAGCAATTCAGGAGCAAATAGAAGAAAAACTTAAAGAATCAGGGATAAGACCGCAAGGAATTGAAGGTTTGAGATATGCTCACTGGGTGCTTATGGATTATGGAGATTTTATAATACATATTTTTGAGGAAGAGACCAGATCTTTTTATGAGCTTGAAAAACTCTGGATTGATGCAAAAAAAATACCACTGGAGTAATAAAATAAATCCATGAGTAAATTTGGGGTTTTTTTATTAATCCTGTTTCTGGCAATTCTTGCCCTCTTTGCGATTTATAATCAGAACATAACAATTGTCAAAATTCCTTTTGGCAAAGCTTATGAAACACCTGTTATTGCCCTTATTCTTATGTCAGTTGCAGCAGGTTCGTTTGCAATGCTCCTTGTTTTTATTTTCAGGGACACAAAAAAGTTCATAGATACATACCAGTATCAGAAAAAACACAGAAGAGATGCAAAGATACAGGAATTATATTCAAAAGCTCTGAATTACAATCTTGCACACCATAACAGGACTGAAGCAAAATCATTATTAAAAGAAATCTTGAACGAAACCCCTGAACACCTGAATGCTTTATTACAACTCGGCAATATCTCTATAGTTGAAGAAGATTTCAATCTTGCAAAGGAATATTTCCAGAGAGCAAAAGAGATAAGCCCGAATAATCTGGATGTTCTATTTTCAATGGTTCAATTAATGGAAAAGACAGGAAGATTAACCGATGCTATCAGGTATCTGGATGAAATACTCGATATAGATGGTGAAAATCTCGAGGCTCTCTATAAAAAGAGGGAATTTCTCGAAAAACTTGAAAGATGGGATGAGATTGTCCCGGTTCAGAAGTTAATCTTTAAAAATGAGAATGATCCGAAATTAAAAACAAGAGAAAGATTAAATCTTGTCGGATATAAATATGAGCAGGGTAGAAACTATCTCGAAAATAATGAGCTCGAAAAAGCTCAAAAAGCTTTCAGGACTGTTTTAAGACTCGATAAAAATTTTATCCCTGCAACACTAGATCGGACCGAAACTCTTCACAGCAAAGGAAATTCTGTTGATGCAGTAAATCTTCTTGAAAAAACATTTGAACAAACATCTTCAATGACTATACTTCTGAGACTCGAAGACCTTTTGATCAGCATTGGAGAACCTTTGAAGTTAATCAGAATATATAAGAATAATATATCAAAAAGTCCGGGTGAAATCACATATAAATTCCTTCTTGCAAGACTTTATTACAGACTCGAAATGATTGATGACGCATTTGATGTAATAACATCTGTCGATATGTCAGGACTTTCAAATCCAGCTATATACCAGCTTAAAGGAAATATTTATCTGAAAAGAAATCAGATAGAAAAAGCTGTACATGAATTTAAGAATGCACTGGAATCAGATGAATGTGCACCCGGTATTCTGTATATATGCCATGATTGCGGGAACTCGTCATCCAATTGGGATGGCAGATGTTCGAATTGCAAAAAATGGAATACTTATTATCTTAATCTTTTTACAAGGGAGTTGCCTGAAATTGGAAGAAAAGTATAATCCCCAAGCAGTTGAGTTAAAATGGCAAAAATATTGGGCAGATAAAAATCTTCATAAAACAGAGTTATCTGCCAGAAAACAAAATTTTTATTGTCTTGAAATGTTTCCTTACCCATCAGGCGAGATACATATGGGACATGTAAGGAATTATTCTATAGGAGATGTCATAGCCAGATATAAGAAAATGCGTGGCTTTAATGTGTTGCATCCAATGGGCTGGGACTCTTTTGGCCTTCCTGCTGAAAATGCTGCGATTAAACATAATGTTCATCCTTCTGACTGGACATATAGGAATATAGAAAAAATGAAGAGCCAGCTCAATAGAATGGGATTCAGTTATGACTGGGAAAGAGAAGTAACAACATGTAACCCCGAATACTATAAATGGAATCAGTGGTTTTTCCTGAAAATGTTAGAAAAAGGACTTGCATATCGTAAATATTCTTATGTTAACTGGTGTCCTTCCTGTGCAACTGTTCTTGCCAATGAACAGGTTATAGATGAAAAGTGCTGGCGTTGCGATAGCCTGGTAATTCAGAAGAAACTCGAGCAGTGGTTTTTTAAGATAACACAATATGCTGAAGAACTTTTACTCGGTTGTGACGAACTTACTGGCTGGCCTGAAAGAGTCGTGCTCATGCAGAAAAACTGGATTGGCAAAGGAGAAGGGATAGAGGTTGATTTTGAGATTGAAGGAACAGACGAAAAACTAAGGATTTTCACAACAAGGCCTGATACATTGTTTGGAGTGACTTTTATGTGTGTAGCACCCGAACATCCTGTTCTTGAAAAAATGCTTTCTGATACAAGCGCTCTTGAATCGCTTAAATCAAAATATGGCAAGGAGACCGAAAAAATTGGTTTTTTTACAGGCTATCACGCAATTAATCCAATGAATGGTAACAGAGTTCCAATTTATGCTGCAAATTTTGTACTTATGGAATATGGAACTGGTGCGATTATGTCTGTACCTGCTCATGACCAGCGTGATTTTGAATTCGCAGAAAAATATAATCTTCCTGTTAAGGTAGTAATAATTCCTGAAGGAGGATCTGATATAAGCAATCAAGAATCCATGAGCCTGAATGAAGCTTATGAAGAAGAAGGAATTCTTGTCAATTCAGGTCAATTTACAGGTATGAATAGTATAAAAGCAAAACAGGAAATTATGAAATATATTGAGGAAAAGAATCTTGGCAGAAGAGTCATTAATTATAAACTCCGCGATTGGGGTATATCCAGGCAGAGATACTGGGGAACACCCATACCTGTAATTTACTGTGATAAGTGCGGCGTCGTCCCTGTGCCTGAAAAAGATTTACCTGTAATACTACCAGAAGATATAAAAATAACAGGAAAAGGCAGTTCACCTTTACTTGAGTCCGAAGAATTTCTAAACACTAAGTGTCCGATGTGCAATGCAAATGCAAGGCGTGAAACCGATACCATGGACACATTTGTAGATTCATCATGGTATTTCATAAGATACTGCTTTAAAAAAGGAGATATTGATTTATACTCTGAACTTAAATCCCCTGATTCTGAGCTCAACAGATGGATGCCTGTTAACCAGTATATTGGTGGTGTTGAACATGCTGTTTTACACCTTCTTTATTCACGATTCTTCACACGTGTTATTAGAGACCTGGGACTTATTAATATAAGCGAACCCTTTCAGAATCTTCTGACTCAAGGGATGGTTATCAAAGATGGCGCAAAGATGTCCAAATCAAAAGGGAATGTAGTTGATCCTAATTATCTTATAGAGAAATATGGTGCAGATACATCAAGGCTCTTCTCCCTTTTTGCTGCTCCTCCTGAAAAAGATCTTGACTGGTCTGATAAGGGTGTCGATGGAGCATATAGATTTTTAAATAGATTATGGAATATTGTTTTCAAATATCACCAAAAATTTCAGAATCAGAAAAAATTGCAAATAAAGAGCATCTCTGACCTTCAACCTTCTTCTGTACCATTATACAGAAAAGCACATCAAACTATAAAAAAAGTCACAACAGATATTGAAAGAGAATACCATTTTAATACTGCCATTGCGTCATTGATGGAGCTTGTAAATGAAATATATGCCTTTGAACCTGATTCAGAAGAAAAGCTTGAAGTTCTACGTTTTGCGATTGAAACAGTTCTTTTGCTTCTATCACCATTTTCCCCCCACATTGCAGAGGAATTATGGGAAGCGATAGGGAATAAACCGAGCATATTCGAACAGAAATGGCCTGAATGGGATGAAATAGCTGCAAAAGAAGAGCAGATAGAACTCGTTGTTCAGGTTAATGGGAAAGTTCGTTCAAAAATTATGATTAATGCGGGGATCCCGGATGATGAAATTGAAAAAATAGCACTCGATGACCGAAAGATAAGGGAGATAATCGGTGGAAAAGATATAAAAAAGATTGTAGTTGTAAAGGGAAAGCTTGTGAATATAGTAATCTAAAATAACAGAAATGCATTTAGAATAATGCAGATGTTGTAAAAAAATTATTTTTAGATACGTTTGTTATTTGTCTGGAATAAAATTATCGAGTTAAAAAATTTTGAGCAGAGGCTATATTATTCAGGTTAAGGTATAATATGAAAATGAAAAACTGTATAAAGAATATTAGTTATAAAATACAAAAATCTTCTTGCTTTTTATTCTTGATTTTAATAATTTTTATACTCTCATATTTTTCAGGTTGCGGATATTCATTACATAAAAAATCCGAATTACCATTCGATGCAATTCAAATAACAAGGATTGAGAACAGGACCCTTGAACCCAAGCTTCAGGACAGACTTTATAATGCAATAACTACAGAATTTCTTAAACAGGGAATATCTGTACAAAAAAATACCGGATACAAGCTTGATGGAATAATTAAGAAGTTTGAATTAAAAGTTCTATCCGAGAAATCTGATGTGGCAGTTGAGTATGAAGTTACTATTATTGGTGATTTCAGACTTATTGACCCTGAAGGAAAGATAAAAGAATTCAGGGATATCGGTTCTCCTTTTATTGTTTCCTTTTCTGGAACAGGATTGTTAAATGAGCTCATAGCAAATAAAGAGAATATTACTGAAAAAGCCGTAAAAGATATGGCAGCAGATGTTGTTGCAGCTATTATATACAGATGAGCTATCAGGCATTTTTAAATGAGATAGAAAAGGGTCTTCCTTCAAACGTTTATTTGTTATATTCTTCGGATTCATTTCTTATCAGGGAAGCGATAGAAGCCATAAAGAAAATTGTTCCTGATAACGATAGAGACTTTAATTTCCATGTTTTCGATCTCTCAGATGAAGATGTCCCTTCAATTCAACAGATTCTGGACATTACCAATACATTCTGTTTTTTTGGAAGCCGTAGATTTACATTGTTAAGCGGCAATATTCTGAAGATTTCAAAAAAAGACATTGAAAAGTTAAACGCATATATTTCATCACCGTCACCTTCATCAGTATTAATATTGCTCCATAAAGGGGGTATTAAAAAAGATGCTTTAGAAAAATTCGGGATTAAAAAACATATATCGCTTGACATAAAAGAACCCGATATCCCTGAATGGATAAAAAAACGCTTGAAAATGAAGGGGCTGGAGATTTCTGATGATGCAGTCAGCTGTTTGATAGCTAACTCAGGAATAGATTTAGGACTTCTTGCCTCCGAGATAGAAAAAATTTCCATGCTGGGTAAAAAGAAGCTAACTTATAATGATATTTCAGATATTGTTGCCGGGGGTAGATTATATAATGTTTTTGACCTTGTTTATGCTATAAGCGCAAAAAATACTGATAAGGTTTTCAAAATTTACAAAAACCTCAAAGAAACAATCGACGATTATAGTAGCCTTATAGGTGCATTGAACTGGCAATACGGTAGAAGTCTTCTCAGCTCTAAAAATAGAGAAGGAAGCAGCCTATCAATGAAAATATTTGAACTCTTAAATAAAGTTGATATTGATTTAAAAAGCTCAGGAAGAAATTTTCCTGTTGAATATCTTCTTATTAAGCTGCTCCGGCTTCAGGAAGATCGGTTTTCTGTAAAATAGCATTAACCTTCTTTGAAAGACGAGAAATCTTTCTTGAAGCAGTGTTTTTATGAAGAACACCCTTTGATGCTGCCTTGCTTATAGCTTTTATTGCATTTTTAAGCTCTTTTGCTGATTCCTCAATGTTCTTTGCTGAAATAGCAGCCTCTACTTTTTTAACAATGCTTTTGATAGTTGTTTTGATAGATCTGTTCTTAATATTTCTTTTTTCAGCCTGTCTTGCTCTCTTCATAGCAGACAGATTTTTCTTTGGTCTTGCTTTTGCTGGCAACTCTAATCCTCCTTATTTATTTAAAAGTAAATAATAACACACAATGTGGTAGTAAAATCAATATCTTTTTAATGTGACATTTACCCGATAATGCGGATGTTGCGAAAAAATTTATTTTTCGTTACAACAACCCCCTTAATCCCCCTTTTCTAAGGGGGAATGTTTGAGGTTTCATTTTTAGGACATCCTTTATTCCCCCTTTGTTAAGGGGGTTAGGGGGTTGTTACCCTTTGTTAAGGGTAACAACAAAATTTGTAAGATTATCAAGTTAAATTAATTTTTGAGCAACGTCTGTGTTATTGTGGTTAATTGCACTTTTCGGTTTTATTAATTATATTTCAGCTTCTATGCAAAGTATCCAGTAATTCGATGGATTATTCTTTATCTTTTCCAACATTTTTTCGGAAATCCAGTGAGAATCCTCTTCAAGATTATAAAAATAAGTATCTATTCCAAAAAAACCATCCATAAAATGTGTGATTACATGCAACATCTTGGTCTTGTATCCCTGTGGCAAAGCTATTATATCATCAAGACTTAAAATATTCTCTGATTTTATTTCCTCCGATAACCTGTAAATTATCTGACGGTTTTTTGAAATGGCTGCCTGTAGCCTTTCATTAAAATTCTCATCAATCGCAGAAACAGCAGAAGATTCGAGCATCTGAATATTTGAATAACGGACCAGTTGATAGCGCTCAAAAAAAATTAAAACCCGTTTTCTGGCTGAATCAAAGTCAGAGCCTTTCACAAGAATTTCATGATAATATTTTGATTTCCCGAGATCAAGCTCTCTTGATAAAATATCGTGTGTTTTCATTTTATACTATTTTATCTTAAATGGTTGATTATTTTCATTTAATGTAGTGTCGTATGCCAGGCTCTGGACATCCCTTGCTTCACAGTGCATTACTGTTGGCAGTCATGCTCTCATCATAGCAGCCACTAAAAGACTACACTATTCAGTTTATTAATACTAAAAACAGGAATATATGCGAAAAATACTAATATATTATGTTAATATGTATGACTATGAACAAAATAAAGCTCATTTCTTTTAATAAAACAAAGAGATTTTCAATTAAGGATAGAAAAAGCAAGGTTTCTCTAATATCACAGGCCTCTGTTTTCAATAAAGGAGAGACTTTCAAAACATTTATCGAAAAATTACCAGATATTCTTGCTGCAAAGGATTTTAAATCTGTAGTAGATTCTGTTGTTCTGGCAAGAAATAATAATAAACATGTAGTTCTGGGTATGGGAGCACATCCTATAAAAGTCGGGATTTCTCCAGTAATTATTGATTTAATGAAAAGAGGAATCATTACTGCTCTGGCAACAAACGGAGCATGTATAATTCATGACTTTGAGATGTCTCTTATAGGTAGAACCTCAGAAGATGTTGCGAAGGAGATTTTATCAGGTTCGTTCGGGATGGCTAAAGAAACAGGTGCTTACCTTAACAATGCTATAAAAAAAGGTATTAAAGACGGCAAAGGCATAGGTGAATCAGTCGGTGAAATGATTTATAAAGGTAAATTTCGGTTCAAAGAACAGAGTCTCTTTGGTAATGCTTTCAATATGAATATACCTGCAACAGTACATGTTGCTATTGGCACAGACATAATACATATGCATCCGGAAACTGATGGGAAAGCAATAGGTGCTGGAAGTCTTACAGATTTTAAAATATTGGCTTCGGTTGTTTCTAACCTTGAAGGAGGTGTTTACATAAATCTTGGCTCTGCAGTAATTCTTCCAGAGGTTTTTCTGAAAGCTCTGACACTGGCAAGAAATCTCGGGTATAAGGTTGAAAATATAACGACAGTCAATATGGATTTCATCCAGCATTATAGACCATCCATGAATGTATTGCATAGACCTACTTTGAATAAAGGCAATTCATATGCATTAACAGGACACCATGAAATAATGTTTCCACTTCTTGCAGCCGCTATTATTGAAAGAATGTGCTGAATTTTACAACTGTGCTTTAATCAATGAAATACTTCCAGAAATTAAAAGCCCTTATAAAAAACTTTACCAGAAAGGGCATGACCCCTCACGAAATCTCAATTGGATTTGCTGCTGGAATACTTGTAGCTTTTGTTCCTGTTTTCGGCACTCATACTATCATTGCATTAAGTATTTCGGCTATATTCAGATTGAATCCAATAATCGTTCTACTGGCCACTCAGGTCTCCAATCCTGTTACTTATCCTTTTCAACTGTTCATATGTGCTGAAATAGGCAATATAATTCTTAAAGGATATTTACTTGAAATTACATTTTCAAAAGATATTAATTTACTATCCCATTATCTCTGGCCTATTGTAACCGGAAGTATTATTCTTGGTATCCCCGTTTCATCGCTTTCATATTTTCTTCTGAAATGGATTCTCAATAAACGCCAGAAAAAAGAGAGAAAATTGGCTGGCTAACCAGTTTCAGAAGTCCAGAAGACTGCATTTTTAGGTTAAAATATTTCCATGAAAATATTTGATATAATTTACACAGTCATTTTGAATGAGTTTTAAAAGGGAAACGTTATGGAAAGAATATTAATTAATGAATTGCTGTCAGATAAATATATAGACAAAGAAGTTACTGTATGCGGCTGGGTACGCACCAGACGGGAATCAAAAGGTTTTGCTTTTCTGATTATTAGTGATGGTTCATCACAGGATACACTTCAAATTGTTGTTTCGAATGAAGCCAGTTGTTTTCAGCATATCCAGAAATGTAATACAGGTGCATCTGTAAAAATAAAGGGCTTACTGAGAGAGTCTCCTGCAAGAGGTCAAAGGTATGAAATAGAAGCACGGGAAATTGAAGTCATTGGAGAATCAGACCCTGAAAGATATCCTTTGCAGAAAAAAGGGCATACCCTTGAATTTCTCAGAGAAATAGGGCATCTCAGGCCGCGCACGAATACTTTCGGAGCCATCTTCAGAATTAGAAATATTCTTTCTAATTCTATTCACAATTTTTTTCAGGAAAGAGGATTTCTATGGGTACATACACCGATAATTACATCAAGCGATTGTGAGGGAGCAGGTGAACTTTTTTCTGTAACTACCTTTGATTTTGAGAATATCCCAAGAAGAGATGGCAAAATAGATTTTTCTCAGGATTTTTTCAGGGTCCCTGCATATCTAACTGTAAGTGGTCAACTCGAGGCTGAATTCCTCGCGCTATCTCTCGGGAAGGTTTATAGTTTCGGTCCAACTTTCAGAGCTGAAAATTCCAATACAACAAGACATCTTTCTGAATTCTGGATGATAGAGCCTGAAATGGCATTTGCAGATTTAAATGACAATATGAAACTGGCGGAAGATTTTTTGCGGTATTTATTCAAGGAAGTTACTTTAAAATGTGAAAAGGAACTTCTATTCCTTCAAAATCAATATAAAAGAATTTCCCTAAAAGAAATCGAAAAACTATCAGATACTGCTTTCACCCATATTACATATACTGAAGCAATTACTGAGTTAAAAAAATCCAGAGAGAATTTCCAGTTCCCGGTTGAATGGGGGAATGATCTTCAATCAGAACATGAAAAATACCTGACTGATAAAATTATTGGAGGACCTGTAATAGTAACAGATTACCCGGAACATATTAAAGCATTTTATATGCGTCTCAATGATGATGAAAAAACAGTAGCTGCAATGGATGTTCTTGTTCCTAAAGTTGGAGAAATCATAGGTGGAAGCCAGCGTGAAGAAAGGCTTGAAATCCTAAAAAACAGGATGAAAAAAATAGGCATTTCATTTGATAACCTTCAATGGTATCTTGACCTGAGGAGATTTGGCTCGGTTCCACACGCTGGCTTTGGATTGGGTTTTGAAAGGCTTGTACAATACATCACCGGCATGATCAATATAAGAGATGTTATACCCTGTCCGAGAGCACCGGGTGAAATTGGTTTTTAATTTACTCCAGGTACATCCCTAATCAAGAGCTCAATTATTCAGGCTATCTGATTTTTTCGGCTTTATATGCTACAATTATCAAAAGGAAATTTATGGCATTCTTTAATAAAGAATTCATGCAGGCATGGGTTGTGGGATTGAATCTTGTAATTTCAACAGTTGTTGGACTTGCAATGGGTATAGGTCTTGATTATCTCATGGCAAAATGGTTTGGCTGGAACACAAAACCATGGCTAACCGTAATTTTCTTGATTTTTGGTATAATAGCCGGGTTTAAAGATCTCTATATGATCGCTAAAAAATCAAATGATCAATCTAATAAAAAAAGTTCATAGACAGGCATTAATCTTTCTAATTGTATTCGCAGCAATTTCAACATTTGTTACTGGTTTTGCCTCTCTTGGTGACTGGAGAAAAATGCCACACAGCGTTTTAATTGGTGGATTACTTGCTCTGGCAAACTTTAAAGGTCTCGCTTGGGGACTTAAGGATTTTGCCATCCAGCAAAGACCAACCGGCAAATTAATCTTCTGGAGTATGGTTAGATTCTTTATTCTTGCTGCTATTCTTATAGTACTTGCTTTGCTTAAATTAATAAATTTTATCGGGATTTTAATTGGTTTAACTGTTGTCTTTGCATTAATTATAAAGGAAGGGTATCGGGAGGTTAAACAATCATCAGAAAAAGCATAACCCAAAAATGTGAGGTAACCAATGATAAGCATTGATTATTCAAACATGATGGAAGAAGTTGTCGGGAGCAATGGACTTTCAGATTCGTTAATAAAAAGTAATTCATCGCAAATAGAAAATGCTTATAAAATTATATCAAACAGAAAATGGAAGCAACTTGAATTTATTGACCTTCCTTCACAGGATACCTCTGAAATTAAAAAAACTGCCAGATATATAAAAAAGTCTGCTGACGATTTTTTATTGCTCGGGATAGGAGGTTCGGCTCTGGGACCAAGAGCAATTCTTGAGGCATTAAGCCCTTTTAATAATTTAAAGAGAAAACCCAGGGTATTTATTTATGACAATGTTGACCCCCGTACACTTAAGAACCTGCTCTCAATAATTGAATTGAAAAAGACTTTCATAAATGTAATTTCAAAATCAGGAAGTACCGCAGAAACCGCTGCTTCTTTTCTTATTCTCTGGGACAGAATGAAAAGGACTCTCGGTAAAGATGCTTCTAAACGTTTTATAATCACGACAGATCCGGACAAAGGAAGTCTTAGAAAAATTGCAAATGATGAAAAAATACTTACATTGCCTGTGCCACCCAATGTTGGTGGAAGATATTCGGTTCTGAGCCCTGTTGGTCTTCTAACCGCCGAAGTTATTGGAATTAATTGCAATGAACTTTTAAAGGGAGCATCAGACATAAAATCGATCTGTTTAAACAAAGATATACATAAAAATCCTGCTCTTTTGTTTGCTGTCCTGCTTTTTTTAATGAACAAAGAAAAAAACAGGTATATTAATGTAATGGTGCCTTATATGGATAGTCTGAAATTCTTATCAGAATGGTTCTGTCAACTATGGGCAGAAAGTCTCGGGAAGGAAAACAAAGGCCTTACACCGTATCCATCACTCGGAACAACAGATCAGCATTCTCAGCTTCAATTATGGATAGAAGGTCCACAGGATAAAGTAGTCTTTTTCATAAGAGTTAATGATTTCACTACAGATATAAAAATTCCTTCTGTATTTAAAAATGTCGAAGGATATAATTATCTTCACGGGCATACATTGAAAGAGCTCATAAACTCCGAACAGGAGGCTACCGAACTTGCATTAACCAGAGCAGGGAGACCTAATTTTACAATAATCATTCCGAAAATAAATGCATACTATCTGGGACAATTATTTTTCTTTTTTGAGATGGCAACTGCTTTTGCTGGTGCTTTGTTTGAAGTAAATCCTTTTGACCAGCCGGGTGTTGAAGAAGGCAAGAATTTTACCTATGGAATGATGGGTAAGAAGGGTTTTGAAGAGAAGAAAAAAGAAGTTGATGAATATAGAAAGAAAAAAGGGAAATGGAAGATACAGTAATTTTACTTCTCATTTAAATATATATCATAATAAGGAGGTTTTGTGAAAAATAACAAATTAAAGAAAAAATTATTATCTTATTCTTCAATTGTTGCTGGTGCTCTCTCTATGACAGCACAGACTGAAGCTTCTATTGTCTATAGTGGAACACAGAATATAGTTATCGATACAAATAATCCTTATAGTCTTATTGATCTTGATAACAATACAGTTCCTGATTTTCTAATATTTTATCTTGGCTATTATCTGAATACAACAGCTCAAGGTCATGGAATTTATGGAAATCCATACAATAATGCTTTAATGATTAATGAACAAATTACAACAACATCCCCTCCAATAGGAGTGGTGAATATTCCGACAAATTATAGTGTTAAAAGCACACTTTCAGCAGGAAGACAGTGGTTTCTGTTTGGTTTCCTCGATGGTTACTATAACGGGATTCCTTATGGTAACTTTATAGGAACAACGGGTTATATTGGCGTCAGATTCAATACAGATTGTGGAACTACTTACGGATGGATACAATATAGATCCAATACCAATGCAACAGTCGGCACTATCATAGACTGGGCATACGAAAATGAATGCAAACCAATATTGGCTGGAGATAAAGGTCCCCAGGTTGCTGTACCTGCTTTAACACCAGCAGGAATAGCAGCAGGAGCAGGACTTTTATTAGGAGCAGGGATAAGGACATTAAAGAAAAAGGGGAAAGACAAAAAATGCTTAAAGAAAACGAAATGATAAATTAAATTCAGAATGAGGTGATTTTTATTTTCCTGCTCTGAATCTGATTTCAATGGTCTGCTCGAAAATAATAAGAAAAAATATTTCTCTTCTAAAAAACAGGAAGGATATATTTTTATAAATAAGGTAAATATACAAAATTTACGAAAATTCATATTATTATAAAAAGTGTCATTTAAAAAAGTCCTTTTAATTGGCTGGGATGGCGCCGACTGGAAGATAATCCACCCGCTCCTTGATTCTGGAATGATGCCCAACCTTTCAAAAATGATCAAAGAAGGTATAATGGGCAATCTTTCAACTCTTTATCCTTCTTTTTCACCAATGCTCTGGACATCAATAATTACAGGGAAACGTCCATATAAACATGGGATACTCGGTTTTATTGAACCAGAACCTTCTGGATGCGGAATAAGACCTATAACAAATATATCGCGTAAAACAAGAGCTTTATGGAATATAATGACCTTGAATGGTCTTAAAAGTGCTGTAGTTGGCTGGTGGCCATCTCATCCTGCTGAGCCAATAAATGGAGTGATGGTATCTAATCATTTTCAAAAGGCTGTTGCTCCCCATGGCAAACCATGGCCATTAATGACAGGTGCGATACATCCAGAAAGGCTTATAAGAAATCTAAGTTCTTTAAGAGTTCATCCTCAAGAGTTAGATGTGAATCTGATACTCAACTTTATTCCACGCCTTTCTGAGATTGATCAGGGAAAAGACCACAGAGTAGAGGCAATCGCAAAAATAATTTCTGAATGTACAACTGTCAATAGAGTAGTTACTGCAATTATGCATCATGAAACATGGGATTTCACAGCTGTTTATTATGACGGGATTGACCACTTCTGTCACGGATTTATAAATTATTATCCACCAAAATTATCCTGGGTGAATGGGAAAGATTTTGATCTTTATAAAAATGTGGTGGAAAGCGGGTATATTTATCACGATATCCTTCTCGGGACGTTACTGAAAGAAGCAGGAGAGGATACAGTGGTTATTCTTGTTTCAGATCATGGGTTTCACTCGGATAATTTAAGACCCCGTGGTATTCCCATGGAGATTGCCGGTGCAGCTGTGCAACACAGACATTACGGGATTTTTATTGCTAAGGGTCCCGGGATAAAAAGTGATGAGCTTGTATATGGGGCAAGCCTTCTCGATATTACGCCAACCATACTTACAATTATGGGTATGCCTGTAGGTGAAGACATGGATGGCAAACCTCTTTTGAATATTTTTGAAGATAAACCGATTATTAAGACAATTCCAGGCTGGGATGATGTGAAAGGATATGATGGATGTCATCCGCCTGATATTAAGATGGATCCTATCGAAGCAAAAGAAATTTTAGAACAACTTGCAGCACTTGGTTATATTGAAGAGCCAGATAATGATGAGAAAAAAGCAGTAGAGGACTGTGTTAGAGAACTTCAATTTAATCTTGCAAAATCCTATATGGATGCAGGACTTTATATTAAAAGCATTCCAATTCTTGAGGAACTTTATAAACTAAATCCTGATGAATATAGAATAGGCATACAACTTGTTATAAATTATCAGAATATCAAAGATTTCAAAAAAGCAAGAACTCTACTGGAAGAAATTCTCGAAAGAAAAAAGAAAAATGCGAAAAGAGCGCAAAAAGAATTAAAAGAGTTCAGAAAAAATTTGAAAGACAGACCATACGAGGAATGGAGTAAGGAAGAACAGAACCAGTTTAAAAGACTTAGAAAGGAAGCAGGAATCAATATAGCTTCTGCAGAATTTTTATTAGGGAATCTTCTTGGCGAGGAAGAAAAATACGAGGAGGCATTAGAGCATCTTGAAAAAGCCCGGGAAAAAGATAAAATGCGCCCTGATGTTTACTGCAGATCTGCTGATATATATATGAAAATTGGAAGTTTATCAGAAGCCGAAGAAAATTTTCGAAAAGCGCTGGAGATTGATCCTGAAAATTCTGAGGCACATCTTGGTTTATGCAGAGTCTTTTTAAAACAAAAAAAATACATGGAAGCAATTGAAGAAGGGCTTGTGTCTGTTGGATTAATCTTTCACAATCCAAAAGCACATTATTATCTTGGAGTAACTTTTCACAGGATGGGTAAGCTTATTGAAGCAATTCAGGCTTTGAAAATTTCGATTTCACAGAATCCTAATTTTGCTCCAGCGCATAAAAGGCTGGCACATATATATAGGAATAGGCTTAAAGATAACCTGCTTGCAGAAAGACATGAAAAGTCAGCTCAAGAATCAGAAAAATTAATGAAAAATATAAATAAAATAATGGATAACACATTGGTTACAAATAAAATAGAATATGCAGGAAGTTCCTTAACATCTGACCTTACAACACTAATTGAGATGCAAAAAAAATTGATTGATAAACCGTTTGATATTAAAAACACAATAATTATTGTCACTGGATTGCCCCGCTCTGGAACATCAATGATGATGCAGATACTTGAAAAAGGCGGTTTGCAGATCTTCACCGATGAAGTTAGAAAGGCAGATGAAAATAATCCTAAGGGTTATTTTGAATATGAAGGAGTAAAAAGTTTAAAAAGGGCAAGTAGCTGGTTAAAAGATGTCAGAGGTAAAGCTATAAAGATTGTTGTTCCAGTTATACAGTATTTACCTTCTCTGGAACATATTGATTATAGAGTGATATTTGTTGAGCGCAAAATAGATGAGATTATGGCCTCACAGAAAAGTATGTTAAAAAGTATTGGAAAGACAAACAAACTTTGTGATTCAAGTCTTAGAAAAATACTATCTCAACAGGTTCATCTTACAAAAATTATTCTTGCATTGAAGGAAATACCAACATTTTATGTTGATTACAATGAAACGCTTATTAAACCTGAAGAGATTTCGAATAAAATCAATAAATTCCTCGGCAGCTCACTGAATGTATCGAGCATGATCGAGGCGATTATCCCTGCACTCAAAAGACATTAACCCGAATAATGCAGCCTTTTCTCAAAGATTCTTCATTTTCTCCGAGAGTTCTTTCAAAACAGATTCAACAGGAGATGGGTCTCTGCCTGTCACTTCTTTAAATCTATTTTTTGAAGGTACTGTGTTTGTTCGAAGTCCCTCAGCAAGTGCAATAGCTACTGTATTTTTTACTCCTGTTATTAATTCTATCCATAATGCAGAAAGCTCTATGGCAAACAGGGGAACCGGAATAATTATGTTTTTAAAACCTCTAATTGATTTTCCGCATAGAGATAACAAATCTCTATAGCGGATTATATCCGAGCCTATCTCAAAAATTTCATGTCCCTGAATGTTTTTATCAATCAGAACAGAGATAAAACTTACTGCATCTTTCAGTCCGATTGGTGAACAGTAAGAATTCAACCATTTTGGAGTAATCATAACAGGCAATCTTTTTGAAAGATAATATATTATTTGAAAGGAAGCACTGCAGGTCTCAAGAAGAATACTTGCCCTGACTTCTGCGACCGGAATTTCATGAGAAGCAAGAGCCTGTCCTGTTTTCATCCTGCTTGTAAGATGAGGTGAGGCATCTTCATTTTCTGGAACGATCCCACCGAGATAGATAATTTTTTTAACTCCCATTTTTTTCGCTGCTGCTCCTGCTGCATTTGCCAGCTTTATATCAAGTTTTTCAAAATCCTTTACGCCAAGAGAATGTATAAGATATATAAGAACATCAGTATCACGCATAAAATTCTCAGCAGATTCTTGAGAAAAGAGGTCAACATTTTTCCATAATAGTCTTCTGTGTTTTATATCACCTGGTATCTCTTTTTCTGAACGATATGAACCTGTAATAATTACATCTTCTTTTTCAAGAAGACTCTGGATAAGATTTACACCAACACATCCTGGTGCTCCAAGAATCGAGACATTCATTTTGAATTTCCTTGAATTAATTATTATATGTTATACATTTCAGGTCTTCTGTCATCAAAAAGATTATTGTATCTGTTTAATTGTTTATCCCTTGCTTTTTCAGCTTCAATATCAATAAACTGAAACGTTTCCTCATTTTCAGAAGCGCGAACAACTATCTGTCCGTCACAGCTTGTGATCTGACTCTGTCCAATATATTTTAATGCATGACCCGATTTCCTACTCTCAATCCCTATTCTATTTGAAGTTATAGCAAAGACTCTGTTTTCAAGACATCTTACAGGCATGGACTGAGGACAATATGGCAGAACCAGATTTGCAGGATGTGCAATAATTTCAGCGCCTTTCAAAGCGAGCGTCCTCATAGCTTCAGGGAAGAACCAGTCAAAACATATCATGATGCCTATACTACCGATATCTGTATCCCATACTTTAAATCCTGTATTTCCTGGCTGAAAAAAGAGTTTTTCTTCAAAGAAAAGATGTGTCTTTCTATATGTTCCCATGTAACCTTGCGGGCCTGTTAAAACAGCACTGTTATAAAATAAATCCCCATCACGCTCAGGAAGACCAGCCACAATATAACATGATTTTTGAATTGATAAATCAGACAAGGATTTAGTTGTTCTTCCACCTGGTATGGTTTCTGAAAATTCGGCTACTTCCTCCTTTGTAATAAATTGATAGCCGGTTGCAAAAAATTCTGGCAGCACAAGAAGATCAAAGCTTACTTCACTTAAAGTCTTCAGCACTCTCTCAATATTCTTTTCTTTTTCCCCGAATTCAGGATTAAATTGATAAAAACCTGCTTTCAATTATTTTTTCATACTCCTGAACTTATCAATTTGAACAACTTTTTCATCTTCTTTAATTTCTGATTCTTGAGATTTAGATTTATCATCTTTCAGGGTAATTTTCCGGGTTTCAAGGACATCCCACCTGTCAAACTTAACAAGCGCATCAGGTGAAAAAACAGAAATAATATCATCAGAACATATAAAACATCTTTCAGGTCTGTTGCCTGCGCCAAAACCAAGAGTTGTAATAATATCTCCGTTATCTGTCCATTCAAGTTCTCTATGGTTTTTCTGATTGAAAACTAAAATAAGCCCCTGTTTTTTTTCTTCATCGGTAAATCCTCTTTTGCCTATAACTGTCTTTTCAGAGTATTTAACAATCAAATATACCCTTCCGTAATCATTTAATAATTCATAAAATAATGTCTGGAGATATTTAATCTGATTTTTCATAATTAAATGAATTCTATATTCAATAGGTGTGTCGAACAGGATATACAGGGATCATAGGCTCTTACGAGCATTTCAGAAAGGAGTCTTATTTCTTCTTCATTCCTGTCGAGTATTTCTGGAATTAGTTTCATTAAATCATTTTCTATATTGCCTGTATTTTGGTTCGTTGGAATTATACAGTTTGCATTCCTTATATAACCTTTTTCATCTGTCTGATAATTGTGGAAAAGAATACCCCTTGGAACTTCAACAGCACCTACCCCATTACCTTCTCTTACAGGAATCCTGTTATTTTCATTCAAACCTACAACTATCTCTTCATCATAGTTAATTTTTGATTTTTTGAATTCTTCGAGTATGCCTATTGCGTGTTCAAGACAATGAAAACACTCAACAAGTTGAGCAGCGGTATTCAAAAATGGGTTTATACATTTAGGTTTTAAACCCAATATTGTTGCAACATCTCTGGCTTTCGGTAAAAGTTTATCATAATTAAGATTAAATCTTGCGAGTGCGCCTACTGCATATGACTCTCTACTGAGTTTCGTCCTTTTAGCAGTTGAATATGGCACAATAAATTCATTTGTAATTTTCCTGTAATCATGTTTCTTTAATCTTATGCCATCTGTGGAACCAACATCTCCTGAAAGCAATGGATATTCTTCATCATCACTTACGAGACCAACATATTCTGTATCTCTTTCAAAAGATGGAAATTTTAATTTAGAGATAAGCTCAAGAGTTGCTTCCATATCAGACCTCATCCCCTGCAATAGACCGAGCATATTTTCTATATCTTTTTCTCGTGGCAGTTTTGTGAATCCGCCTACAATTGATGATATTGGATGCACATGTCTTCCAACAAGAATATCACAAACATCATTACATGTTTTTTTCATTCTCAGAGCTCTGCGTACAACCTCATTATGACTGCCTATCAATGGCACAAAACTTTGCACACCGAGAAGATCAGGTGAAACGAGTAAATATATATGTAATAAATGGCTATCAAGCATTTCGAGATCGAGTAAAAATTTTCGAAGTTTTATCGTCTGCTCGGTTGGAATTATTCCAAGAGCATCCTCTGCTGCCTGAATCGAAGCAAGTGTATGCCCGCAGGCGCAAATTCCGCAAATCCTGCTTGTTATATGCTGTGCTTCGAATATTGATCTTCCGCGTAACATTCCTTCGAAAAATCTTGGAGCTTCTACTATTTCAAGTTTGCAGGTCTCGAGTTTTCCTTCTTTAACATTTATGACAATATTGCCATGACCTTCAACTCTTGTAATATATTCAACTTTGATACTAAGGTTCCGGGCTGACATTTTAAGTAATCTCCCTGCATTTGTTATACATATTCATCTTATTCATAATAAATTCAACTGGAATATTATATTTGGCAAGAATATCCTGTGCACTTTTTTCATTGGGATTGCTCACCATTCCTCTACAACCATAACATATATTTCCGTTGTTAATACACCATGAATTGCACCCTGCTCTTGTAAGAGGTCCAAGACAGGTTATTCCTCTGGCATACATACAAACATTTTCATTGAGTTTACATTCAACACAAACAGCATAGTCAGGTACATAATATGGTATCCCCTGAATAACAGCTTTAAGTACAGTTACAAATTCAGGGATATATACAGGACAACCATTTATAAAATAATCAACTTTCACTATCTGGTGTACTGCTTTAGTAAGTTCTGTCGGGAAAAGTTCAAAGTCTTCCCCATAGACATACTTTCTTATATCATCAAGCTCAAAATTATTTTTCATCCCGTTCACCCCGCCGATAGTGGCACATGAACCATAAGCTATAAGAATGTTTGTTCTCTTCCTGATTCTTTTTATTCTTTCTATAGCATGCTCATCTGTTATACTGCCTTCAACGATTGCTATATCATATTTCTTATCCCATTTTTCTGACATTACTTCCCGCCATTCAACAACGTCAAATGCAGAAAGAATATCAAGAACATCCTCGCCCATATTGGCAACCTGTAACTGGCAGCCTTCGCAACAGGCAAAATCAAAGAAAGCTATCTTTGGCTTTTTCATATTAAATTGCCTCGCTCAAACTTTTAATCTGTTCGTAATTGAAAACAGGCCCATCCTGACAACAATATAGATTCTGTATCTGACAGCGTCCGCATTTACCATTTCCACATTTCATGTTCCTCTCGAAAGAAAGTAATATATTACGTTCGGGAATTCCCTTGACGATCAATTCTTTTATTACAAAATTATACATAACCGGAGGACCCACAACCGCAGCAAAGGTTCTTGAAGGCTCTATATCTACACCCGGGATTAATGTTGTAATTACGCCAACATTGCCAGCCCAATCAGGTGAGGCTCTGTCAACTGTACAGGAATAATGCATATCCATGCGCTTATTCCACTGTTCAAGCTCATCACTAAAAAGCATGTCTTTTGGTTCTTTGCAGCCAAAAAGCAAATGGACTTTACCAAAATCACGCCGGTTATCAAGCACATAGGTAATTAATGACCTTAAAGGTGCAAGTCCAAGGCCGCCAGCAATAATAAGTAGATCATTGCCTTCGAGTATTCTAACAGGGAACCCTTTTCCATATGGTCCTCTGATGCCTATTTCATCCCCTTTTTTAAGCTTATGCATACTTCTTGTAACTTTACCAACAGCTCTAACACATAACTCAAAATAATGAGAAATCATTGGTGAAGAGCAGACAGAGATCGGTATTTCTCCAATTCCATAAAGAGATACCATAACAAACTGTCCGGGTTCATGATCGAGGCTTCCTTTATTTTTAAGTACTATTCTAAACAATTTTTCATTATCTGTAAGTTTCTTTATATCTACTATTTCAGCTTTTTCTGATTTATATGATGAATATTTTAAAGCCATCTTTTCCATACTCTATCCTCGCTCTCTCTAACAAGTTGGGTGAGAGTTTCTTTAAGACTTATATTTGCCATACAGGTGCGTGTACACCTTCCGCAGCCTGTACAAAAGAACCTTGAAAATTTATCGACAGGGTAACAAAACTTGCGATAATACCTGTGACGCTGTCTTACAAATCTTTCTTTTCTGAAATTGAAACCGCCAGCAACTTTTGCGAATGGTTCGAGCTGGCATGAGTCCCAGACACGGTATCTTCTGCCATGCTTCATATCAAGGTTAAGTTCATCCCTTATGTCAAAGCAATAGCATGTTGGACAAACATTTGTACAGTTTCCGCATGAAAGACATCTTTCCCCGACTTCTTTCCAGACATTAGATCTGAAAGATCTGTCAAATAATTCAGGTATATGCCTTCGCTCAATCGGAACTTCATTGCTAAATATTTTTCTTTTATTCTCTCTAATCTTTATCAGTTCATTAAGATGTAATGATTCAGCTTTATAAAAAAATTCAATATTATTTACAATTTGTTCTCCTGATTCAGTGTTAATATGAACAATAAAGTACTCTCCAGCATCAGTAAATAGAAGGTCGTAACCCCCTGATGGAAAACTTGCATTTACAAGATGACAGCTTGCATATTCATCACAGTATTCATTACATTCAAGTCCTATAATTGTAATAAAATTCTTTCTCGCTAAATAATTGTAATCTTTTGGTCTCTCGGATAAAGCCATATTCAGACATTGAATCCCTGCAATATCACAGGTATGAAGTCCAAACAAAGTCATAGGTTCAATCTCAACAAATGCTTCGATATTAGACTTTCTACCTTTACTGAATTCAAGTAAAGTTTCATTTTGAGGCATAAAATATTTTTTGGCAGGAAGTATAGTTGGAATATACTTCAGGGCTATCTGCTCGCCAGAGGATACTTCTTCATAAGCAAAATTATTATAGCCCTTGGCAACTGGAGCTACAAGTTTTTTTATTCCCGCAAGCTGTGTAATAAAATCATTAAAGAATTCTTTTTTAAGTAGGACATATTGATTTTCTTCCATAACCGCCTCTTTTATTTTTTACTTTTAGAATATCTTCTTTTACTGTAGATATATTCAAAATAAGAAGTCAAGTAAAGTTTATTTAAGCATAGGTCTTAATAAATATTTATTTTCTGTTAAATTAGATAAAACTGCAAATTTAATTAAAAAATGCATTTAGAATAATGTAGATGTTGTGAAAAAATTCATTTTTCGATACGTTAATTTTGGTTCGAGTTATGAAACAAAATCACGGGTCTTGGTAATGAGGCTGAAGACGTAAGCGGAAGCCTCAGGTTAAAATTAATTTTTGAGCAACGTCTGTATTAATCGGGTTAAATAAATAGTGCAATCGCTAATTTATTATATGAAAAAATCAAAACTGGTATTTATATCGGGGGCATTAATCGTTTTTCTGAATCTCATTATTATAATCATCAATCCTGGCGAGTTATTCTCAAAAATTACAGGATATATTTTTGCCATTATCAGTAGCTCTTCCTCTGTTGCGGGTCTGTTGTTTGCTCTTAATTCCACGAAGGAAAAACAAATCAAATTAATATATCTTCTGTTGTTAATCGGAATGTTTTTTTATTTCTTAGGCGAGTGTACTTATGCAATAATGGATTTATTAATAAAAATAAATATGAATGAGGCATTTCCTTCTTTGCCAGATTTTTTCTGGGTCTCGGGTTACATTCCTTTATTTTCAGGAATGGTGATAACAATAAAACATTACAGAGAAAAAACGAGCATGAGAGTGCTTAAGGGGCTGAGATCCATATTTACCATATTATTAATACCTCTTCTTGCCGGATTCATATATATATTTCTAATGCCAATTATTGAGGACCCAAAAACTACATTAATTGCCAGATTCGTCTATCTCTTTTACCCGATAGGAGACATTTTTCTAATTGCATGTTCTTTCTTAATTTTTTATATTGCAGGACTTTCATATAACAAAAACACTTTATTTCATTGGAAATTCATTGCTGCAGGATTTATTTTTATTACATTTGCAGACATAATTTATTCTTATATGACATGGAGAGGAACATACAATGTATCTGAATTTATAGATGTTTCCTGGAACGCAGGCTATTTACTCATTGGAGTCGGAGGTTTTTCAATTTCTGAATCATCTGTAAAATTAGATTAACCCTAAAAATGCTGACGTTACTCAAAAATTAATTTAAGTATATACGTTATTTTTAAACGCTACTATTATCATTATACTGGCAAATAATTTTCACCCTATTCTAATTTGACAAATAAGAATTATTCCTATATAGTATAAATATGGAAAAGAAATCAAAGAAAAATGTTATGGTGGATAATTTTTATCAGCGATCTAAAGAATGTGGACTTAAAGTAACCCCCCAGCGTACTGCTATTTATCAGGAACTTATTAAGGCTAA